>Ga0310342_100003389_pt1 | contig 10470 bp, 8 predicted proteins | sample S15DNA20500_MG_FD_206155 | JGI IMG/M metagenome (GOLD analysis project Ga0310342, IMG submission 206155) | Marine microbial communities from station ALOHA, North Pacific Subtropical Gyre - S1503-DNA-20-500_MG | ecosystem: Environmental > Aquatic > Marine > Oceanic | place: Pacific Ocean: North... | reverse complement strand
AAGGGCTTTTGGAGGAAGATGCTCGGGAGATGATCGAAGGAGTGATCGAACTTGGTGACGCAGACGTACTGGATATTATGACTCCCCGTTCAGAGATCAATGCACTGGATGCCGACTTGAGCTGGCCCGAGGTGCTTCAATTTGTCGTGGAGGTAGGACGAACACGGATTCCTGTTTTTGAGAAAACGCTCGATAACATCATCGGGATCCTCTACGTCAAAGACCTGTTTCCCGAATTGAACAAGAATCCTCAGGGATTGCAGATCCCGTTAAGCCAGTTGGTGCGAAAACCCTGGTTTATTCCAGCGACTAAGGCGGTCGATGAGTTGCTGCGCGAGTTCTTGCGAACACGTAACCACATGGCGGTCGTGGTGGATGAGTATCGAGCGGTTGCGGGAGTCGTGACCATTGAAGATGCCCTGGAAGAAATCGTTGGTGAAATAATTGATGAACACGACAAGGAAGAGGAAGATGAGATCCAGGTCGTCGATGAGAAAACCATCGAGGTACTGGGTCGTACGCATATCGATGAAATCAATGAACGGTTCGGTTGGGGATTGGCGGAAAGCGATGGCTACGATACGGTTGGCGGATTGATGCTCCACGAATTGGGTTATATTCCTAAGACGAACGAGGAACTTCAGCTGGATGGCTTGAAGATGACTGTGCTGGAAGTTTCGCGACGACGCATTGAGCGCATTCGGTTACAGCAATTAGGTGATTTGATGCGGGAAACTGCCTGATACGTTATGTCCAGTGAAAAAAGTCGTGCGATTGTCCTGCGCCTGGTCGATTTCAGTGAGTCCAGTTGTGTAGTGACTCTATTTACAGAGCAACTTGGTAAAATAGCTGCTTTGGCGAAAGGTGCCCGGCGACCGAAAGGTCCCTTTGAGTCTGCTCTTGACCTGCTGGCAATCTGTCGCGTAGTCTTCCTCCACAAATCGTCTGACACCTTGGACTTATTAACAGAGGCTAAACTCGAAACACGGTTCCGTGCGTCGACCCGAGACTTGTCGCGTTTGTACGCTGGGTACTACGTTGCGGAATTGTTGAACGAACTGACCGATATCGCAGATCCTCATCCGGAGTTGTTTGAAGAGGCCCTTTCAACGTTGGCCAATTTGAACGCGGATGCGGACGTGTTGACGACGATCGTGCGGTTTGAGTTGACAACCTTGCGTCTGTTGGGGCATTTGCCAACCTGGGATCAGTGTGCTGGATGTGGAGAGGTGGTGTCCGGTGAGAGCCGGCTTGCCTTTGGTCAGCTTGCAGGAGGTGTACTTTGTACCACCTGTCGTGTTGGGCAGCGGGAAGTGGTTCGGATACAGCCTGAAGTGATTCACGTATTAAAATTATTATCCGAGGAGAATGGAACGACTGACAATTCCTGGGTGGTGTCAGCCAAGTTGCGTGGTCCTGTTCGTGGTGTGTTGAATCGATACATCGCCAACTTGATAGGCCATCGCGTACGGATGCACAATTACCTGGGAATGTTAGCCAGTTGACCGGCAATCAAGCAGCGATCGCAGGGACGCGGTTCATGGTGTGATCGATCGGTATGAACTGGTGCCAGTTGCCATTGGCAAATTGGAGTTTGACCAGCAGTGGACAAGGATGTCCTAGATGAAAAGTGAATTTTTCCAGCGGCGACTGGCTACCAGCCTGCTGTGCTTTCTGACCTGTTGTGGCTGTAGTCGCCTTCAGCAAGAGGTTGTTGCGCCGGTCGGTTTTGGCCTCTTAGATCGCAACGTCGAGTCGACAGCGTTGCCCCCGGTACGCCAGGTCAGTCACGATCAGTTGGTTGGCGCGATGTCACTCGAAGAAGAGAAGGATGAAACATCTGGCCAGTTCCTGCAGCGGCAGTTTGACTGGATGATCGGTCGTGGCAAAAATCGCCAGGCCTCGATTCGGCTGTTGGCGGATGCGGAGCAAATCTACAATCGGGCGACCAATGCCCGCGCAACAGGTAATGGTGTAACCTCTCAGGATGAAATCGAGAGCTTGTACCTGGAGGCAGCCAAGATTTACGACCTCTCCGCTTATCGCTGGTCGAATTCTGCACTACACGAAGATGCCTTTTTTATGGCCGCCGAATCGTACTTTTTTGGAAAGCGTTATCCCGAGGCCGACGATCGCTACGAACGCTTGCTCAAGGATTATCCCAAGAGCCGCTACTTGGATGTAATACAGCGGCGTCGATTTAGCATCGCACACTATTGGTTGCAAACGAACCAGTTGGATCACCAGGGGTTCTATGAGTTTAATCTGTCAAACGCCACGCTTCCCTGGCGAGATCAGTTTAACTTTGCCGTTCGTATCCTCGATCAAATTCGACTGGATGATCCCACTGGCGACATCGCGGATGATGCCACTTTGCTGGCGGCCGAGGCCTGCCTGGAGATTGGCCGATACCAGCAGGCGGACAATCTCTTTAGCGATCTAATCAAGACGTTTCCCAGTAGTGAGCATCAATTTCGTGCACACCGAGCGGGAGTTGAAACGAAACTTCATCGTTATCGTGGGCCAAACTATGGTGATACAGCGTTGTTGGAATCAGAAAAACTGTTGAAGCAGGTGCATCGACAGTTCCCGCAGCAGGCCAGGCAACAGCAGCAGGAACTGGCTCGACTCAATGCCGAGATTCACTACAAGAAAGCCGAACGGGAATGGTCGACCGGACAGTTCTTTGATAAACGAGCTTCCTACGGTGCAGCCCAAATGTACTACCAGACATTGATTAACGAGTATGCCGATACGCCCTTCGCCGGGCAGGCCCGTAAGCGTCTGTTAGAGATCGAAGGCAGACCTGCGCAACCGCGTCAGCGGTTCCAGTGGCTGGCGAACCTGTTCGACAGGAAAGACGATCTCGAACAACTCCTGGAGGATCCTTCCTCGCGCGTTGAGCCGGAGTGATGAAGCTAATGAAACCGATGTACCGTGCGGCCACCTGGTCCTGCTTGACCGCTGTAATAGCACTGCTGGTTGCCGGATGTGCCGGCTATCAACTCGGATCAAATACTCTCTATCGGCCCAATATTCGTTCCGTTCACGTGCCGATGTTTCAATCGGACAGCTTCCGCCGTAATCTTGGAGAACAACTGACCGAAGCCGTCTGTAAACAAATCGAAAAAGTTACTCCCTACAAAGTTGTCAACAGCGCCCAGGCAGACACCATCCTTAATGGTCGCATTATCGATGTTCGAAAACATGTTATGGCTGAAGATGCACTGGATCAACCACGTAACATCGAGGTCAATTACGTCGTTCAAATCTCCTGGCTCGATCGCCAGGGGCAGAATCTTATGCGACATGCCGAGATTCCGTTACCCGATCCCGTGTTGAACATCGGTCAGGCAGCAAACTTTGTCCCCGAGTCCGGGCAGTCACTTGTAACGGCCCAGCAAGAGCTGGTCCGCAAGCTGGCGCGACAGATTGTCTCTCAAATGGAAATGCCCTGGTAGACGGCTTTTCAGAGCAGCAGATCACCTGATAAGCTGCCAGCTATGATGTCGCCCCGTGAATCGTTCGATGCTTCTTCCGTGGCCAATGGTTGGACGTTGCGCCAGCAGACGCTGGATTATACCGGCCGTCCCCTCTTGATGGGTATCATCAACGTGACTCCTGACAGCTTTTCCGATGGAGGGAAATTCTGGGACGCGGAAGCAGCCATCAAACAAGGCCTGGAACTGGTCAGACAAGGTGCTGACTTACTGGATATTGGTGGGGAAAGTACCAGACCCTATTCTCAGCCAGTGGAAACCGCCGAAGAGTTGAAACGCGTTTTACCAGTTGTCCAGGCACTGGCTGCCCAAACCGATGTCCCACTCTCAATCGATACCAGTAAAGCGGCGGTTGCCGAAGCTGCCCTGGCAGCTGGTGCCCAGGTGATCAACGATGTCACCGGGCTGGAAGGCGATCCAGGCATGCTGCCACTAGCCGTCGAGAGTGGTGTCGGAGTTTGTGCGATGCACATGCAAGGAACTCCGCAGACCATGCAAGATACTCCGCAATACGAGGATGTGGTGCAAGAAATCTACGATTACTTGCAGCAGCGTCGCGACCAGTTGGCGGACGCGGGGGTCAGTCTAAAGCGAATTTGTTTGGACGTTGGAATTGGTTTCGGAAAGACCCATCAGCACAATATAACTTTGTTGGCAAACGCCAGTCGCTTTCATCAGCTCGGTTGCCCGTTGATGGTGGGACATTCACGTAAAGGGTTCATTGCCCATCTGCTGGGGGACAAGCAGGCCGATCGAACCGCCGGGTCGGTCGGGGTAGCCTTGGCTGTTGGCAGTCAGCACGTCCAGGTGCTGCGTGTCCATGACGTGGCTGCCGTGCGGGAAGCCTGGCTGCTTTTTGAGGCCACTCGCAACACCCAATCCAATCAGTCGACGCAGTAAGCCCTCGGAGTGATCTCGGAAGAGAGGTAAAAAGGGGTAAAACAGCGTAAAATAAGGGCTGCCCAGGGGATGACCGACATTGACGGCCAGCCCTATTTTCCAGATACTTCCGCGTTCCCCGTGAAGTCCCCTCAGCCGTTGAGTGGACAGGAACTGCGCCACAGAAGCCTACCACGGTTCCGGAGTGCTGTCATGTCAGCGGTCAATCATGAAAACCTGCTTCAGTATTGTGAGCAGGTTGCGCGCGCGGCCCGGCAGGCTTCCGTGGAAATGGTACGCACGTCTGCAGCAGACCGTAACCGGTGGCTGGTTGATTCAGCAGAGCAATTGCGACAGCGACTGGACGAGATCCTGGCAGCCAATCAGCAGGACCTGGAAGCGGCAGCAGGCTACGGGCTTACCGATGCTCAGATCGATCGACTCGTCTTGAACGAAGAACGGGTTGCTGGCATTGCCCAGGCGCTGGAAGAAATTGCCGCGCTGGCAGATCCGGTTGGCGAACTGATTGAATCTCGAGATCGTCCTAATGGTTTGAAAATCAACAAGGTGCGCGTTCCCTTGGGCGTGGTCTTCTTTGTTTATGAATCACGACCGAACGTTACAGCCGATGCGGCTGCCATTTGCATTAAGAGTGGCAATGCCGTGATCTTGCGTGGTGGTAAAGAAGCGGCCTCTTCGAGTCGGGCGATTGTTAAGGTATTAACCGACACGGCTCGCCAGGTTGGTTTGCCGGAAAACACGGTCCAACTCGTGGAACCGTTGGATCGCGAAGCAGTGGGTCACTTTTTGCAGTTCGATCAATATATTGATTTGGCAATTCCGCGTGGTGGTGAGGGCTTGATTCGACGGGTCTCAGCTGAGGCCAAGATGCCGGTTATCAAGCATTTTACAGGTAATTGTCACGTCTACGTGGACCAGTCTGCCGATCTTGCCATGGCCGAATCGATCGTGATCAATTCCAAGTGTCAGCGGCAAGGTGTCTGCAATGCGTGTGAATCGATGCTGATCCACGAGGATGTGGCGGAGAAGTTTTTACCGGCGGTCGTCGCGGCACTGCAAAGCCACGGCATTGAAATTCGCGGAGACGAAGCGAGTCGCCAGTTGTCCGCTGATATCCTGGCAGCATCCGAAGAAGATTACGACCAGGAGTACTTGGGCCCCATCATTTCCGTCTGCCTTGTCAGTTCCGTGGCAGAGGCTATTGAGCACATTAATCAGCATGGCTCGCATCACACGGATGCCATTGTGACTAGCGATGAAGCGGCCATCGAGGCCTTTACGAACGAAGTTGACAGTTCAGCGGTGATGGTCAATGCCAGTACGCGATTCAACGATGGCGGTGAATTTGGACTGGGCGCAGAAATCGGCATCAGCACCGACAAGTTTCATGCCCGCGGCCCCTGTGGCCTCAATGAATTAACCTCGTACAAGTATGTTGCTTTGGGAGACGGACAAATACGTCAGTGAGTAGATCATGGATGATCAAGTTTTTAACGAAGATGAAATGAACGGTCTCTCAGGTCACGCACCGGATGCCCCGCCTGCGGCAGATGATTCTGAGCCTGTTGACACGGTCTCCGGCAGCGCTGACAGCGAGCAATCGTCGGCCAGTGGCTGGCAGGAACGCCAGTTAGAAGCGGTCCAGGTCCGTTACCAGGGGATTTGCGCGGAACTAGCGGCGGAACTGCAACATTCGCTCGGCACCGACGTGAAGGTGCGGGCAGCCAGCGTTCAGTTGACGACTGTGGGTGAGTTCATCCTGGGCATGGAAATGCCTACCTGCCTGAATGTGATGCGGGCAGAACCACTGCAGAGCCCCTGGCTGCTGGAAATTGAGTCTACGGTCCTGTTCCCGACCATTAGCCGCCTGCTGGGTGGTGGAAGCCAGGTCTCCACACTGGAGAGAAGAACAGCTACCGAAATTGAACTGCACTTGATGCAACAGATTACAGAACGATTTTTGGCAATTTTACAGCGAGCCTGGTCCGGGACGCTCGACTGCACTTTCTCGCTGGACCGCGTCGAAACCAATCCGCGGCGCATGCAAGGTTTGGCCCCTCGTGACGAGTTGGTGCTAGTGCAATTGGAAATCAGTTTCGACGACGTGCGGGGAAGCTGGCGACAGGGATTGCCGTTGAGTGCTTTGCGCAGTGCCCGAGCCCCGTTGGCGCAAGGTGTTCTGCAAGAGGCTGACACCAATGATGCAGTTATGAAATTCGATGCGGCCCACCCGCAGCCAATGACGGGGCAGACGCATTTACGTGCCCTCCTGGCCCAGATGAAAATTTCCCCGGCAGATTTCGCCGAACTGGCCGAAGGCGATATCTTGCGAACGCCTATCGAAGCCGACGATGGTTTTCGTATCTATCTCGATGGGGAGCCAAAGTTCACGGCTCGTGCCGGGACTATGCAAGGCTACAAGGCAATTGAAATCCAGCAGGTTCTCAATCCGTCATCGCCTCAAGATGAAGCAGAGCAGGCTTAACAGGATCGTCCACCGGCCACCGAGGGATGTGTCGGCAATGGCGGCAGGCCTTCTTCTTCGATGCCGCGCACTTTCGGTAGCAGCAGCAGGCCTTCAATCACCATCCAAACCTGCAGCGACATCACCATGACTCCCACGCCAAAGAGCAGGTGTGTATTCTGCCAGCTCCAGGCTTGTTCTCCGCTAATCATTTCCCAGAGCGGCCAGAACCAGCCACTGAGTGCGGGATCCGGGTTCTGGTGAAACAGTTGCCAGAGCAGTGCCCAGGCAGGCATGATTAGCATGATGATCATCGGGATGAAGGCAAACCAGATAGGCTTGTTACGTCGCCACAGGTAGAAGACGATCACCATGAAGGCCAGGCCGGCCAGCAGCTGGTTAGTGGCGCCAAAGAGGGGCCAGAGAATCAGTCCCCCGGTTCCCGCTCCCTTACCTGGTGCAGGAATCATAGCCATGGCACCTCCCAGCAGGACGCAGCAGGCAGTGGCCAGGTACTTGTTTTTCAAAGGTTGGATTCGCACGGTGGTTGCCAGTTCCTGGACCACGTACCGCTGCAAACGGGTTGCCGTATCGAGCGTGGTGGCTGCAAAACTGGCGACCAGCACCGCGATGATGCCAACGGCTAATTCGAGAGAAATTCCCAGTGTGTGGACAAAGTTCGCACCGCCCTCAACAAAAGCTCCCACCTTTTGTCCCAGTCCAAACCCGGCCCAGGAACCCCCCGGATCGTACTTGGTGTGCCAGGCCTCGAGTCCGGTCAGAGTTGAACCGTCCTGTTGAGTCACCCCCATCCCCACGCCCGCACAGCAGGCCAGGATCACGATCACGGCCAAGGCACCTTCCAGGAGCATGGCACCGTAACCGACGTACTGGGCATCGGTTTCCGACGAGACCTGCTTGCTCGAGGTTCCACTGCTGACCAGGCAATGAAAGCCGCTCACCGCGCCGCAGGCGATCGTGATAAACAAGAACGGCCAGATCGGCGGAGCCCCGGCCGGCATTTTCTCGGCAATGGCTGGAGCACTGCCGACCAGGTCTGCCTGGCCGGTACTGGTAGCCACCAGGATGCCGACAACCAGCAGCGCTAACGCCACCATCAGTTGATGACTGTTGATGTAGTCACGCGGTTGCAGCAGCGTCCAGACCGGCAGGACCGAGGCGAAAAAGCAGTAAGTCATCAAGATGATGGTCCAGCAGACAACGGGGTTATTTACCGTAAAAATTCCTGGGATCTCTGCTCCGGCAGTCGCAAACACGGGGGTGTTGAAATGATACACACCCAGGTAAATCGCGGCGTAGAGCAGGATTAGTGCCGCAATCGAGGGGATCAGCAGCCCGCCACCGCGGCGATAGACCCAAAACCCGATCCCCAGGGCAATCGGGATTTCGATCCAAACCGAGAGGACCGTTTCGGGATAGAGCTTAAAGATAAACGCAATCACTAAGCCAAAGATGGCCAGCACGACAGTCAGGGCGGCAAACAAGACCAGCAGGAACAAGACACGGGCTCGTCCACTGATGAGCCGCCCGGCCACTTCACCGACCGTCTGACCCCGGTTGCGCAAGGAGACGACCAGGGCCCCGAAGTCATGCACAGCACCGATGAAGATTGAACCAAAGATTACCCACAGCAGTGCAGGCAACCATCCCCAGAAGACGGCAATCGCCGGCCCTACGATCGGACCGGTGCCGGCAATACTGGTAAAGTGATGACCAAAGATCACTTCTTTCTTGGTTGGTATAAAATCGATGTCGTCGCGCAGTTGCTTGCTTGGCACTTCGGCTTCCGGGTCCAGCCCGAAGATCTTTTTGGAGAGCCACTTGCCATAGGTGTGATAGGCAACGATAAAGCCGACAAAGGAGCCAACGGCAATCAACAAGGTGATCATTGCAGCGAATTCCCCTCTGTTTGACGTGAAATGAAGTGCCAGCAACCAGCTTCTGCCAGTTTTCTGGGACGGTTTCATGATACCAGCCGCTTACTTTTTTCGCACTGGGGAAATGGGGTGAAATCACTCCGACCCTGCTTGGCTTCGGTAGTGGACGCTTTTTCGCAGGCCCTTATAATGTCCGGTTGTTCGTACCCTGGTTGAACCTGCCAGCGGCGAAAATTGGAAGCGAGATCGATCGAAAGGAATCAGACCTGTGCCAGAACATGTAGTCATCATCGGTAGTGGCCCGGCTGGCTGGACGGCGGCTATTTACGCGGCGCGGGCGAGCCTAAAACCGCTTGTTTTTGAAGGGGCTATCACCGAAGACAATCGGCAGAAGGGGACCTTGCCGCTGGGGCAACTGGCACTGACGACCGAAGTGGAAAACTACCCAGGATTCCCAGCCGGGAACCTGGAAGGTTACTTGGATGATTCGGTTGCCAAGGAACGCCGACAAATCATGGCGCCGCACCTTAAGGAAGGAGTCAGTGGACCGGAACTGATGGAATTGATGCGTCAGCAGGCAGTCAATTTCGGCACCCGCGTGATCACTGATGACATTGTCGACGTCGATTTAGACTCTCGGCCCTTCGTACTGACGAGTCTCAGTGGTGAAAAGACAGAGACGCATGCCCTGATCATTGCCACCGGTGCCAGTGCCAATTACCTGGGCCTCGATTCCGAAGACCAGTATAAGAACCGGGGTGTTAGTGCCTGCGCGGTTTGCGATGGTGCCCTGCCACGGTTTCGCGGTCACCCCTGTATCGTTATCGGCGGTGGTGATTCGGCAGTCGAAGAAGCGGATTACCTGAGCAAGTTTGCCTCGACGGTGCACCTGGTTCATCGCCGGGACGAATTGCGGGCTTCCAAGATCATGGTCCAGCGGGCCATTGATAACGAGAAAATTGATATTGTCTGGAATCATGTTTGCGAAGAAGTCCTCGGTACCGACGAGGAAGGGGTCACCGGTGCTCGCCTGAGCAGCACGGTTGATGACAGTTCACGCGAACTGGAGGCGTCCGGGTTTTTTGTGGCGATTGGACACACACCCAACACCGGTTTCTTGCAAGGAAAACTGGAGATGAATGAGAAGGGATACCTGAACTGGACCGAGCCGCAGCGGACCAATACCAGCGTGGAAGGCGTTTTTGCGGCTGGAGACGTGGCAGATGATTATTATCGCCAGGCCATCACGGCCGCCGGCACTGGCTGCCAGGCAGCCCTCGATGCTGAACGCTGGCTGGCAGCCCAGGGGCTGTAGAGGACTGCACTTCATTGCAGATTCACATTGTATTTTCAGGAAAAAAGAGAACAATCAGCCGTTAGTCGCCTGGGATGAACAGAAGATCGAGACCTGAGAAAAGGAAACAACGATGGCAACTGGTTCGGATCGGATAGCGCAAGAGCGAGAAATGTTGTTGTCGGTCGAGTCCAAGGGACTGGGCGGCAAGCTGGGTGTCTATACGAAGCTGTCAGGACCGGGCTGGCTACAAAGCGCCATCACGCTCGGTGGCGGTTCCCTCTCCGGTGCCCTGTTTCTCGGTGTCCTGGGTGGCACCGATATGCTCTGGCTACAACTGGTCGCCATCGTGATGGGTGTGGTGATGCTCAGCGCGATCAGCTATGTGACACTTTCCACTGGTAAACGCCCTTT
>Ga0310342_100003387_pt1 | contig 10471 bp, 9 predicted proteins | sample S15DNA20500_MG_FD_206155 | JGI IMG/M metagenome (GOLD analysis project Ga0310342, IMG submission 206155) | Marine microbial communities from station ALOHA, North Pacific Subtropical Gyre - S1503-DNA-20-500_MG | ecosystem: Environmental > Aquatic > Marine > Oceanic | place: Pacific Ocean: North... | reverse complement strand
GAGTCTATCCGGGACGTGGTATCGGCCCGTTACGCCGGCCTGACGCGAAGCGGTGTGACCGTGATCGACCTGAACAGCGGGGAGATCTTCGGGAGCTCCTCCCAGCATAGTCCCTGGTCCGTTCTGGATGATCCTTACGCCATTCGCAAGCGGTACTACGAGCGGGAATGGCGCAGCAAGATCCAGGACATGGTCTCCATGATCCCGGGCGTCAAGGTCCAGGTGAACGTGATCCTGGAAGAGGCACCGGAGCACCGCCCCGGCCAGAGACCGTCGGATAACCCTGTCGGCAGCATGTTGATACCGATCAAGGGAATCGCGTCGATCGCCATCCCTCGCAGCTATTACCAGATGATCTACGACAAGCGAAATCCTCCAGTGCCCGGTACCTCCAGCACGGAAGCGACAGAAGCCCAGCTCGAGTTAATCGAGACAGAGGTGAGCGAGGCAGTCCAGCAGATGATCGTGGGATTGATGCCAAACCTCTCGGCAGGAAAAGACCCCTATCCGCAGGTGCAGGTGAGCACCTACCTTGATTTCATGGGGCCTGAACCGACCGCCATGTCAGCCCCCCCGGGGAAAGTTCCCGACTGGATAAAAACAAACTGGCGACCAATCACCCTGGCAACACTCGGATTGCTGGCACTGCTGATCGTGTTGGTGAGATTCCGTCAACGGGAGCAACCGGTCCTTTCAGACGAGGCGCCGCCGACCGATGCGATTGCCGAATCCGTGACCACGGAAGTCCACCCCACCCAGCCCTCCCTGCGAGATGAACTGTCCCAGCTTGTTCACGAAGAGCCCGACTCGGTGGTGGAGACAATTTCCGAGTGGCTGCGGGATGCCGCCTGAACAAGACAACCACAGCGCTGATCCTAATCGAGGAAGCAAGAACCCCCATGGACCCTGCCATCACCACCATTCGCAAGATTGCCCTCCTGCTCCACAGCCTCGAGGCAGGTGCCGCGGACAAGCTGCTTGATCAGCTCCCGCCGGCAGACAGGGCCCTGCTGCGCGAGGCAATGATGTCGCTGGAGGACATTGATGTGGCCGAGCAGGAAGCGGTGCTTTCTGACTTCCTCTTGAAAAAAGATCTCCCGGCAGATCCGCAGCCGGTGGAGGAATCTTCACGACCAGCCCCGGACGGGGTGACGAATGACCCACCGCCAACAGGGTTCGGGTTGCTGGAAACAGCCTCGCCGGTACTCGTCGCGAGCCGCCTGCACCAGGAAGCACCGCAAGCGATAGCTGCCATTCTCTCACGCCTGGAACCCGGCTGTTCGGCTGCCATCCTGCGCGAACTTCCCCACGAGCTCCAGGTTGACCTGCTTCGTCGGATCACGGAACTGGACACCCTTTCCGGATCCGTGATCGATGAACTTGCCAGTAGCGTGGAACAGCTTCTCCATCAGCCCGGCGAACCAGGCGGTGCCGCCCAGCATGGACTGGCGGCGGCCCACGCGATTCTCCAGGCCACCGATCCATTACATCGCCACGACCTGATGGACCGGCTCGCCATTAGCCCCTCCTTCCAGGGTCAGGGGAACAGCCAGCCACCAACACCCTGGCTCCAGGAGGGAGGCCAGGCAGGCCGTCCCCATCCGCCCGCGGTCCATGCCAGTACCGAGGATGATCAGCAATTCGTCATCCGTTTTGAGGAGCTGGCACTGCTGGATGACATCTCCCTGGCTATCCTGATCCAATCGGTCGACCCCCAGCTGGTGTTACTTGCCCTGGCCGGTGCCTCGCGTGAGTTCGTGGACCGGATTCTGGAACCGCTCGAGCCACGAGAAAGTCGCCAGTTCCGCCGCCGCATGGAACAGATCGGGCCGCTCCAGCTCCAGGATATAACCCGGGCCCAGCAGGCCCTCGCATCCCATGCGATTCAACTGGCAAGCGAGGGAAGAATCACGATCCACAATCGCCGGCGTTTCGTGATGGCAGCCTGATCTCTCCAGGGAGCGTTGGCAAGCTGGGAAGACCAGGAAAAGCAGGGGGCCGGACTCACCTGATGGCTCCCGGTTGACCTTGATCTGTCAGCCATTTTCCGCGACAAGGAACGGCCATTTTTGCGGAAACACCTGCTTTTCATGTCTGTCCCTTATGCCTGAATCCCTCCCGGCTCACCGATCTCCAGAACAACTCAAGCAGGTCCAGTGCGATCCGCTTGACCCTGGCCCGGACCCCTCGGAATCCGGACCAGGGGAGACCAACCCACAGACCATCTCACTGGACATTTGCCTGGGGACGACAACGATGAGACCCTCGGAAGCCGACCAGTTATGCGTGGACCAGCTGGCGATCATGGACCAGCAGGCCGGAGACCCGGTCCAGATCTTCGTCGCAGGAAAGGTCCTTGCAGAAGGCATCCTGGTGATCCTGGACGGCAAGTTCGGCGTCCGTATTACCGGCCTGCCCGATCCAGCCAATTCCCCAGGGTAACAAGCGATGCAACACAAATCACCCATTGCCCGTCCAGCCATCCTGGTGGCAGCTGCCTGGCTGATCCTGAGTACCCCGGGCGTCCGCCTCCTGACGGCACAACAGCCCATCGAGCAGGCCGGCCTGTCCCGTCCGGTCACCGAACAGGCCTCGCGGCCGATTCTTCCGCCGGGAAAAGAGGCCACAGGTTCCAGTGATCCGGCGCCGCTGGGCGATTCGACCCGGCAAGCGGTGATCCGGGTTGCAGCCAGCATGACCATTGTGCTGGCCATCTTTTTCCTGGTGATCTGGTTCCTGCGGAGATCACTCCCCCGCCAGGTGCGGGCCCTTCCTGAGGAGGCCTTCGAAGTACTCGGAACCGCGACCCTCTCCTCACGCCATACACTCCAGCTAGTCAAGATCGGGAACCGGCTGCTGCTGATTTCCCTGGCGGCCGGCGGGGTAACGAGCCTGGTCGAGATCAGCGACGAGGTGGAAGTCGAACGGCTGCTCGCCCTCTGCGAGGCAGGCAGAAGGGGGAAACGGAACAGGGCAGGGGAGGTGCATCGGAAGGACAGTTTCCAGCAGGTCCTTTCCGAAATGGGTATCGACCGATCCGAGACGACAGGCTCCAGGCAGGCAAGCTGAACCCCAAAAAATTCATGAAAAAGTCCCTCCCGCCCCATCGCTTGCAACCCGTTCCCCTGCCGGGACGACGGGCAATGCTGCTTGTCGTGGTGGCCCTTGTCGTGATGGCAACGCGAGGCGTTCCAGCCGAGCCGCTTCCAGACATCTCGCCCTGGACACCGGTCGACCAGCCCATAACCATCCAGGACGATGTCGACCCTCCGGACAGCACGATCTCCCAGTCCGAGTCGACACTGCCCGACCAGCTGCAGCAGTTGACGCGCCCTGACGGGATTCTCTCCACGGTCAAGCTGCTGGTGATGCTGACTGTCGTTAGCCTGGCCCCTGCCATCCTGCTGATGACCACCTGCTACGTGCGGGTGGTGATTGTGCTTGGCCTGCTGCGGCAGGCACTTGGTGCCCAGCAGCTTCCCTCCAACCAGGTCCTGGCCGCCCTGTCCATGTTCATCACGCTGCTGGTCATGGGACCGACCTGGAAACAGGTCTACCAGGAGGGCATCGTTCCCTACTCCAACGGAGAGGTCGAGTTATCGGACGCCTGGGAAAACGGGAAAAAACCGCTTGTCAGTTTCATGGGCCGCCAGATTGACCGGGCCGGCAATACCGAGGATGTCTGGTTGTTTTACCGTCACCTGCCGCCGGAATCTCTCTCCCTGGAAAACTCCGACGGGGCCGAGTTGCCCACCACGTACGAGGACGTTCCGATCCAGGTCCTGTTACCTGCTTTCCTGTTAAGCGAATTAAAGACCGCCTTCCTGATCGGCTTCCAGATCTACCTGCCTTTCCTGATACTCGACCTGGTCGTTGCCACGGTGACCACGTCGATGGGAATGTTGATGCTGCCGCCAACGTTGCTTTCCTTGCCCTTCAAGCTGATGCTGTTCGTGCTCGTTGACGGCTGGCGGCTGATCGTGGGAATGCTCCTTAACGGGATCAGCATGACTGGTTAACGCTCCCTGGAAAAGAATCCACCTGATGACCGAACAAACAACCATTGACCTGGCCCAGCAGGCGATCACCATGACCCTGCTGATCGCCGCTCCGGTATTAATCGTGGGGCTCGCTGTCGCCCTGGTGGTGGGCCTCTTCCAGGCCCTGACACAGATCCAGGATACAACGCTGGCAATGGTCCCCAAGATCCTGGCGATGCTGATCACGATCGGCATCTGCCTCCCCTGGTTGCTCAACCGGATGGTGGAATATGCCCAGCAGGTGATCACCGCCATCCCGGACAACCTGGGCGGCTAGTTACAGAGAGACCACCAGGCCCGGGAAAGCCAAAGAAAACATGGCGATATCGATTCCGATTCCACTTGCCGTCTTCCTGCTTGTCCTGGCTCGCTGGGGCGTGCTGGCAGTCCTGGTGCCCAACACCCAGCTACTGCCACTTCCCACCCGGCTGCGACTGGCTGGAGCGGCAATCGTCTCCCTGCTCCTGACACCCCTTCACCTGCTGGCGGTGGAGACACAACCACAGATCCTTGAGTTCGCCTGGATGGTGGCCCACGAGCTCTTCATCGGGCTGGCAATCGGTACCGCGCTTTTGGTGGTCCTGGAAGGACTTAAACTGGCCGGGCAAATGATCAGCCAGCTTGCCGGTGTCTCCCCACGAGGCATCCTCACGCTTGGGGGAGACGCGGGAAGTGCACCCCATGGCCGCTTGATCCTGCTCTGCTCTCTGGCTGCCCTGCTGACGATCGGTGGACACCGCCAACTCGTCGAGGCCTCCCTGGAGAGTTACCGGCACCTTGCCCCCGGGACCCCCCTGGCGACCCAGGACGCCCTGGTGACGGTGACCCGACTGCTTTCGGTCAGCTTCCTGATGGCACTTCGAATCAGCTTGCCTGTCATGACCGCACTCCTGGTCGGCCTGATCACAGCCGGCTGGATCAGCCGTGTGCTGCCCCAGTTGAACATGATCGTGCTGGGCTGGAACCTGAATGCCGTGCTCGCCCTGGCGATGATCTTGCTCACCCTGGGAGGGATGGCCTGGGTCTTCCAGCATCATGTGCAGCTGGCGGTGGAGTACATCGAGCAACTCTGGATACCGACCTGACACCTGCTGGAGTCCCCCTGATCGATGGCTGACCTGTTCGACGACCGCAGATACCCGGCAAGTCCCAGGCTCAAGCGCCAGGCGCGGCGCGAGGGACGTTCCCCGCGCAGCCGTGACCTGGCATCTGCCCTGGTCATGCTGGCGGCTCTGTTGGGCCTGATGCTGCTTGGTGAGAATATTGCCGAGCAGATGATCCGGATCACAAGCGACCAGCTTCAGGGGCCAGCAGACGGGCATGTCGACCCCAGCTTTTCCAGCGAGAATGTCGTCGAACTCTGGCACCGGCAGCTCGCCGGCATCGGGCAGGTCCTGCTCCCGCTGCTGGGGCTTGTCGTGCTGGCAGCCGTTGCGGTCCATGCCGGCCAGGTTGGTTTCCTCTTTCTGCCCGAACGGGCCCTGCCAAAGGCCAGCCACATCAACCCGCTTACCGGCCTGCGGAGGATTTTTTCCGTGGACAATATCGCTCGCTGGTTGATGGGAATCACACGGCTTCTTCTGATCCTGGGGATTGCCGGCATCTCGCTCTGGACAAGTCGGCGGCAGATGGCCCAGATGGTCTCCAGTGGGCCGCTGTTGATGACGGCCTCCATGCTCCAGATTCTACTGACCACGGCAGTTCGAATCTGTTGTGGCCTGGTTGTGCTGGGAGGATTTGACTATGCCTGGCATCGCTGGCGATGGGAGCAGGAGATGAAGATGACCGGTGAACAATTCCGCGAGGAACAGCGATTGCTCCAGGGAGGGGAAAGAAGGAAACCGGCACACCGCTTCACACCCGCTCTTTCAGAGCTGTTGATCTGTTCTTCCGATGGCCCGGCGATCGGACTAAGTTATCACAATGCGGCCTCCGGGGCCCCGCTGATCTCGCTTCGTGCCGAGGGGGTCGCCGCCCGGCAGGTACAACAGCGGGCAGAGGAAGAGGGCCGCCATCTTGTCCAGGATGACCTGCTGGCCCGGCAGCTCTTTGAAACGTCATTGGCCGTGGGCGAATCGATTGACCCGGGATTCTACCGCCGTGTCGCCAGGCTCTGGCCCCGCTAGTCCGGACTACCGGTGGCGGCACCTTCCAGGTCATAGCCGTAGCTTTCAAAGAACTCTCCCCAGCGGCGGTTCACCTCCCGTCGGTCCGATTCCTCCAGCTGGTGCCTGTTTCCCTTGAAATCACGTTGGCTGTCCACATATTTCTCCAGGTTCCTGCGGGCCGGTTCGATCTCCCCCAGGTCCAGTTGCTCGTAGATGCGGAGCACTTCTTCCAGTGGATCGGCCACCAGGTCCTCGTAGAGCACATCACAGATGGACCCGGCAGGAAGGCCCGGACGCTGTCGCTGGAATGCCGAGTACATGCTTTCCAGGCAGCTGTAGACATACTCATCCAGGCCCTCGTGTTTGGGTGATTGCAAACCCTGCACCTGGTCGAGGGACCGCCAGAGCCGCTGGGTGGAAGGGAAAACGGAATAGGGATGGCGAATGATGTGGACAAAGCGGGCACCGGGGAATCGCTCTGCCAGGGCCTCGACACGTCCCAGGTGGGGAGGGGATTTAAGCACGACCGGTTTTCCAGGTGCGCGACAACTGACCACGCGGATAAATTCCTCCAGGCCATCCAGCCATTTCTTGCGATCCGCCGGCGAGATCTGTTCGCTGTCCAGGTACTCCATGTCGACCGCCGGTCGGTTGGGAAAGGCCATCCGCAGGTAGGGACTTGGAAGTCCCAGGTTCAGCAGGGCAAACTCATCTTCCTGGGGGCGGAACCAGCCGGTCGGCACGTTGTCCTGGGGACGCTGCTTGGGAAGCATGAAGTTACCGAAAGTGGTGAAAAACCATCCGCTCAACAGGCTATGGTGCGGAAGGAAGCAGTCCAGCGTGCTGGGATAGGTAAACCGAACGTCCCGGACCAGTAACTCATGCAGGAAAGTGGTCCCGCTGCGCCAGTGCCCGATGATGAAAATCGGGGGCATGATCTTCACGCGGGCCATGCGGTGGCCATAAAGGCACTGCTGGACCATCCGCAGGATCGAGTTAAATGGCGTCCAGAGGGTGATCGCGATCACCATCGGAAGTCGAAGCAGGTTCAACTGGAAGCGGTTGCGGACAAGCAACCTGAGCCAATCGCCAAAACGCATGCCATGCCAGAACCGCGAACACCAGAACGGATAGCGGTTGATTTTTTCTTTGCTGGCCGCCAACACATCACCTCGCACGGTCGTGAAATCCGGGGCTGCTGTCTGCTGGCAACCGTTCTATACACCGCGAAAGATCGATCATAGTCCAGATCGCCGGTTTTGGGCAGCGGGCAGCACCCCCGGCCGATGGATCCAAATGATCTGGACAATCATGCCCCATTTCGGTACTCTCCCGCCCTCTTTTCACGGTTTTTCGTTCCACCAGGGGGGGATACGAGACGGGCCGCAGGATTGCCATGTTAGAACGTATACGATGGCGCGACTTGATCTTCCCGGTGGGAATTATCTCCGGCATCCTGGTCGTGCTGGTCCCGCTTCCACCGCTGATCCTGGACGTGCTGCTGGCGGGAAACATAACGCTGGCGGTGATCATCCTGCTGACCACCATCCATGTCCGCACGCCACTGGAATTTTCAATCTTTCCCTCACTGCTTCTGGCTACGACCCTGGGACGGCTGGTGCTGAATGTTGCTTCCACGAGGCTGATCCTGACCGAGGCCGGCACCGAGGGTGTGGACGCGGCGGGCGGTGTGATCCGTAGTTTCGGAGACTTTGTCACCGGGGATAGCCTGATTGTCGGGCTGGTGATCTTCTCGATCCTGGTGATCATCCAGTTCCTGGTGATTACCCGTGGTGCCACCCGTATCAGTGAAGTCGCAGCACGTTTTGCCCTGGACGGCATGCCCGGCCGCCAGATGGCAATTGATGCCGATCTCCAGGCCGGTTCGATATCCGACAAGCAGGCACAACAAAAACGGGAGCAACTGGCAGACCAGGCCGAGTTCTATGGTGCCATGGACGGTGCCAGCAAGTTCGTCCGTGGCGATGCGATCGCCGCCATCATCATCACGCTGGTCAACATTGTCGGGGGACTGGTGATTGGTGTACTGCAGTCCGGCATGTCGCTGGTCGAGGCAGCCGCCATCTTCACCCGCCTGACAATCGGTGACGGGCTGGCCAGCCAGGTCCCTGCATTCCTGGTTGCCCTGGCCGCGGCCATGCTGGTGACACGTAGCGCCCGCGAGTCCAATCTCTCGTCCCAGTTCCTCCGCCAGCTGTTTGCCCGGCCGCAGGTTCTCCTGATCGCCGCAAGTTTTCTTGGCATCCTTGTGCTGACCGACCTGCCCGCCGTCCCCTTGTTGACCCTGGCGGCCGGCTGTGGAGCGATTGCCATCATCATAGGTCGCCAGGCTCAACAGAAAAAAGAGTCGCCTGCAGAGCAGGGGGGAGTGTCGACCTCCAAGCCCCAGGTGACCAGCAGCAACGGGGCCATCGAGGATTACCTGCAGGTGGACCAACTGGAGGTGGAAATCGGCCTTGGCCTGATCCAGCTGGCAGATCCACGAAAGGGCGGTGACCTGATGGATCGGATTACCGGGATCCGCCGCCAGGTGGCCAGCGAGATCGGATTACTGCTTCCCAAGGTCCGCGTCCGCGACAACCTGAAACTGGCACGAGACGAGTACCAGATCAAGATCGCCAATAACCGAATTGATAACGGCCAACTCGCGATCAACCACCTGCTGGTGGTCGATGACGAACGCTCTGAGAGCCTGCCTGGTAAAACACGGCTGGAACCTGGCAGCCAGCGAAGTGTCCGCTGGATTTCACCGGAGGAAAGAGAGCGGGCCGAGAGTCTTGCGCTGACCCCCCTGGAACCGACCGAGGTACTGGCAAATCACCTTCGGCAGGTGGTCCTCCAGCACGCCGACGAATTGCTTACCCGCGACGCCACCCAGCACCTGCTCAACCAGCTAAGGCGGACCTCGCCGGTGGTGGTGGATGAACTGGTACCGGACGTCCTTGGCACCGGGCAGGTGCAGGCCGTCCTGCAGATCCTGCTCCGCGAGGGGTTACCGATCCGGCCCCTGGGCGTGATCCTTGAAGCCCTGGCCGATGGAGTCCAGCAGACCCGTGAAACCGTCTGGCTGGCCGAACAGGCACGCCGCCGCATGGCTCGTACAATTTGCCAGCAACTCTGGGGAAGTACACGCCGCGCGCAGGTGGTTCGCCTGGCAGCGGACCTGGAACAGCAGCTGCTGGATCTCTGCCAGCTTGATGACAGCGGTTTGCAGATCGAGATTCCCTCAGCTGGTGTCGAGCAGTGCTGCCGCATGGTAGCCCAGCAGTTATCCAGGATGACCACAGACCAGCGACCACCGGTACTGCTTGTCTGCCCCTCACTCCGGCCGATTGCCGCCCGTCTGCTTCAGCGTGAGCTTCCCGGACTGCCGGTCATCAGCACGGAGGAACTGGCACCGGACATGCATGTGGAGACCGTGGAAACGATTGGGCAGCAGATGACGTCGATCCTGCCATCCGTTTCCGTTCCGTTTGGCCAGCAACAGGGACAGATGTGAACATTCCGGAGACAATCATGGACACCCGTACTTACCGAGCCCGGACACTGCAGGATGCCCTGGCAATGGTCCGCCGTGAACTTGGCCCTGACGCTTCGATCCTGGAAACCCGCTCACGATCGCGTGGAATCTTCGGCTGGTTTCGAGGGTCCGGCGCGGTCGAGGTGGTCGCCTCCAACACGATCCACGTCCCGAGTCGCCTTGGCAACCCTGGCAACCGGACTGGATCCGGCCAGCCGGACGATGCCCGTGGTGCCGTCGATCCTGTCCCGCAGGAACCCCGTCATGCGGTGATCGATGAAGGGCCTTCGCTGGTGGCAGATCTCTGCCAGTCGCATGGTCATTCCAGCGGCATCGGTAACAGCGAACTGGCCTGCCAGCTGATGCACCGCATCGGGCAGCAGGGGATTCCCGAGCCACAGTTACAACGGCTATTTCAGCGGCTGGACAAGATCCCCCAGGCGGCCGACAACCTGCAGCAGGCACACGAACAACTGGCAGACCAACTGGCCGGCCAGATCCAGGTCACCGGCCAGTTACAGCCAGGCCGGGGCCAACAGCATACGCTCGCAGCAGTGGGACCCTCGGGGACCGGGAAGACATTAAACCTCCTCAAGCTGGCAACACAGTTTCAGCTGCAGCAGCAATGCAAGGTCGGGCTGATTACTGCCGACACGTCGCGATTGACCTCGGTCGACCAGCTCCGGACCTACACCGACATGTTCCAGATCCCCCTGGAAGTCGCCGCCACGGCACGCGAAATGCGCAGGGCACGTCAACAATTCACGGGCTTTGATCTTGTC
>Ga0310342_100003386_pt1 | contig 10476 bp, 6 predicted proteins | sample S15DNA20500_MG_FD_206155 | JGI IMG/M metagenome (GOLD analysis project Ga0310342, IMG submission 206155) | Marine microbial communities from station ALOHA, North Pacific Subtropical Gyre - S1503-DNA-20-500_MG | ecosystem: Environmental > Aquatic > Marine > Oceanic | place: Pacific Ocean: North... | reverse complement strand
CGGTGGGCCAGTCGCCGGTGTCGAGTTTGCCGACCAATGCCTTCCAGGCTGCCGCCAACTGCAGGTCCGCCAACGTCTCGGCCAAAAAGGCCTCGGTGATCGCAGGGGTATCCACGGCCAATTCGCGGGGCTTGAGCACCTCGCTTTCGCGACGGGCCTTGATCATCGTGCCAACCTGATCAGCCGACATGATCACGACGAAACCCTCATCGGGATCAACCCCCCACGGCTCATCGTCGTCACGCTTGTGGATGTTGCGACCGTTGGGCAGGTAGTAGTAGGCGTTGGTGATCTTCAACGCGCCGTGGATCTGGTCGCGGTTGTCGCCGAGGCTCTTGTACTGCTGCACGCTGCCCTTCCCGAAGGTTCGCATGCCGATGAACTGGGCGCGACCGTTGTCGGCCAGGGCACCGGTGAGGATCTCCGCGGCCGACGCGCTGCTCTCGTTGGCGAGGATCACGATTGGAATATCAGGAATCGTACCTTCGTTCGTGGACCGGTAGATCTTTTCGGCCACCGCACGCCCCTTCACCGAGACGATCGTCTGGCCCTCGGCAAGGAACATGTCGGCGATGGTTACCACGGAGGGAAGAAGCCCACCGGCGTTGAACCGCACGTCGACGATCAGCCCGCGAGCCTCGGCGGCCACGATCTGATCCAGGGCTTCACGCACGGCGTCGGCGGTGTGGTCGGTGAAGTGAGTGATACGCATGTAGGCAACACGATGTGCCGGATCGAACATGTAATCCCAACGCTGATCGGCGTCCCGTCGGAATCCCTTGACCGTCTGGATGTTGATCTGGGCCCGCGTGATGGTAATCACCTCATCGGCGTCGGAGGGATGGCGGACCTTGATGGTGACCTGCGTGCCCACGGGGCCGGTGAGGCGATTGACGCACTCGTTGATGTTCAGCCCCTTGGTGTCCTCGCCGTCGATTTCCAGGACGATGTCGCCGGAAAGGACACCCGATTCCCATGCCGGCGAATCTTCCAGCGGCGAGATGATGCCGAGGCGGTTCTGTTTTTTGTCGATGTGCACCACGGCGCCGATGCCCGAAAAGGATCCATGCACGTGCTTTTCGAAGGTGTCGATCTCTTTCGGCGAAAGGAAAACGGTGTAGGGGTCGTTTAAGGAATTGACCATGCCCCGCACCGCCGCTTCGATCATGTCGGTCTGGTCGGGTTCTTCGACGTAGCTGGCCACGATCTCGTGGCGGATGTCGGCCAGCAGGTCGATTTGAGCATAGGCGCTGCTGAAGCGGGCCAGCGTGTCGTTGACCAGGGTCGAGGTAAGGGCTACGAAAAGGATTAGAAAGCCGTAGAGGATGAGTCGCTTCTTCATGGGCAGTTCGCTCGGGCGATGTTCAACCGGCCCGGGTGAGGCCGGCCCCAACGGGTCGGCGGGACGGGGCGGTGGGGGGATTGGCGGGCAAAGATGGCACGCCAGTACCCGGAGTATCGCCGATGCACGGCCGGCATGCATCCCGGCGCCTCGTGGTGTGACAAAGCCTATTGTGGTCAACATGGCCAAGGCGGCACATCGTTTCATCTGCAGCGGGTGCGGGTCACTGCAACCCAAGTGGGCAGGCAAGTGCCCGGATTGCGGCCAGTGGAACACCATGGAGCAATACGCCGCGGCCGATGCGGGCGTAACCGACCGGCCTGGCGGCGGTAGGCCGGCCATTGCCTTCGCGGAACTGGTGGCCGCCACGCGGTCGGCGGCCAAGCCTTTGGCCGAACGCTTGACCACCGGCATGGTGGAGTTGGATCGTGTTCTGGGCGGTACGCCCGCCGACGGCGGTGGGGCTGGCGGCAAAAGCGGTCTGGTCCCTGGCGGCGCAGTGCTGGTCGGCGGGGATCCGGGCATCGGCAAGTCGACTCTGCTGCTGCAGGCCGCCCACGGCCTGGCTGGCGCAGGTCGCCGAGTTCTCTACGTGACCAGCGAGGAGTCCGTTGAGCAGCTGCATCTGCGTGCTCGCCGCCTGCAGGCCTGTGGAAACGGAGACGATCGGATGTTCGTGCTCGCCGAGACGAACCTGGAGCACGTGCTGGACCAGATGCGCCGTACCTCGCCGGAGGCGGTGGTGATCGACTCAGTCCAGATGATCTATAAGAACGACCTTGCCGCGGCGCCGGGGACGGTGTCGCAGTTGCGGGCCTGTTGTCTTGAACTGGTCTATGCGGCCCGCGCGTTGAACTGCGCGGTGATGCTCGTGGGGCACGTGACCAAGGAAGGGCAATTGGCGGGCCCCCGCCTCCTGGAGCACCTCGTGGATACGGTGCTTTATTTCGAGGGAGATCGGTACCACAATCACCGGGTGATTCGCGCAGTGAAGAACCGGTTCGGGACGACGCTGGAGGTCGGACTGTTCGAAATGACCGATCGTGGCCTCGAGGAGGTGCGTGACGGATCGGCGCTTCGGGCCACGGAGTATCGGCCGCGGATCGGCAGCGTCGTCTGTCCGGTGCTGCATGGATCCCGCTGCCTGCTCGTGGAGGTTCAGGCCCTGACGGCGACGGGCGTGCTTGGTGCGGTGAAGCGCCGCACCAGCGGCCTGGACGGCAACCGGTTGGCAATGCTTATTGCAGTTCTGGAAAAGCATGGCGGACATCGCCTTGCCGACCAGGACATCTTCGCCTCAAGCGTGGGGGGCATGCGTATCGTCGAGCCGGCAGTCGATTTGGCCGTGGCCCTGGCCATTGCCGGCACCCACCTGAATCGATCTCTGGACGCCGGAGACGGCGGTGCGGCCGCCGCCGTCGGCGAGATCGGTCTCGGCGGGGAGGTTCGCCACGTGAACCAGTTGGATCAGCGTGTCAACGAGGCCGCGCGGCTCGGCTTCCATCACATCGTGGCGCCGCCGGGAAAGGTGCGGACACCGAAGGGATGCCGCGTGACACGGGTGGAAACGCTAGCAGAAGCGTTGCAATTGCTGGGGTAGGAGGGATTGGGGACGGGGGATTGGTGATACGTGCTTGGGCAGGCGTTTGGATCACGATGGCTTGGCCCGCGACGACCCCCAAGCAGGACGCCCTGATCAGCAACCAATCACCGGCGACCGTTCACGCCTTGCCGAAGTAGGCTTCGTGCAGCAAGGTCACCGGATGCACCACCTGCAGGTCTTCGCCCAGGCGATCGGCCTCCGACTGGATCTGCATGGCACAGCCGACGTTGCCCGTGACACACATGGGGCTGCCCGTGCCCTTGATGTGGCCGATCTTGCGTTCAGCCAGTTCCCTCGCCATCGCCGGTTGTGCAAGGTTGTAGGTGCCCGCGGCGCCACAGCACATGTCATTCTCCGGAAGCGGTATGACCTGCAGGCCGGGGATCGTGGCCAGCAGTTGCCGCGGCGGGCCGGTCACCTTCTGGGCGTGCGCCAAGTGGCAGGCGTCGTGATAGGTCACCGTCCGCTCGATGGCGTGGGGGGCAGGTCCGGGCAGCAAATCGGCGAGCACTTCGCTGATGTCGCGCACCTTCGCCTCGAACCGCTCAGCACGGTCGGCGTAGCGTGGGTCATCACGAAGCAGGTGGCCGTAGTCACGCAACATGGCGCCGCAGCCAGCGATGTTGGTTACCACGAAATCGATGCCGGCTTCGCCGTCGGCGGTGCCGCTATCGAGCCGCGTGAACGCGTCGATGTTGAGCCGGGCGAACTGTGCGGCCTCGTCGATCTGGCCGCCATGGTGGAGGATTGCGCCGCAACAGACCTGGTCGGCGGGCACGATCACGTCGCATCCGGCGTGCTGCAGCAGGCGGATCATCTGGCGGTTGACGTGCTGGAACATGACGCTGCCGACGCAGCCGGCCAGAACCGCAACGGTAGCCCGTTTCCGGCCGTCGGGGGCGGCGGCCGGGTAGGTCGTGGCCAGCCCCTGTTCCCACAGCGGGCCCTCGGGCGGCAACATCTGCTGCATCTTGCCCAGAGATGCTGGGAGCAGGCGGGCCAGAGGCCCCTGCGTGACCAGGTTCCACAGCCCGGCCCGCTGCATCAGGCGTGCGGGAAGCACGGCCAGTTTCAGGCGGCGTGGATAGGGAAAAATTCGGTAGAAGATGAAATCGATCAGCCACTCGACGGGCCCGCGACGACGCGATGGCGCCATGGCCGCTCGCGTCGCTTCGATCAGTTCGTGGTAGACCACGCCGGAAGGGCAGGCTGTCTCGCAGGCGCGGCAGTCAAGGCAGAGATCCAGGTGCGAAACGACTTGTTCGGTGGCCTTGATGCGTCCCTCTGCCAACCCCTTCATCAGGTAGATACGGCCGCGAGGTGAATCGGCCTCGAGGCCGTTTTGCGTGTACGTCGGACAGGCGGGCAGGCAGAGTCCGCAGTGGACACAGTCCAGTGAGCGGTCGTAGGTGCGTGCATCAAGTTTCAAGTCGGCATGGGCGGCGGCCTGCCGGTCCACCGGTTCGGCGAGGCCCGAAATCACGCGTGTGCTGCCTTGCTTCGACGTGGCGTTGGTCACGATGTTTCCCTCAGTGTTTCCAGCATACGCCCAGGATTGAACAGGCCGTGCGGGTCCATAGCGGTCTTGAGACGCTGCAGCATCGGCCAGTCGGGTTGCGGCGGGGCGAACGGCGGGACGGTCGGGGCGTTGGGTGGTCGCCGGTGCCATTGCCGCAGCGCGTCCAGTGATTCGACCAAATCGTTCACGCAGGCGTCCAGCGAGTCGACGTCGGCGTCGGCTTCATCGGTGCCCACGAAGATGCAGCCGTGGATCGGCATGGCGTCGAGGCGACGGCCGTTTCCGTCGTCGGTCCATGCCCGCAGTCGCTGGCAGGCAGTGCCGGTAGAAGCCGGTGGCACGATCAACTTGCACAGCAGCGTCGCGGAGCGGCGCCATTGACGCCAGGTGTGGCGCCACCCGATGTCGGCGGCAAAGTCCTGGTCGCACGACATGTCCATGGACGCTGCGTCAAGTCCGTCGACCAGCGCATGCAGTGCCGCACGCTGCACACCGCAGGCTTTGGCGCGGCCGAAATAACCAGTGTTGACCCGGGCCTTCCCGTGCTGCACCGACGCGGCCAGCCATGTCGGTGCCGCGTCCGTCTTCAGCCAGGTGGTCATCTGCCCGTCGAGCGCGGACAGGTCGTCGATTGTGAAACAGGTGGCCCCGACGATCTGGGGGATCGCATAGGTGCGAATCGTTGCTTCGTAAACAATCCCCATTTCGCCGAAGCTTCCGACCATGAAGCGAGACAGGTCGTAGCCGGCCACGTTCTTGACCGTGCGCCCGCCCACATGGATCTGGTGTCCCTCGCCGTCCACGTATCGGAGCCCCAGGATCAGGTCGCGGGCAGCGCCGTATCCGACCCGCAACGGGCCGTAGACGTTGTGGTTGATCACCTCGCCCAGGGTTAGGTCGTCGTCGGCATCAATGGGAAAGAACTGGTTCCGGGCACCGAGCACCGCTTGGAGGCGGCCGATCGTGATGCCAGCGGCCGCCCGTACGGTCATGTCTCGCTCGTGGTGCTCCAAGATGTCGCCGGTTTGGGTCAGCCTGGCGTGTGGAATCGGTGGTGGATGGCCCAGTTGGTCATGGTCGCGTCCGTAGTCGACCAACGGCGTGTCCTGCTGGATACAGCGGCGTACCAGTTGTGAAAGCATCTCGGGATTGTCGATGCACGTGGCGCCAACGACATTCGGGTGGGAGGTGGAGGACATGTCTAAAATGCTCCCCGTCCAGTGGTCACGCGTCGTGCGGGCGTCACAGGGCACCTCCGGGGACATTCGCGGCGACCGGTCGCACCAGTTCCACGAACGTACGGTCACTGGGAATCTTCTTGGCATCATTGATGCAAAGATCTGGGTCGAATGTTGCCTTGATCGTTTTAAACGCGTGGATCGTTTCCTGCGTGAACATGCGGTGCATCAGATGCAGTTTCTCCACGCCGACACCGTGTTCGCCGGTGAGCGTGCCGCCGATGTCGATGCAATGCTCGAGGATCTCCTGGCTGGCGGCCAGGGTCTGCTGTACCTGCTTCGGATCATCTTCGTCGAACAAGAGGATCGGGTGGATGTTGCCGTCGCCAGCGTGGAAGACGTTGGTCACGGCGATGCCGTGACGATCGGCGATGCGTCCCACTTCCTCCATGACCTCGGGCAGCATCGACCGGGGAACGCAGGCATCCTGCGTGCAATAACTGTGGCTGACCCGCCCGATCGCGCCGAACGCCTTCTTGCGTGCGCTCCAGAGTTGATCACGCCGGGCCGGGTCGGAACACCCTTCCACGTCGCGGGCTCCATTGGCTCGGGCCAGGGCCAGGATCTGCTCGAGTTGCTCGTCGAGGATCTGGTCGATCCCGTCAATTTCGATCAGCAGCACTGCGCCGGCATCTTCGGGGAATCCGACATGAAACGCGCCTTCGATGATCTTGATCATCGCGGCGTCCATCATCTCCATCGACGTGGGAACGATCCCCCCGGCGATCACGTCACTGACCGTCTTGCACGCACCGTAGTTGTTCTCGAAGATCGCGTACACGGTCCGGAGGTGGCCGGGACGAGGGACCAGCCGGCACCAGATCTTGGTGATGATTCCGAAGGTCCCTTCGTGGCCGCAGATCAGCCCGGGCAGATCCGCCCCCAGCCCTTCACACCGGGCGCCGGCGCGGGTCCGCAGGATCTCGCCGTCCGGCAGCACCATTTCCAGTCCGAGCAGGTGGTTCGTGGTCACGCCGTACTTCAACGTGTTGATGCCCCCGGCGTTGGTGGAAGCGTTGCCCCCGATACTGGAGGCCCGTTGGCTGGAGGGGTCGGGCGAGTAGTGGAGCCCGGTTCCGGCCAGGGCGTCGGTCAGGGCCAGGTTCCGGACCCCGGGCTGGACCACGGCACAACGGTTCTCCAGGTCGATCGCTTCGATCTGGTTCATCCGGCTGGTGGCGATGATCACGCCGGTTTCATAGGCCACCGCGCCGCCGGCCAATCCGGTGCCGCTGCCGCGGGGCACGATCTGGAGCTTGTGGCGATTCAGGGTCTTTACGCAGGCGGAGACCTGCTCTGTCGACGTCGGAAAGACCACGGCCACCGGCATGCCCCGCGCGATCGGGAAGCCGTCGCATTCGTAGACCAGTAGCTGGTCGGGGTCGCTGATTACCGCGTCGTTGCCAACGGCTGCGCACAGTTCGTCGACCACCGGGTGCAGTGTGGGCATCGTCGCATTGTAGCGTGCCGCTGCGGAGCCTCGGCGCGGGCCAGCGACACGTCACCGGTAGGAGGTGGTGACCTCGACGACGTTCGTCCGCCGGTGGTAGTGGTCTCGCACGCGGCCCCTTGAACTGCGCTGGTGGTCATGGGCAATGCGAACGATGCGGGAAACGGTTGATTCCACGTACCCGTGGTAGACCGTCGGTTGGGCGTCGCATCGGCTTGCGTACCAGGGTCGAGTCGGTTTTTCGTCGGCATCGATAGACCCGGCGGAACGTTCGATACCGCGAAGCAGCGATTCGTGGCGGCCGTCGACGGCCCGGAGGGGAAGGCGGTCGGCGTTTTCCACGAGCTTGGTGTGGCCACAGCCAACCAGCAGAACAACGGTCATGACGGCAGGCATCAGCGACAGGCGTGAAAACAGCGAGGGCATGGTGGGGTGGCTGCAAAGATGATGCCACGACAACGTCGCCCCCGTGTCTTGGCCTAGGTCATTATCAGCAAATAGGTTGCAGGGCAGGTCAAGCCGGGCGGGCCGGATCCAACCAAGGCCGGATGATGCTTGGGGGCAACAGCGGTGTTGAACCGGTTTCAGGCACGGGTCGGCCGGCTGGGTGGTTTTTCTCTCGGTCCACAAGCGATTGCATCGGTTCATTGTAGAAGTTGTTTTGTCCCGGGAACGTGCAGATCTCCAGGTGGCGGCACCGATGCGGATCCGGGGCCGCCACCTGGTGGAGAAAAGAATATGATAACTCGGCCTTAGTGTGCCGATAGGAAGATGGCATGGACGGAACCCGCCCTCGCCTGCTTCTCCTCGAAGGGCAGACGGCCGGTCGACAAGAGATCGTCCGGGCGCTTGAGCAGCATTTTGACGTTGACCACGTTGACCGCATGCAGCATGCGATCGATGCCCTGCGCCAGCACGCCTATGACGCCGTGTTTGCGGACGTCGGTGACTTCCTGCCGCTCGAACGGGAACTGGTTGGCAAACAGGCCAGCATCTTGCTGGACACGATCGGGGAAGGTGCCTGCGTCATCGACGGCAATGGGCAGTGCCGTTGGTCCAACAACCAGATGCGCAGCTTCTCCCCAGCGGTGTTCGACAAGGTACGCGTCATCTGCGGCCAGGCTCGCTCGATCTTCGATGAACAGATCAAGGACCGTGACGCCCGACGCCGTAACCGAAGCAAGAAATTCTCCTTCCGCTGTGAGAATGACCGCTACTTCGAGTTGATCGCCTCGCCGGTCGTCGATCAGGACCAGCATGTCAGGCAGGTCGTGGCCGTGGTGTGGGAGGCCACCACGAACCGGCGGCTGCAGCAGAAAATCGATGCCATCGATGCAGCCGGGCGTGAGCTGGCCCGTCTCGACATAGACCAGGTCGAGAAGGTGGCGCCGGACCAACGTCTGCAGATGCTGCAGGACAAAATTATTCGGTACAGCCGCGACCTGATGCACTTCGATCATTTCGCGATCCGGGTGATCGACATCCGGACCAACAAGCTGGAAGTCGTGATTGCGGAGGGCATGCCGACAGATGCCCTGGACGTCGATCTTTACTCCCACCCCGAGGGCAGCGGTATCAGCGGGTACGTAGCGGCCACGGGCCGCAGCTACATCTGTCACGACACCGAGAAGGATTCCCGATATGTGCCGGGGATCGAGCACGCCAAGAGTTCGCTGACGGTGCCGTTGCGTGTGCACGACAACGTGATCGGTGTGTTCAACATCGAATCCCAGGAGGTTGGTACCTTCGACGAGGAGGACCGGCAATTTGCCGAGATCTTCGGTAGGTACGCCGCCATCGCTTTGAACATGCTTCAGCTGCTGGTGGTCGAGCGTACGACCACCAGCGGGCTGATGGCCGACAGCGTCGTTCAGGAGGTGGCCGAACCGCTGAACGACATTATTACCGAGGCCCAATCGCTGATGGAGGAGTACATCGGCGACGACACGATGCGTCAGCGTCTGTCTGCGATCATCGACCATGTGCAGTCGGTGCGGGGGACGGTGAGGGAGGTCGCCGATGGCCCCCGCACGGTCCGCGGCAGCCGGAATGTCCAGGCGGTGCAAGCGGATCCGATCCTGAGCGATAGTACCGTGCTGATCGCCGACGACGAGGCGAACATCCGAACGACCATCGCCGAGATCCTCGAAAAGCACGGATGTGTCTGTACCGTGTGCAAGGACGGTCACGAAGCCACCAACTACCTGCAACAGCAGCGATTCGACCTGGTGCTCTCGGACATCAAGATGCCCTACCGCAACGGTTACGAGATTTTCGCGGCCGCCCGGCGAGACTGCTCCAACGTGCCGGTGATCCTCATGACCGGATTCGGCTACGACCCCAACCATTCGATCGTGCGTGCCAGCCAAAAGGGGCTCTCCGGCGTGCTGTTCAAACCTTTTAAGGTCGAGCAACTGCTCGAACGCGTCCGCGGCGGGATTGAGTCGGCTCGTCGGGCGTCGAAAGAGACGCCAAGCCATTGACTGCTAGACCTGGCCGAGGACCGTCGCCGGCAAGACGCCGCGCCGTCGAAGGGTTGGCCTCGGCGGCGGCGGCCTATCCGCACCTCCCTCCGCTCGAGCTGGCCGTGGGAGACCTGTCACGGCGGGACGCCGCGCTGGCCCGCGTGATCTGGCGTACGGCGCTGCAGCGATGGATCTGCATCGAGTATCTACTGAACCGGCATTTGCGACAGCCCTCCGCTGCGCTGGAACCTGCAATGCGGGGCGTTCTCATGGCCGGTGCTGCGGCGCTGCTGTTTCTGGACCGACAACCTGCCCATGCCGTGGTCGATGAGTCCGTGGCCTTGGCCCGGATGCTGGTGCGGCCGGCGGCCGCCGGCATGGTCAACGCAGTCCTTCGCCGGATCGGAGCGGGCATCGACCAGCGTCGCGGTGAAACGACCTGGTCGCCGCACGTGGCCCAACTACCCTTGGAACGCGGCGTGCTTCTCCTCGCTGACCCGGTTCTGCCCGACCCCGAAGATGACTGGATATTGCACCTTTCGGTGGCTACCAGCCATCCCCCTTTGCTGGTGCGGCGGTGGCTTGACGCCTATGGGCCGAAGGCAACGTCAGATCTTTGCCTTCACGGCCTGAAAACGCCGCCGGTGATCCTGGCGATCGACCACCGTCCGGGCGACGAAGCCGATCCATGTATCGAGCCGCACGAATTGAATGGCTTCGGTGTATGGAGGGGGAAGCCTGGGACGCTGGCGGACTACCTTCGCCGGGATGCCAAGGTCCGTGTACAGGATCCGACGGCGGCGGTGCCGTTGGCAGTAGCGGTGGACGACGTGGCCCTCGTGGTGGACTACTGTGCCGG
>Ga0310342_100003384_pt1 | contig 10477 bp, 13 predicted proteins | sample S15DNA20500_MG_FD_206155 | JGI IMG/M metagenome (GOLD analysis project Ga0310342, IMG submission 206155) | Marine microbial communities from station ALOHA, North Pacific Subtropical Gyre - S1503-DNA-20-500_MG | ecosystem: Environmental > Aquatic > Marine > Oceanic | place: Pacific Ocean: North... | reverse complement strand
AGCTAGCATCCGTCGTACAAGCTACTCTGAGCTTTCATTATTATTTTTTAAAAATCATCAATTTTTCTATACTTCGCAGAACTAGTCGTTCCGGTCAGGCTCGACGCGAGTCGAGCCGATTTTCTGGCACAGCAATTGCTGTTGTTTCAGCCAGCCATTTTGCAATTAATGCAGGGACACTATACCCCCCCAGTATCGGCAAACCAATGCCCTTGCATAAATTTTGCTTATTTTCTCTAATTGGATTAGTGCAAGTGAGACCTCCAAGGGAGATGAAACATCAAGGGAGCCCAAATTATGGATATAGAGACCGATGAAACACATGAATTCATGGCTCAACTTTTGGATATGGTTGATCCAGAAAATCGCAGCGATGCTTTCGAGCTTGTCAAGCAAATAACGGAAAGCTTGCTTTTAGAAACCGAGTAATTTTATACCAGGAGAATTGCAGATGCCCACACCCACCCCACAGGAAGCAACGCGCCGCTGGCTCAACAATCTTTCCGCTGCTGGAGAGACGATAAGACAGGGGGTTGAGGCAGTCTCGGTAAGCCCGACTCAAATGGCTGCCGAATCGGCAGACAGATTTATCCAAGGCGTCCAGGAGTCCGTCGCCTCCGGTAAATGGCAAGATGGATTACGAGCCGTTTCACTCTCAGATTGGAAGAACGCGTTCGTGAGCAAGCTATCAAGGATACCCACGGGTGCCCGTAGTGCAGAACCTAAGATGATTTCTTTTTTCCAGGATTTCCTTCCGTTTGTCGAGAGAGAGGTTTCCAGTCTCCCGCCCAGAGGAAGCTTTGAACAGAATAAGGCACGTATGTTACAGATGGTGGATGCTTTACACAATTACCGCAGGACACGGTAAATAGGTAAGATAGCCAGACATGGTAGCATTGTGCAAGACAATTGATAAACGCCTTGTTGGCCGGAAGAAGGACAAATGCCGCTCATGCGGGCGGCGTGGAATCAGACGAACTATTCCTAAAGACAAGGTGCTTTATCATGAAGGACATGCTTTCCGAGTCCGGCGCATAGCATGGTGCCCTAGTTGTGCATGGACCATGATCGTACTTCATCGGCACGCCGAAGATGACCGCTTCGCAATACATTTAACTGAGCCAGCAAAACGACCCCTATGGTGAGAAAAGGAAAATCATGTTCCATACAGCAGCCTATTTTGAGAGTCAAGCCACCGGTGTCACGAATGATGCCCTGCAGGCAGTAACGGACCAGGTACTTACGATCTCCAACAACAACTTCCTGTTGAGAGAAGATAGACGTTTGTTGTATGCATGTGCCGTTGGCCTTGAGCTTACGAACGCCAGACTAAGCTCACCCAGTATTAATGTGATTACAAGACCGTCAATCAGCCCGCTGGAAGCTGCAGCCCTTCCCCGAAAACATCCAGGCATTGCAGATTTCCGCCAACAGCCTTTTCAACTTTTTGCCCGTGAAGAGCTTAGTATTGAAACCACCAAAAGCTCTGGCGGATCAACCGGTGATGTATGGGGAGTGATTGGTGTTGAGTGGTCACCTCAGCCCGCTCCGCCGGGTCCAATATACAGTCTTTTTGGCACTGCTAGCACCACCCTAACTGTGGACAATTGGTCCGAGCTTACTGATCTTACATGGACGAACAGCCTTCCGCAGGGAACTTACTCAGTAGTTGGCTTATCGGTCTATTCTGCCACCGCTATTGCTGCCCGTCTGATTATTCAGAATCAAGTACCAAGGCCCGGAATTGTCGCGTCTGATACTTTCGCAACAGTGCAAAGTCCGATGTTCAGTTATGGTGAGCTTGGTGAATGGGGACGTTTCGAGAGTTTCGTGATGCCCCAGGTGGAAGTGTTGGCGACAACCGCCGATACAGCCCAGACTGTCGTTCTGCAGGTAATTCGAGTTGGTTAGCTCCCTTGACCTGGCACAGTATTACCGCGCTGTGTCAGGTCATCTCTATTATGCTCGGACAAGATCCACAATTCTTAAGCCCGGCTTTCAGTTACGAGACCTATAGTCAATCTATAGGGGTCGATGAAGTACTGATACTGGAAGAAGATTTGAACCGCGTATGGGTTCAGTTTTCGCATGGTACTTTTGGATCCGAACCGCTCAAATTATGGTTCCGGGGACAGTCAAGAATACCCTATGATATCTATATTGGAAGCGGTGACATTGAGACCCTGAAATATAGTGATGTCGGCACGATTTGCGGTGGTGAGTTCTATTGTAAGACATGGTACGGAAACCCAGGGGTTTCAGTAGATATTAATTTTGTGACACTATCCTTCTTTCCGCACCGATTAACGGAAGAATAAATGCAAGACCACAGCAAGCTGCCAGCTAGTGCAAGCAAGACAGAAAGTCTCTCAACCACATCGGTATCTATTGTGGGCGCATCCGGAAGCAGGCATGGCCTGATCATCTGTCCACCTTCATCGGGTACCGCTACCTTGATGACCGACAATGCTGTCACCATTAACCAGGGTTTTCAGATTTCTGCCGGTGATCAACCTCTTGTTTTATGTAGATGCCAGTATGGTGATATGATCACTCGACCCTGGTTTGCTATTTCCAATGAGGGACAGGGTCCGATTGGCAGATCTGCTTCTGAGTATTGGGATGGCGTCGATGTTGGCACTAACGCAACGGCGACCGCAACAAAAGCAGGAGTAGCAGGTTTCAGGCATGTCTGCACTTCCATAGTCATGAATTTCTCTGAAGAGCTTGCTACCGGCATTACCGGATATCTCAGAGATGGATCCGATACAGTCTGGCGCACTTATGTAGATGGAAGATCTCAGACAATATGGACGGATAATATTGGTCTTATGGGAACAGCTGGGGATTCCATGAGCATAAACTTAGGTGCGGGTGGCTCTGGTGTTGGTGGATCCGTCTATTTCCAAGGTTTTACAATTCCTGTTCCAACAATCACTTTTTATGAGCTTGGAGAAGTCAATGACAGAGCAGCTGCTGGGGGAAACCGATCTACGCAATATTACGGAAGCCGAGAGGCTTTTGGCTAAGAGCTTGCGGAGCATGGATAAGGCTGAGAGCTGCGGTATGGACTGTCAGTCATACCGTAGAATGCATGGTGAGATCATGGAGCAACTCACCAATATCAAGGCAGAGTTCTTCCCGAAGAAGAGGAAGATCGATGATCAAATTTGATCCGGGATGGTCTATTGAGCCGACAGATAACTTCAGTCAGGAAGTGTTGCAAGCACGTTTCATCCTGGACTCGCTGCAAGCCAAGGTCAATCAAGCCGTATCAGTACCACAAGCTGAAGCGATTCAGTGTATCGACAGCCTCAAGGCAGGTGTTCTTGCCGATATTGCAAAGAGTCTCGACACCGCCAGCAGGCACGTTGAGGGAGCAAATCAGTCAGCCCTTACAATGGCTGTTGATGAAATTGCTCAACTGCTGGAGACGGTTTCGGTAATCCCTGGGATGGATGCAGAGCGGATCAACTCCGCATTTTCTGCTGCTGAGTTCCCCATCAAGCCTCCAGAGAATGGGTTTCTCAAGCCTGACCCTTGTGCTGGATTGTTGGCAGAAATGCAGAATCCGGACCTTGAAGGTGGCCCGGCACATCCAGAAGAAATAGCCGCACTTCAAACAAAATGTGACAAGATTGAACGAACCGATATGCTTAGGCAACTAAGCAATGATTTCATAGAAAATGCCTGCTGTTCAGAGAATGGATGGGAAGGCGAACATCCACCCGGATATTGTCCTAAGCCAGGTGATTCGTGCTGTCCTCCTGTAGTTATTGTTAATCCAGGTCCGGACAAGGGAACACAACCGCCTCCAGGGATGGATCCCATTGATAGCTGCGATGGAATCATCGCGTATGCTAAAGAAAATGGCTTTCCCGTCAATGATGTGAAGCAGTGTACAGGCCCCTTCTCATCTGACCCGTATCTATCGTATCTTCAGAGAAGGTACATAGAACTTAATTGCTGTGCCCCATCTGAGACTCCATCACCACCGCCAGTACCCTCTCCACCAGCAGAAGAAGATGAAACCGCTTTCCAGTATGAGTTGTGGGTCAATCAATGGAATAGCATCTGCATGATTTTGCCCGCTGGAAAAACTCCAGAGCAAGAGGGAAAATGGATCAAAGTGTTCGGGCCTGCTGCACTTCCTGCTGTGGTGGCTTATCAACAGCAGGTGTGTTCCGGACCTCCAGACAGCGTCGAAAGGGGAGATTATCAAACACGAATACCTTCGCTTAGATTGCAAGGTGATGACCTGTGTGATTGGCTGCAAAGTGCAGGTGCGGGAGATGACACCGGTGTAACTTTACCTTTAAGCTATCTACTGGGATTCCGGAAAGCAGACGGAAAAGAAACCAATGTTGTCGGAGAAACCCGCAAGGCAGGCTGGTGGCCTGAAAACTGGTGGGGGCAAGTTTGGCTTTCAATTGGTGCTACCCTTTATTATCTCGATACTGCAATGGTCAGTCTTTGTGATTATTTCACAAAAGACGATACTGCCGATGTAAAGAGAATGGGCCTGTACCGGATCCTTACCGGTATTGTAAATGATATTTCTGGGGGAGCCTTTCAAAGGGAGATCAGGACCCAGGAATACAAGCTTGATTACGCAAAACCCTCTGTTCTTCCTGCCGTGAATGAAGCAAATGCCCTCTTTATCAGCGGTAAGATTTCCTACAACGATTGGCAGTGTTTGACCCGTGCTAACGGCAAGTACGAACACTTCGAAGAGAAGCTCATGGACAGCCAGAAGTCCAAACTAACGGCTCTGGAGCTTGTCCAATTAAAGCTGCGTGCAGAAGCAAACGGAGAAGACTTTGACTTGAAGGCTCGTATGCGTGAGCTGGGATACATGGACCAGTCATCTGAGGAAACCAGAGAACTTGCCAACTGGTACCCCGGACCACAAGACCTTCTTCGCTTGATGCTTCGAGATGTAGAAAATCCTAATGTGCTTGGCAACTGGAAGCTTGAGGACGAGTGGTTTGAAGAGAACTACACAGGAGATCTGAAGAAGTGGGGAGAATACGCTGGCATACCGGATGTTGTCATGAAGTATCTCGGTCGCGCCCACTGGATGCTTCCATCATCCGGTCATGCCTTTAGCTTTCTTCACCGGCTTAACTTTCCTGATACACCCGAAGAAGTCAAAACCAATGTAGAGGACGTTCGTACACTGCTTAAACAGAACGATATGTCACCTCAATGGATTGACAGGATGATTGCAATTTCGCATCCGGTCATCGGTATGCGTGATGCCCGCAGAAGTTATGACATTGGTGCGATTAATGCCGAACAGCTTAAGCGTATTTTTCAGGAGCGTGGATACACAGAAAAAGACGCTGATAATCTTGTGGAGTTTAGTCGGAAGCTTAAAGAGCGTAGGTTTTCTACCGGCGCAACCGCAAGACTCTATAGGGACGGAGGTCTTAACTACAAACAGGCTAAAGATCTCCTCATTGAAGAAGGAGCCTCAGTAGCAGAAGCAGAAGCAGCAATAGGAAAAGCAGTAGTGCAAGCAAAGGCTCGTATTCGGGTAAATTGTCAACGGGCATTGAAAAAGCGGTATTTCATGTTGGAGTTTACGAATGCAGAAGCTCAGGCAGAGCTTATGGGAATCGGAATGGATCGCAACCAGGCCGAGATGACAGTAGACGCCTGGCAGTGTGAACTGGACAGCCAGGGTAAGCAGTTGAGTATATCGCAGCTATGTGAAAGCTTATATTTCAAGATAATAGACGAAGCTGAGATGGACCAGAGGCTCAAGCGTTTGAAACTGGATGAGCCCTCAAGGGCCATCATACTTAATCAGTGCCTGATCAAGAATGTTAAGAAAGAGCAGAAGGAAGAAGAGGCTATAAAGAATAAGGCGGATAGACTTTCCCGATATCAGGAGAGAGCAGCAAGAGCAAGAGCAAGAGCAGCCAGGGCAAAGGAAAAGACATTAGCCAATGCCGCAGTCCGGATAGCCAAAAAGATGAAAGTAGAAGTAGATGTAGCAAGCGACTTGATCAACGAAGCGATTAAAGACCTTAAGGCAGACAAAGATTGGTCGGACGCCGAGCTGGTTTTAGCCATTGATAAAGCAAGCATGCTGGTTAATGAAGCCAATGTTCCCAGCCTTCTCTTTAATGCTCGTGAAATCCTTCAAGGTCTGCTGGAGCTATTCCCAGAAGCAAACAATCCCGTTTTGGAAGAGCCTGTCGCACCGGCACCTTGATACGATTGCCACAGCTCACAGATATCCCGCATCACCTCATCATCAAGCTGTATCTGATAGCCATAGCCAGAGTCTGGCATTTTGATGTATACGCTCCACTCACAAACATCATCACCAAGGTCGTTCACATAACAGAACCGATGCATTTCCTGAAACTCACCTTCAACCTTCATATTGATTGTGTGCCAGACCTCTCCCTCATGCCTTTGACGTCCTTCCATCTTTCTAGCTCCCTTCTCCCTCTCCAACTGGCACTTCTTCAAATACTGTTTTTGACTGCTTGTGTATTGTGACCTGTGATTTAAGTGGGTCTTTGACATAAGCTGACATCCCGCTGAAAATAAATTCCTGCATATGCCGTGTGTCTATCATGACAGACTTTGATTTGACACCGGCACGAATTACCCGTTTACCGTGTTGGTAATGACCCGGCGCATGAAAGACACAGAGATCGGCTTTTCTCACTATCTTCCATTGCCCCAGGTCATACCCTATCAACCCTGCTGTACGCATGTTATCAAGACCAGCAGCAGAAACAAAGTATGCATCCGTAGCCTGATAAAAAACATTATGATAGCCGATGACATCTCTTGCAGTCTTATGCATATATTCTCTTGCGAGGCTGGTTACCCAGGCTGATATTGCTGGGAAAGATCGTGGATTATCTTCCGGCTCTCCCTGCTTCTCCACATAACCGGCAATAGCACGGTATTTGATTGCTTTGTCCGAATTGAGGGACGAATGAAACCATTGTCCCCATCGGGGAGCACCTATTGCTGTTTCTGCCTTTGTCCATGCCGGATACTTCTGTGCAAACTTGCCATAAAGGCTATTCATGCATATTTTTGTAAACAGATCGTACATGTCATTTTCATCATCTTGATACTGCTTCCTCTGGTTCCAGAGATCATCAATATATTCACTGAATAGATCTTCGAAATCATAGGGATACCAGGAGCCAACCTCTTTAATCCGCTCTTCACGTAATGCTCTGGTAAGCTCTGGACCTGCCAGCACCGTTTCCATCCAGCCCTTTTCATATCTGAATTGACCATTTCTCCTGAAGGGAAAAGGACCTTTCTCAGCGTGCATCGTGACTTCAGCAATGCAGGTGTTGCTATCCTGAGCTTTCAACCCCCACAGATCATCATAACCATGACCAGGAAAACGACATGCCACCGGAAACTTATTATTTTTCATGATCCATGGATAAAGAGAATTGACGTCAACGTGATAGCAAGGCTGACGGATCACTCCACTTCTCAAAATCCTGGTCACACCTCCAAAGTATGCTTTCTTCTCAGATTCTCTATTGGGAGTTCCAATTTCACTGGGCTTAATTTCCTTTTGATTCTGCAGTCTCCATTTGTTGTAGGATAAGGATGCTCCGGTAACTCCCATCCTGATCGGAGCATTGTCACGGCACCATGTAATCAATCCATGGATTGCCTTATCCAGAATCAGGACGTCCTGCTGGCAGTATCCCAGCAGTGTTTCATCGTCTGCTGTGGCAAAGTCCACTTCCTGTTTAGGCTCGCCAACAGCCTCGCCGATGCGCTCCAGAGACATCTGAAAATAGTTGAAAGAATCGACCCATTTGAACTCCTGTGTTCCGTTCCGGTAAAGCCTCAAATAAGTGGGAGGATCATCCAGCAGCAAAACGGGATTCTTCTTCCGCTTGCCTTCTCCTGGGTCATACTTTGGTGTGAGCGTGTAATGATCTTTGTCTACGTATCCAAACAGATCAATGATGCGTGCATCAAAAGCAAGGTTATGCGCAAAGATCCATAAAGGCTCATGAATATTCGCAACTTCACCTAACCAGGCATGGAAATCAGAAGCGTCCATGAAATGAAACCACTCTGCCTTCTGTTTGCCTTTTAAGCCCACCCATCGATACCTGGCACATCCAAGCCTGAAGTGCAGATGTTCTTCACCCGGTATTACACCTTCTTCTGAGCTTGTTTCTGTGTCGAAGACTACATATTGTTTAACCGCGCCGTACACGATACCGCTCACGTTAGCTCCCTTTTATACATCTCCAGGCTTATCAGTATAAGACTGGAACATGAATTGAATGGACTTGATGGTTAACTCATCTGCTGGCTTGCTGGCTTCTCCAACAGGTGTTACATCTCCGTATTTTCCTGCTGCTAATGCTTCCCATATACGCGCTTTAAGCTCCTGTAAGCTAACGGCCTTATCAACTTCGATATTTACAACCGTACCCTGTACCATACGGGTGCCAGCATCCGTAAACTCAACATAGACACCGTAAAGACCTTCCACTCCATCATCCGTTGCCCACTTAATCGCGGGATTATTGGGAGCCGTTGCAAAGATCAGCTTGAATAAGTCTGGATCTTCTTGAAGCCACTTAGAAACAAGCTGTGCTTTGTGCATTCTTGACACTAAAAGTCCTGCATTTTTGCGGCTCAGAATACCCCCATACCTTCCAAGCAATGAATTGATAGAACGTAAGACCCAGTATCTCGGATTAAGAGCCGACTTAGCACCCGCAAGAATAGATGCTATCTCCCGCATGTGATTGACTTCGAATACCGCAAGCTCTGGCGTAAGAGCACTATCTGTTTGAGGTACAGATTGACCGGAAAAAGTAGCCTGCCGCAATGCAGCCTGTAGACCTCTTGCGGCAGGTACTTTCTTTTTAGCCATGGATCAACCGTCGCTTACCTTTCTTTGACTATTGTTCTCCAGGGCATAAGAATAAGCCGTACACATTGACGACCAGTGATGAAGCGTCTTTTCTTCCCAGGTGTCTGGGTTTGTCTCATCACACAATGCCTTCAACCGCGTTAACGCACGCTGAGAGATATCAAGCTTATGGGTCAGCCAGACATGAACAGCCTGTTTGTCGGCTTCTGTGCAAGGCGGAGCCTTGCTCTTAGACTTTGGACTCATGCTGGCACCTCCGCTTGCTTCATTTTCACGATAAGCTCAGATAACTCATGGATCTGATGACATTCACGACTATCGAAATCATGATAATCAAGATCGGCAGCTAGCATTTGGAGGATCTGTGACAACAGGTTTACATCCATGGTCAAGCGGACTTCCTTATAATCCTCATCGTGAACCGTAGTTGTGAACTTGGTCGGATAGAAATCTCTATACCCAGGCTCAATCTGAAGGTTCGTTACATCGCATTCCTTACCGAAAATGGTTTCCTGATTTCCATCACTGTCTAATGACGATTTAATTCCTTTTGGGGTTCTCATATTACTTTTCCTCCGCTGCGACAGGTACTAAAATGTTGTAATTCTGACCGGACTTGCCAAGTCGGGGCTGAATATCAAAGGCCGCTGGCGGCCACCAAGGCCCCCATCCTTTCAGGAAAATGACCTGCTCTATGGTCGATACTGCAAACTGGTTAGTGACCAGGTGTGCTTCTCCGGTATCATCAACAAACAGGGTTACATTTATCCGCTCAATGGTATCTCCCTCTCCATCTACGAATTTCCGCAGTGTTGCTGCGAACCATTCGTATTTGAAGATTCCAGGATCGACCTCATGCAACTTCTTGCTGCTCTGGACCTGTGCTCCAGTGGTGACCATCTCGTAATCAGGATTATCAGCAGGACAGTTTGTGAGTACCAAGATTTCACTCTCTGCCTCTTTGAAGATCTTCATAAGATCAGGATAGTTCTCGTCTTTGACGACAGCATTATGGGAAGGACTATATTTAACAATATTTTCAGACATTTTTTCGCTCCAAGTTAAAGTGTTACTTACGTAGATCAGCGCGGCGTGTTGCTTCTTCTTTTGCCCTCCTTCGTAATAAGCGTAGTGCGTTACAAACAGTCTCTGACTCAACCCGATTAAGGCCCAGCTCGTCTTCAAGATACTCAACAGCCTTTATCACGTGATTAGCGTTAAGCATTAAACGATGTTTAGTGCCCTCCTCTTCATCTATAAGGTCCAGGACAACATCCCAAAGATGATCATCTGATCCGGTTGAAGGTGGGTTTATCTCAACATCGTACAAGTCCATGTAGTGACTATTGACCCAGGCATTATCATCACTGCAAATCCACTTATTCTTAGATGAAAACATTCTTCTGCTCCCTTGCGTTGAAGTTGGTTACCGCAATTACAACATCGTCATACCCTAGGGGTAGGGTTAAGAAATTACAAGAAAAAAATGTAGAATTTGGAATTTTCTAGTATTTGCAAGAAAAATATATATTTTCAGGTATTTTTCTTGACTCAGCAAATTCTTCTGATCTAGATTTT
>Ga0310342_100003383_pt1 | contig 10478 bp, 19 predicted proteins | sample S15DNA20500_MG_FD_206155 | JGI IMG/M metagenome (GOLD analysis project Ga0310342, IMG submission 206155) | Marine microbial communities from station ALOHA, North Pacific Subtropical Gyre - S1503-DNA-20-500_MG | ecosystem: Environmental > Aquatic > Marine > Oceanic | place: Pacific Ocean: North... | reverse complement strand
GCAACTATCCTAGATTTTGCATTTGATGAACAGGAGTGACCCATGCCGGGACCGCACAAATTTTCGTTAGGATATGCCGATCCCCCCGTACGCAAGCGGCGCCGCAAACAGCCGAAGGGGCGCAACCTTGCTCGGGTCACACGTACTGCGCGCCGCGGTGGACTGGCGCAGTCGTGGAGGGAGCCGCGGCTTACCCTGCGCGAGGCGCGCCAAATGGGCATCGACGCGGCCCTGGGGGCTGCAGATTGGGTGGACTGGGAAGACTGGTCCGACAAGGATGACTTTATTGCACTGGTGTTTGAGATGGACGAAGTGGCGCGCGAGCTTTACGACGACCACCCGACGTACGAGCTTCAGCGCGCCCGGGACGTGGACCGCGCCTGGGAAGAATACGAAGCGGGCATAGACATAGGAGCGAGACGGGCGTGGCGTAGGCTACGAACTTAGTCTCCGGCCTCGAAGTAAAACCGATGGCCGCCTATGCGTTGGACGAACTCCAGCTTCTCAGCCCACGACGGGGTGACGGCCGTGGTATGGTAATGTGTGGCGGGCGGGCCAAACCTAAACGATGGGGCGAACACGGCCGCAGCGGCCGCGCGGGCGTCGGGATCGCTACAGCGCAGGCCCGCGAAAAACTCCGCCAATAGGGGCATCGGGTCCGCGTCGGACGTGGTCCAACTATCGTAGCATGAGAATTGCCGCGGCATGAGCGCGACGCTTAGCGGCGTCGTACCCCACCACGTTTGCGGCGCGTCAACGCGACAACGCACCACCCACGCGACCTCCAGTTGCCCCAACCAGATCTCGCCTCCCGCCTCGCGTACGATCAAATCGGTGATGATATCCCACGCTAGGTCAGGCCTGCGCAGGTGTACACCAACGTCGTCGGCTCCACGGGCCTGTTGTGCGCGCCACGCGTACCCGGCCACGGCCGCCTCGACGGCCTCGGCGAACGTCATCCTAGATCCCATTCGACGCCTTTCTATCCGCGTATGAGTACCGCCTACAGCGCAGGCCTGGCATCCCACCCATACGTGGCGCGTATCGGTACCGCTAAGGGGTAATTGCGGTACTCTCGAGGTCCGTGCCGGCATCGAGTCTAATCAGCGCGGCGCGCAGTCCGGCGGCGTAGATTTGGGCATCGCTGATACCGGCGTTAGCGAGCCGTTGCCGGTGCGGTAGATCCTCGCGACGGAGGCGGATGCTGGCGCCCCGTGGGCACGCATCGCCTAGCCGCGCGTAATAGGCCCCGAGCCAGATAGAGGTTTCGTCTGGGCTCCATCTATGTGGGCACGCCATCCATTCGATGTGTGTCACCCGGCGCCCCAGGGTGCGCAGGTCCGCCAATTGGATCGCGGGATACTGCGACCACGTTCGGAGCGTCGCCGGACGCGATGGCGCCGGCGTGGTGCGCAGCGTATCGGCGGCAATCTCGCCCCATGGCGCCGGTCCCCAGGGCGGCATGTCCCCGGACAACTGCGCTCGCCTAGTCTCGGCCATAATACCACCGACCTAGCAGGCCCTCGCCGTATTCGGTCGGATAGACCAGGTAGCTCCCGCGGCGCTCGGGATTGTCGCGGAATATGACCAGGCCCGCCGCCTCCGCGCGATTCAGCGCGTCGTTGCCATATTGCCGCGACGGTCCTACACGGTTTCCGTACCATGATTTGACGTGACCGGGCGAACGAATCGCTAGTAGCAATATCTCCCACTGTCGCGGCCCGATCCGCCACGGATCTGTGCGGCGCATAATTTCTCCCTTTGGGGTTGTGGGTGTCCCTTGTGCGCGACCCGCACAGTGTATATGATGCGCATGCAGATGTCAACAGAATGGAGTAAAAATGCACAACGGCGGATACCGCGTGATGCGATTACTCAGCGCACTCCAGGAGGGCGCCCTTCCGGATATTGGGCCTGAAATCGCGCTGCTAAATGATTTACTTATCCGGTCGGACCGCTACCGCGTCGACCTCGACAACGGCGCGGTCAGCGTGTCTCTATCTAGTCTTGTTGCGTCGTGCCGGCGAAGCCGGTCCACGATCCTGCGCTACCGTGCGGCGCTCCGACGCGCCGGGCATCTCCGCGTCAATTACTCCCAGAGCCACGCACGCGCGGCGCAATACCGTCTGGGCGCCGAGGTGCTCGGCCTGGTGCCGATGTCGCCGACTGTTGGCGCGTCGTCTGGGATGTCTCGCGCCGTAGCGGGGGGGGGGCCCACAGTGGTACAGGGGGGGGCCCATAATGGGCCCCTACAGTCCCTCCGGGCCCCTGGCCATAAATCCGGATCTAGTCCGGGCCCTCTACACGCTACAGGGCCGGAAGAGATTCCAGATGAGTTTTTGAGGTTGGGCCCAGATCCAGAGGGCGGCGTCGGTAACGGGCTAGGGCGCGAGACTGTGGCGGCCTGGCATCGTTTGGCCACCGCAGGTTCGGGCGACTCACCGCGCATCGTCGCACCGGCGGCGAAGCATCGCCGATTGTACGCCGAGTTGATGACATCGCTGGAGCGCCTACCCGTGGGGGCCCTGTCCCCCGTGTGTCGAGCTGCGGAGGCCGCGATCCACGACGCCCGTACGCGCAGCGGGCCGCTCGACAATCTCGCCCAGATCAAACGCCAACTGAGGATCGCGATGGCCCACGATATCACCAGCAAGCCCGCACCCGTGGTGGTGCCCGACCACAACGCCGCTAATCCCGCCGAATATGATCCGCGCCAGGATCCCGCCTGTGACACGGGATACTCGTGGACGCGCAGTTCAGGATGCGGAAGCCGTACCGCCCGCGCGCCACACGCGCCCCCGACGGCGTCCCCACCGGGCCCCGATATGTCCCATGAGGAGCTCTTGGCGCTGTGTCACGAATTGGGCCATGAGGTCGAGCCGCACGTACCCACCGAGCACCTGGCATCACTCGCCCAGATAGATGCTAGATAGCGCACAGGCGCCCTTGCAGGCCCGCCACGACGCCGAGATGGTATTGCGGGGGGGTAGCCGGTGCCCAGACCTCAAAATCGCCACGTGCAGGTTCTGAGGCCTATAAGGAGACGTGCCCAAAACGTTTATTGGGCACGCCCGGTGGTTCGCCGGTGATGATGCTCTGTCCGCTACGAGCGCGCACTATACGGGATGATCGGCCTCTACGCGGACTACATCGTACCGTCACCAACTATATTACGCTACCTGAGCCGCTCATTCAATATGCGGCTGTTGCATTGCGCGCTGTAGATCTACGTCTGAGACGTGCGTATAAATCGTAGTGTGGCGTATATCCGTGTGACCTAACGCGCGCTGAACGATGCGTAGGTCCAGGGTAGCGCGATACAGGAGCGTCGCGAACGTGTGCCGAAGCATGTGCGGGTGCACGTCGAGGGCCAAGCCGGCACGCACGCCCGCGCGCTTGATGGCGCGCCGGACATAGCGCGTCTGAAGCGGCGCACCGTCGCGCGTGCAGAACACGCGGTCATAGGTCGTCCGCACGCGCCAGGCCCCGAGGATGTCGAGCGCCCCCGCGGGAAGCCACACGATCCGGTCGCGGTTGCCCTTGCCGTGGCGCACCCACAGACGCCCCGACTGGAGGTCTAGATCCGCCCAGTCTAGCGCGAGCGCCTCGGCACAACGGAGTCCGCTGCCGAGCATCAGCGCGACGAGGGCCTTATTGCGGGCCGAGCACCACCACCGCGCCTTAAATGTGGCGACGAGGGCCGCGCAATCACTGGGGCTGAGGGTGTCGGGTACGCGCCTCACCGTGACTCGGGTGCCAGGGCGGTGGATAGGTCCGCGGCCGCGTCGGCTAACAGCGTTGCGGCTCGCGTCGCCTGGGCACCCCGATCACTAAGGTAGGCGGCGACTTCGCCGAGCCAACCGGCGCTGATGTGCTCGGCGAGCGCGATGGCGTGCTCGATAGTCATGCTGCCTGCGGTGAGGCGTATCTGGCCCGAGGCCGCGGTGAGCACCCACCCAGATTCCGAGCGGACCGCATAACTGGCCGCCAGCTCGGTCTCTTCAGCCACGGTATCCGCGAGCACGTCCGCGAACGCCACGCCGGCGGTTATTGCTCGGTCACCGGCGGCCCGAAAGGCCATTACGGCGTGGGCCAACTGTTGGCACTCGCGCTGTATGGTGTCGGCTCGGCACATAATGGTCTCCCGTCGTGGCTAGTTGGGACTGTAGCGGGTAGTATAGTGTACGTGGCGACCTCGGGCAAGCGCCAACAGGCGCCGAGAGACGCCGAGAGACGGCGCCCAATACACTACGCCGGAGGCCAACGACGTGGGCACATTTCGCACGATTGCCTACCGCGGGCAACTGTGGATAGGATCTGCTTACTTCACACGGTACGGTATGACCGCGGGACAGTGCCGGCGGTGGATGTGTTTGGATCACGGCTTGCAAGTTCTGGAAATTGAGGACAGGGCGGGACGCATCGCGCGTTATGTACGCCTGACAGACGTGGAAGCGGGCTTAGATGCACCTCTGGGGAAAAAAACGCCGGAACCAATCCGCCTCACCCACGCCGCGCTCTACGGCGAAGAAAGAACCAGAGCGTAAAACCTCCGTGCAATGGCTTGGCGCGCTACCGAATGACTGCCAAATTCAGGTACGCCAGGCGGGCGCGATTCTGGACACGTTTTCGGCCGAGGAAGCGCGGTCACGCCCGGATACGATGCTGGAGATGCAGATACTTGAAGCCTACGGCCCCGGCCGCTATACGCTGGCGCCCGTTAGCGGTGGCCGATTTTTGGATACGCTCGCGTTCGCGGTCGGCGCACCGGACGCGCAGCGGCACACGCTCGGGACGCGGCGTGAGTCTGCCGAGTTGGAAGAGTTGCGCGACAAGGTGGCCAAGCAGGAATCGCCTATCGCACAGATCCTGGCCAATTTCGGCCAGATCGCCGGGGTACTCAAACCGCCCGACAGCGTGGGCCAGCTCACGCAATTAATGGGCGTCATTAAGGCCGCCGGGCCGACGGGGATGTCGGCCTCCGAATATACGGAGATGCAGCGCGTCTTAGCCGAGAATCTGCGCCCGGCCGAAACCGACGGCGGACTTGGCGAGGTCGCGACGGGGCTTATAAACGCCTTCATGCAGCGGGGCGGGGCAATGCCTGGAGCTGCAGGGCCGCAACTTGCGGGGCCGATAGAGCCAGAGCCACCCGCGGACCAAATCGGCTACGCTAACGCGCCCGAGGCCGACTCTCACGCGTCGCTTGACTTTGGCGCGATTATCTGGTCCTATGTGACGTCGACTGTCGATAGCGCCGCCCAGTCGGGTAGCGCGGAAACTGTCGCGGCGGCCGTGGTGCAGTTCTTGAACGCGGCCGACACGTTACAACTCGGTGGCCACGAACGCGTCCAAGAGTTTGTCGACGATCCGGCGCGCGCGTTCGACCGGCTCGCATCCGAAGTTGCGAACTTACACGGACCCCTCCAGACCGAGGCGCGGCAAATATTGGTCGGGCAAATTGAGGCGGCAGTGGCGCAAAATGAGGCCGACGAACCAGGGGCACCGGCAGAGGCTGACGGGTAGTCGTAGCACAGCGCACGCGGTGCTAGGCGAGCTATCCGCGCCCAGTGCCCCCCGTGCGCGGTACCAGACGACCCACAACGTGGTCGATAAGCTGCGTATACTGGCGGGGCTAATCCACAAGGACCGCGAAAATCCCGCCGTGGACGCGGCGCTAGGCGAGGCACTAGGGCGCCGGGCGGACGGCCAATGGGCGGTGCCCGAACATGACGACCTAGGCGAACTGCGCAGTATCTACCGCTATGTTCGGGGCCACGTGCGGTACACCGCGGACCCGTACGACCTCGAAACGTTCCGGCGCCCCCAACGGACGTTAGAACTGGGTATTGGTGACTGCGATGACGCGACCGCGCTCGTGGGAGCGATGGCGAGCGCGGCGGGCTATCAACAGGGATTGCGGATTGTGAGGACCGGTGACCATGCCGACTGGAATCACATCTACAACGTCGTCGGGGTGCCCCGATCCGAGCCGCAGCGGTGGGTACCGATTGACGCAACGATGGATCGCGGGGTAGGTTGGGAGGTCACGGGCCCGACCGTGCGCGCGAGCGAAACCTATCTGGCCGACGGGCCAAATGTGGAACAGATCGCGGGGGTAGACCGTGCGCCCTGGCTCGGGTGGGGTGCGCTAGTGGCCGGCATAGCCTTATGGGCGGGGAGATAATCACGTGCCCGGAATGGATCTAGCATACGCGGCACCGACACTCGGACGCTCTCCTAATCAGCTAGGTTTGGTGCCCCTCGCCATACCGGTGTGGGCGGTCCTGACTGCTGCGGGCGTGACGGCGGCGGGTGTGGTCGGGGCCGCACATCTACAGCGCCGGGCCGCCACCGAGGCCCGACGCGCGGCCGTGAAACAGGCAGCAGCGGATATAGCAGTGGCGGAGATCCTCACCGCGGCGCCACCGCCACCGCCACCGCCGCCGCCACAGCCAGCAATACGAGCGGACGCGGCGAGCATCGGCGACGAGGAGACGGAGCCCAACGGACCGAAGTGGATGGGTATATTATTGCCGGCCGCAGCAATAGCCGCGGCGCTGGTGATATTCGGTGGCTAGCATGACACGGAAATGTGGGGGCTGTATGGGACTCGGCCAGACGGCAGCGGAAGAGGCCGGCCGACTTACCGAGGCGCTGGTCAGTCGCGAGGGTGGAGTGTCCGCGAGTGCCCACGCGCACTACGACCAGCAAGCGCCGGCCGTGCAGCGCGGCTATAGGCTGCCGGACGGGGGGATTGACTGGGCGCGCTACGGACGCGAGATGGAGAGCGCGACCGCGTTCGCCGTATCGGCATGGGATCGCCTGCAGGGGTTTTTGTTGAGCGCGGGCCTGCGGAGCGCGCCCCCTCCCGCAACTGAGCGCGCAACGCCCGCGGCCCCACCCCAGACGGCCCCACCCGAGGCGGCGCTACCCGAGACGGCGCCGGCCGGGGCCGCATCCCCGCGCGCGTCGCGCGCCTCTACGCCGGCAATACCGGGGGCGGCGCTGGCCGCCGGTCTGCTAGTCGGTGTGGTACTCTTGGCGCGCCGCTAGTGGCCCCCACGGAACGCGTCCGCGTGCTGGAGGGCCTCGGGAACACGCCGGGGATTGTCGACGATATGCGGCGCGCGCTAGATGTGGGTGCCCCGCTCGGCACGGATGTATCCCGGCAGGTTGCGCGACTGGCGACCGGCTACCGATGGGCGAGCGGCGACCACCTAGTGCGCTTTGCGGCGTGCGCCCGTCCCGCCCTTAGCGGTTGCCTGGCGGCGACACCCCCGGAGGCTACACGGATAGATCCTGCCTTCCGTTCCGCCCTGCTAGGCCTCGGGGTGGGCGTTGCGCTCGCGTCGGGCCGGGGCATTATCGCGGGGGCGTTGGCGGGGGCGTGGCTATACGGAGGCCGTAGTCTGCTATGAGTTTAATTGCGGGCTTCGATGGTTATATGGTCGCCGCGTTGCGGGAACAGGTAACCGCCGGGACGCCGACACTTGGAGCGGCCTGCAGGGCCGCGCTCGGGCAAAGTTGCGGCGACCTAGACCGCGCGGTAGGCCCCTGCCTGTTGCGGCGCCTGCAGGCGGGTGACAGTTTCGGCGCCTATTACGAATGCGCCGCATGTGTGGTGCGTCCCGGGCCGTATCCCGCGCATCTGGTGCCCCTGGTTACGGAGCTAGCCCTAGAGTCGGGCACCTTCCCGCTTTTATTGGGTGACCGCGGTCGGACGTGGGCGGATCAAGACGCGATCAACGAGTACAACGTTCTTCCTGATGAGGTGCGCAAGCGGATGGGGGCGGCGCTGCGGTCGGGGTATACTCTCGATGCGGCCCTAGATACAGCCTGGGAGGCCGGATGCACCGCGGCCACCGACGCACGCCCAGATCGCCCATCACTGTCGAAGTGGATCTTAGGCACGGCGATTGCCGGCGCGGTGGTGATTATGGGAACGCGGTTAATGTCCCCATGAGATTACCGAACCGGTACGAAGTCGCGGTGTTTCGCGAACTGTGGGCGCTCAGTAAGCCGGGGACACACCCGGACGCCTGGTGGGATCGCGTCGTCCGTTTTCTGTCCGTCCGCGCACCCGCCGGGGACGCCGCACGTCTCGCGGCAGTAGAGGATATATACGCGCGGCTGTTGGCGTGGGGGAGCCGTGGCGACTGATGGCCAGCTTCGCGCTCGCGCACGCGCCAATGTGGCGTACGCTGACACCGTTGCGCGCACACTGCCGGCAAGCCGGCTCCGGAGCGAGTTGGCCGCACTGGTGGACGAGCTACGTAATCAGGATCGCGCGCTCGGTGCCGGCATGGCTACGGGCGGCCTAGGTATCGCTCCTGTAGCTATATTCGGCGCGGGTGCGGCCGTGGCCGCACTCCCGGCCGTCGGCGCATGGGCGCAACGGCAATGGTCCGCGGTGCAGGAGTTTTTCGCCGGATCGCAGGAGGTGGCGCACCGGGCGGAATGCGTGTCACTAGCAATTGCGGCTGGCGCCACCGTGGCGGAGGCAGAAGAGGTCTGCACGCCGGCACGCCCCACGGTGCCCCTGTGGGCGTGGGGCCTGGTGGGTGGGGCTATCGTGTTTGGTGCGCTGCTGTTACTAACTAGGAGGGGATGATCTATGAGAATCAACACGTGCGACTTCACAGACGCGGGCACGGAATATTGCCGGATGGCAGACGGCCGCGTCCGATTCGTGCCGAACGACCGGCCTAAAGGGCAACGGCTCGGGGCCGTCGAGCGCAAGCGGAGGCCGCCACGCCGCAAGGCGGCGTCCCTCACACCGAGACGCCGGGGGGGAGTACGGACACGGTCAGCGGGCGCGCGTCCTCAGCCGTCCTCACTGAAGCGGCACCGACCGGCCCGCCCCTGGAAGGAGAACGAGTGCAGGATTGCGAAGAACGGCGCGGAGCAGTGTAAGTTAGGCGGGCGCGTGCAGTTCGTGAGCCCGACCCGCGACCGGCGACGGCGACGGCGCCGATAATGGCGGACCGCGTGCGCATCCTAGAAGGGCTAGAAGTGGCCGAGGATTGTGCCGCGTGCGGACCGGACGTGAGCGCCCACTATCCCCGAAGCGATACCACCCCAAAGGAGCGACACATGGCGAGCCGCCGAATCGGGCAAATCATCCCGACCGTGCCGGAGCTCACCGGACTGGTAAAAACCTCCGGAATTAGTACTATTTCAATCATGGTACACTCGCGTCTAACGCAGGAAGTGCTTCCGCGGCTGATACCTGATGCAGGCATCTGGGCCGAGGCCCTCTTCAACGCGGGCTCTGCGCTGTTGGTCGGGCAACTGCTGCGGCGTTTTACGAAGGATAAAATGCTGTCGAGCGCGTGGGCGTTGGGCCCGCTCACTATCGCCGGCACCAATATCGCCGAGTCGCTGATTACACCCGCACAAGACTCTGGCAAGGGTCTGGGCGCCAACATGCCGAGAATTCCGCACGCCGCGGGTGTATCGCTACCGTACCACGCCGATGTCGCCGCTGCCCAATTTCGGGCGCGGGCGAACCGGGTTGCCGCGTAACACTCCGCGTGTGAGATCCATTGCAATTACGTACTGGCCGAGAACAACGACGAAATAGGGAGCGCAGCATGAACGGGTACCTACAGGGCGGGCTCGGTGGCTCAAGCGGACTAGGATTTAACGCTCTTAGCAATATGGGAGCCATTACTGATGTGGACGGCTCGCCCATCGACCCGACGCAATGGCTGGAAAAAATGTTCTGGGATCGGCGTAGTTGGGGGGCGGCGGTGACGGCCGGCCAAACCAATAACTATTTCGCCCGGGAAGGAAATAATACGACGCGGGACACGAATATGCTGACGGCGTCCCAATTCCCGGCCGGGACGCGGGTGATTATTACGACGATCCAGGTTATACCGGCGGCCGATGTCACGCTCGCCGATCTCGTACTGCTGCAGAACAATTTGTGGCTCTACAGCTATGTCGACGAGCAAGAAGGCTTCCAGGCGCCGATCTGGCACACTCCCGCCGGTGCCGGCCCATCCGGATACACCACCAGAAACGCCACCGATATCGTGACCAACGGCGTACCCAACCCCAACGGTGTGGTGCCGCTGGCAACGCCGATAATCGTTGACCGACAGAGTACGTTCCAAATCCGAATTACATCGCCTGCCGCTATCACGTTGTCGGGCGCGCAGAATATCGAAGTGGCCTGCCGCTGTCTGGTCTCGCGGCGGATCGGATAGTCCACAGAGGGGCCCGTGCTAATGAATCTAGGTAGGTTTCCCGCAAGCCCTGGTGCGGGGGGTCCGTCCCCCGCACCCAGTGGCCTAGCCGCGAGCCAACCGGGGCCCCAGTGGGTGCCCGAGAATTTGCCCAACGTCGCCGCGCTGCGGCGGGTGCTCGTCCCGTATTGGGCCGTGATTGAGCACGCCGCCGTCGCGGCGTCGGGTACCAACAATATCGCGAGCGCCATTCAGATCGGCCAATGGCCATTCCTCTGGACG
>Ga0310342_100003382_pt1 | contig 10480 bp, 9 predicted proteins | sample S15DNA20500_MG_FD_206155 | JGI IMG/M metagenome (GOLD analysis project Ga0310342, IMG submission 206155) | Marine microbial communities from station ALOHA, North Pacific Subtropical Gyre - S1503-DNA-20-500_MG | ecosystem: Environmental > Aquatic > Marine > Oceanic | place: Pacific Ocean: North... | reverse complement strand
CGGGATCGATGAATTTCGGGTCCCCGAAGTTCGAGTGAGCGTCGAAACCCATGTGCTTCCAGGTCTGAAACGTGGTCTCTGATCCGCCCGAGGACGTGATCCCGGCCCGTTGCGAAGCTTCCCCGAGTTGGCCACTGAAGGTCGGTTCTCGCCCTCCCGGAACGTGGTAGAGATGGCGGTCGTGTTCGGTGATGATGACACGTAGATCAATCGAGATAGTCTGATTGATCCACAGGTAATCCGGATCGCCACCGATGCCGGCGTAGCTGAAGATATTGCGCCGCATCACGATCTCCGACATCTCACCACCAAAAAGAAAGTAGACCTGGGACCGGTCGCTATCGACAAAAATATTGTTCTCCACCGTGACGTGGTTGCCAAAATGGCTGATCATGATGCCACCGAGCGTGTTACGTGCACAAATATTTCCGAAAACATGCACGTCCATCGGCGTGTTGTCAAAGTAGATTCCCCAACTGTAATAGGGTATCCAGATGCGGCCGTCGGGTGAGACATGAAACATCTGTGTGGGATGCTTGTTTATGGGTCTTTTTATCGTGGGTCAAACATCGCGGAAGGCCGTACGAGCGGCGCGGCACGCGGGCAAAGATCCCCGGAAAGGCATCACCGAAATCCCTTAAGGTTTTCGCATTCCAGGCTCTGCCGTGATCGTCTCCTTCACCATCGCCGTCACGCCGCCGTCGACGATCACATCCTGGCCGGTGATGAACGCCGCTTCATCGGAGCAGAGAAAGAGGATTTGTGCCGCCACTTCTTCCGGTCGGCCCATCCGCCCCAACGGATGGAACGTTTCCAGTTCCTTGGTCACCTGCGCTTCCCTGCCTGGGTAGGTCGCACGTACCCAATGACGGGAGGCAGCGCCCTCCAGCCGTCCGGCGCTGACGCAGTTGCACCGCACGTTCTCGTGCGCGTAATCCGTCGCCACCGACTTCGTCATGGCCACGACTGCTGCCTTGCTGGTCATGTAGGCAAAGCGGTCGGGCAATGCCACCGAGGCAAAAATCGAGGCCACGTTCACGATCGCCCCGCCCTCGCGGCGAAGCAATGGCAGCGCCGCACGCATGGCGCGGTAAACGCTGATGGTATTGGCTTCGATGACGGCACCCAGTTCATCTTCGGGCACATCCGCCAAGGCGCCACGATGCGCGCGGTTGGCTACCGTCACCAGGATATCGAGGCGATCCCCGGCCTCGGCCACCTCGGCGAATGCCGCGCCGAGCCCTTCCACGCTGACCGGATCATGGGCCAACAAGCGTGCCCGCCCCCCCGTTCGCGTGATCTTTTCGACGGCGGATGCTCCCAGCGCCGTATCGGACTCGATCATGAATACGTCGGCCCCCTGCCGGGCCAGACCCCGCGCCGTGGCCACCCCCACATCGTGACAGAGGCCGCAAATTACGGCACGCTTGCCGCCAAGGTCGAACGGTGTCATGGCAAGGCCTTTCGTCAGCATCGCTCGAAGGTACGATGCCTCATGGTTCACCACTATAATTGACAATTCGAGATGAACTGGCCACCGAGCACTGCTTACCGGCCATTGAATAGCGTACCTTGCCCCCCGGTGTCTCACGCTCCATGGCAAATATCACCACCACCCCGACCGGCGCGGAGGCCGCCGTGGCCACCCTGGAAGCCTAGGGACTTTCCCTGATCTTCGGCATCTCCGACGGCCACCACGTGCCACTTTACGACGCGTTGTCACGAAACAGGTCGATCCGCCACGTATTGGGACACCGTGAGCAGGACCTGGCCTTCATGGCCGACGGCGACAGCCGCGCCACCGGCGATATTGGCGTGGTCACCATCACCAGCGGCCCCGGCGTGGGCAACCTCGTCGGCGCTCACGTGGAAAGGCGGCAGAAACCGCGGGCCGGCAGCACCGCGTCGATCAGTGCCCCGCGGAAATGGCCGCGGGGGAGGTGCTTCGTCACGCCTTGCCCCCGGAGACGATCCTCGTCTGCGACCGTTGCAATCTCGGCGACTGGGCCTGGCGGCGATTGCCGTCGCTTTCTCCGCGAACTTTCCAATACCCCATGGGTTACGGGGGATTTGGCGGAGCCCTCCCGCAGGCAATCGGCGCCCGACTCGGGCGTCCGGACACACCGGTGGTCTGCGTCATAGGTGACGGGGGTTTCCAGTTCACAGGCATGAAGCTGGCCGTCGCGGTCTAGGAAACAATCGCGATCACCATCGTCGTATGCAATCACAGCGGCTACGGCTCAATCGCGGCCACCATGCAGGCCAGTCACGGCCATGCCGACCTTGATTACCGCGTAGAAAATCCCGATTTCATGAAGTTCACCAACGCCTACGGTATTGCCGGGCAGCGGGCCGACACACTCGAGCAATTCCACCACGTCCTGCAGGATGGCGGGGCTTCGGGACGCACGAATCTCATCGAACTGACGGTGGATTTGTGTAACCCACCGTGAGCATGGCGGGAAAGAAGTGCTCCGTATTCAATCCGCCTGCCGGTGGATCTCCGCTGCCCTTCGAGGTTCAGGGCTCCACATAAAAGTCATACGAGAACCGGCGTGTTCTTTCATTGTCATCAATCTTCTTTCCTCTTTCATTGCCCCCTGCCCATGGTCCCTAGAACCCATATTCCTTCTTCACCTCCAGAACCCGCTGGTGCTTCTCCCTGGCCGTAATGTCCGGCCTCCGCCATTCCATGTGCACCGCGTGCTCCACGGCCCGCATCGCCACGGCGCGTTCCGGCAGGGCTTCCAGGCACGCCTGCGGGATCTTGATCACGCCCTCCTTGTTGGCGTGAATCACATCGCCGGGGTGGACCGTCATGCCCCCCACTTCGAGTGGTTCCATCGTCGGACGAAACCGAATCGCCGTGTGGTGCACGACCACGCCGCGACAGTACGCGGCAAAGTTCGTGCTGAGCAGACCGTCCACGTCGCGGACCCCACCGTCGGTGACAATGCCCGTACACCCGGCCGCGTGGAGCATCTTGGCCATGCCATCGCCGAGAATGCACTCATGGTCCGGCCGTGAACCCACGGCCTTCACGACCCAGACCACGGGCAGGTCCATGGCCGCCATGGCGTCGATCTGTTCGTAGTAGGCGTCCAGTTCATTGTCACCCTCCGGCGTGCTGGTGTCGGACTCGCAGAGCATCGCCACGCCCACCGTAGGCCCCAGCGAAGGCGTCACCGATTGGATCGCCCCCCCCATGTACCAGGTGTGCGGCGGCGTGGGGTCAATGGTGCCGATGGTGTTGGCCAACAGCGGCGTGTCGAAATCCAGCAGGTGCGTCAATATCGTTTTACGATCCATCGTGGCAGGTCCTTGGAGCTTCCGGTCATTGTGACAGGTTTCGTAGCGAGCATCGTAGCGACGGCGGCAACGACGCGGCGCCGACACGTCCTTGGCGCGACACGGACCTAGCAAAGCTTAGCTCCCTCTCCGGCAGCAGATGGAACACCGCAACGCACGGCACGCCGATCGTGCGTGCCCGTGTCACGGCGCACAGTCGCAATCGCCAGAAGGTCGAGAAGGCACCCTATTTCCCCTGGATCTGCGAGGCAGATCACCACATCGAACCTTCGCCAACCGGGCTTCGACAGTCTGCCCCGCTGATATGACGCGAGTAATCCATAGACAACTACTTTTATCATCCTCACTTATACCAACATAGTGAAGGCGTACACCCAGATCCGTCACCCACTTGATATGATTCCTGCGGTGCGGCCGTCACTTCGCGTGCCGGGTCATCGACGAAATTCGACACGGTCGTCCGGTCGGTGACATCATGGACGGATCATTCCCATGAAACAGATATTCCCAGTGTCGATCACGGTCTTCAGCCTCATTCTCGGCATGGCCACCCAGGGCGCGATGGCGGCCGATGGCGCCCCCCACCGCGGTCTCGCCGTGCCAGACTGGATCGTCATCGCCCTCTATGGCCTTTCCACGATCGGGCTGGGGCTCTATTTCAGCCTGCGACAGCGCGACACGAAAGAATATTTCACCGGCGGCGGAAACATGCACCCGGGCCTGATCGGCGTGTCGATCTTCGCCACGCTTCTCAGCACCATCTCCTACCTGTCCATGCCAGGCGAGGCCTACGCAAAGGGCCCCATGCTCCTGACGTACATCATCGCCCTTCCATTGATCTACTACGTCGTGGCCTATGTCCTCCTGCCCGTTTACATGAAGCACCGTGTCACCAGTGCCTACGAGCTTCTTGAGCAGCAACTCGGCCTGAGCGTACGCCTGCTGGGCACGAGCATGTTCCTGGCCCTTCGCCTCGTGTGGATGACGTTGCTCGTGTTCTTGGCGGCGGGCGCCATGTGCATCATGATGGACGTTGGAACCGAGCATATTCCCAAGGTCGTTCTCGTGGTCGGCATCGTCTCGGTCATCTACACGTCTCTGGGTGGGTTGCGGGCCGTCGTGATCACCGACTTCATGCAGACCGTCCTGCTACTCGGCGGGGCACTGCTCGTGGTCATCACCATCACCATGAAAATGAAGGGCTTCGGATGGTTCCCCACCGAATGGAATCCGGGATGGGACACGCAGCCCATCATCAGTTTCGATCCCAAAACCCGTGTCACACTGGTCGGGACGATACTCTCGGTCCTCTGCTGGTACATCTGCACGGCCGGCGGTGACCAGACCGCGATACAACGATTCATGGCAACAGCCGACGTCCGCGCCGCCCGAAAGGCCGTGCTCATCCAGTACTTGGTCGGCGCCACCGTGGCCGTTACGCTGACGCTGGTCGGCTTTGCCCTGCTTGGCTTTGCCCATGCGGGTGGCCTCAGGGCCCCCGAAGACCTGTCGGCGGACCACTACTTCCCCTTCTACATCGCCACCCACCTGCCCGCAGGCGTGTCCGGTCTCGTTGCGGCCGCCGTCTTCGCCGCGGCCATGTCGAGCATCGACTCCGGCATCAACTCGGTGACCGCCGTGGTCATGACCGATTTCCTCGAACGCTTCGGCAAGAAACCGGCCACCAGGCATGGACAAATCTGGTTCGCCCGGGGCCTGGCCCTGGGCATCGGATTATTCGTGGTTGCCTGCGCCAGGTACGCGGGGGCGATACCCGGGAACATCACGGCCGTCACCAACAAGACCGTGAACCTGTTGGTCGCGCCGATCTTCACCCTATTCGTCTTCGCCCTGTTCATGCGGAAAGTCGGTACGGTAGGCGCCTGGATCGGCGCCGTGTTCGGTACCATGGTCGCCGCCTGTATTTCCTTCTCCGGCCCCCTGGTCTACTACCTGCACACGCATTTCGGGATCGATCCGGCGATATTCGACGTCAAGATCATCGAAGCCACCAATGCCGCCACGGGCTTTCCCTACTCGACCTGCGAAGATCCGATCAGTTTCCAGTACATCGGCCCGGTGTCCCTGGTGGCAGGCATCGGCGCGGGGGCACTGGCAGGGCGGATCTGGCCTCGCCACGACCAGCGTAAGCCCGAATATACGACGGCCACTTCGCGACCGCGAAAGTGAAATCACCTCTACCCCACGCAGGAAACGACTCATTCCTGGTGCCAGCGACGCCGTCGGTATCGACCAAGAGGTCGTTCCTCTCGCGTCAAGGTCCGATTCGACCTTGATCGTGTTCCACGATCGTCGTCGTTGCGTTGACGGGGACCAACACGTTTTGAATTCGTCCGCCCGGCCACCGGATATTCACGGTGACCGGACCGGACCTCCGACCTAAACCGAAGTGCAACATTAGATCGTTCTGATGTGTCTCTCCCGTGCCGCCGGCCACGTGCCGCGTCAAGATCCGCGGGCCAATCGTGATACGAGCTTGTTCCCCGATGGCAGCACGGTTCACCTTCCGACCGACGAGGCGCAACTTGACCCATGCGTTCGAATTACCGGGGTTCCGAAAGAGGCGGCCGTCGGCGAGAAGATCCAGATCCCCGTCATTGTCATAGTCGGCCCAGTTGCCCTGGTCACTGACCACGAGGTTCGCCAGGCCGGCCGCCTTCGTGACGTCGGTAAACTTCCAGCCTCCATCGTTGCGGTAAAGCACGCAGGCATCGGGACTGTAGATCGCAGTGAGAAAGAGGTCCAGGTCACCGTCGTTATCAAAATCACCAAGCGCCGGTGATGCGAAGGATTCCACGAACGCCAGGCCTGCGTCATCACTGCGATCCTCGAAATGCCATTGGCCCGCTGGACCGCGATTGCGAAGGAACCTGGGTTCCGGTTGCCCCGGGTGGGCGAAGTTCCCCACGAACAGATCGATATGTCCGTCATCGTCCAGGTCGCCCCAGGCAGACCCTATCGTGTGTCCGTGCCCACCGAGTGCCTGGTATTCCGTCGCCACGTTCGTAAACGAACCCGTCCCGTCATTGAGCCAGAGAATATTGGGCTCCAGGCGGTAGTTAGAAACATAGATATCCACGTCGCCATCTTCATCGAAGTCGGCGGCCGTGACACCGCGACCCGGCTGCGTTCCCCCCGTCCACACCACCTCGAATGATCCGTCTCCCTGGTTACGAAGACGCATGTCGCGATAGTACGCGGACATGTCCGGAGCTTCGAAACCCGTCACGTAAAGGTCCAAAAATCCATCGGCGTCGAAGTCGGCCCAGGCGGCCGACCAGGGACGCCCGATCGGAAATACCGGCAATTGCGAGCTTTCGTCCTTGAACGAGGCGCCACCGACGTTGCGGTACAGTTTTCGATCACGGGCACAGAAGATATCGAGTAACCGTCATTGTCGTAATCACCCCACACCCCCACTCCGCCAAGAACCGCCACGCACTTGAACATGCCACGAACGTTGCGCCAGACATGCTTGTATTCGTGCAGGTCCACCACGCCGTCGTTGTCAAAATCGCCCCAGGCCGCGTGGTACCCCTGCATGGCGTCGAGACCAGCGGCCACGGTGACATCCTCGAAAGAACGCACCTCGATTTCGCCGCCGATTGCCTCCCTGGTCAAGAACACCAGGAGAAACAAGGCAATCAGTGTTCCGGTCATCCGGCCGTCGGCGTCAGTGGTGGTCGTTTTTGTAGGCATGGTTCAACGTACCTGGTCAAACGACCGTCCATCAAGCAGATCCACCTTCCGCCATTTCCTCTGCGATCTCGGTGTTCAAGACCCCGATTTCCGTCGCTGCTCTGACAGGATCGACCTTGCCCTGTCCCGTATCTTTTTTGGCAGTTGGCCTTGCAATTCCAGGACATTGACCTGATCCGGCGTCAACCCCTGGTTCGTCGCCAGTTTCCAAAGACCCTTGAGCATGCGTGTCTTACCCACCAGCACCCTCGCCGCGCACGCCTGGCCCTCCACGAATGGTACGTGCTCAACAGCGTCGATCATCCTCGCCGTCGCGTGTACATGCGTGAGGCCGGCATCGTCATGCTTCTCCAGCGAAGCCACGACCACTGCCCAGCTACGTGCCTGTCCCCTCTGAATTCTCACCGGAAAACCGACCTTCAACGCTGACTCACTGCCGGCAAGCACGAACTGCAACCGCGTCGGTGGGCCCACGGTGACCATGCCGGTCACGGGAACCTGCACCACCATATCGGTAACGCTGGCCCCCAGTAGGGCGCCCAGCAGCAGAAGCAGGCCCGACCCCCACAGCACCCACCCCAACCATCCCGTTCGAGGCCATCGCCAGCCCTCGGAAAAGGCGGGTTCCGGACGGTTCAAAAGTTCCGTGGTTTCTGCGGCGTGGGTCATGAGACAGTGGCGGGATCGCCGTGCGACTCCGAAAGACGTGAATAGAGATGATCCCCATGCTGGTCGGCAAGGGCAAGCAACTGGTCGTAGCTGCCGACATGAACCGTCTGTCCCGTATCCAGCACACAATAGATATCGTCGCAGTGGCGCAGCGTCGTCCAGCGGTGGCTTATGGCCAACGTCGTGCGGTTTTCCATGAGGCGTTCCAGCGCTCGCTGGATACGGGCCTCGGTGATGTTGTCAAGGCTACTGGTCGCCTCGTCGAGGATCAGGATGCGCGGATTGCGCAACGCCGCGCGGGCAATCGCAAGCCGCTGGCGTTCACCACCGGAGAGACGCATCCCGTGCGGGCCCACGAGCGTGTTGTACCCCTCCGGGAGGCGGGCGATGAAATCATGGGCCTCGGCCATCCTGGCCGCTTCAATCACATCTTCGTAAGACGCGTCGGGACGTCCCATGCGAATGATCTGCCCGATACGCGAGTTGATGATGTGCGGGTCCTGCAAGACCACGGCAAGCTGCGTCGAGCGGAACCAGTCGATGTCCAGATCGCGGTAGTCATAACCGTCATACCGAATGGTGCCGCCCTCGGGCTCGTATTCTCTCGCGATCAGGCGAAACAGCGTGGTCTTGCCGCTGCCGGTGCGCCCGATCAGGCCGACATGACGCCCGGCCTCGATGTGCAGATCCACGTCGCGAAGGATCTTCCTCTCGGGCAGGTAGCTGAAACTGACACCCTCGACGGTGATGGCGCCTTGCAACTGCTTCGGATGGCGCCCCGGAGGCAACGGTGTGTAGACGTTCTCCTTTTCTCGATCGATGAAATCCAGCGTGTCGCTTACGCGAGCCAGGCTTCCCTGAAGCGACATCAGCACGCCATAGGCTTCGAGGATCGGCCGGTACAACTGGGCGGAAATCAACACCAGCATCATGAACATGCCGGGCGTAATCTGGCCCCGCACGGCCATCCAGGCGGTCAGGGCCATGATGGCGACGTTACAAAGGTGGCCAGTCAATTCGATGAAAAAATTCCAATCGGCCATGATCCAGTCGCGTAGACCGGAGGCATTTCGGTTCTGCGTGATAAAGCGATCGGTATCGCGTGCCGCCTGGTTGTGGATGCCAAAAGCGCGGTAGACCTCGTGGTGCTCGACCCGCTCGGTCACCAGATCCTTGATGTGGTAGTAGTATTCGTTGACCCGATGCCACGCCCGGCGGAACCGCCATCGGTAACGAATCTGCAACAACGTGTTGATCGGCAGCGCCATGGCGCCCAACACCGCGATGCGCCAATCCACCAACAGCAGCACGAACAGCAGCACGACGGCCACGGCCACACCCACGACGGTGCGGAGGACATTGCTGCTGAGCAGTTGCAGTATCGCCGCGACATTCTCCTGGGTCAGTGTCGCCACCTGCTGTGCTTCGACCTCGGTGAACTGCAAGGGGTGCAACCGTTCGATCGCCGCGTTGGCGTCGGTGCGGAAGTTGGCGATCACACGGTGGCTGACCGAATAGGATCGGCGGTTGTAGGCCCGCATGTTCAGGCTGCCCAAGACAAGCATGGCCGCCAGAGCTCCCACGCAGAGCATCGCCACCGACATGTCTCCGGCAAGAATGCCCGCGTCAAGGATCACCTTGCTTACCCACGGCGTCCCCACGCCGATGGCCACCGCCACGAGGATGTGGGCCAGCAGCAGCACCACCTGCCCCCGGAAGGGGCGAAAGTAGGCCCAGATTCTCCGTACCAACTCGCGCTCGACCATGTCCTCCCAGCCGACACGCCGCCGCTGAAACAAGACGCGTTCCCCCTTCGCCATGTCTCGCTCGTGCGCCACGAAGCGTTCCAGCCGCCCTCGCCACCCCGGAAGCTCGTGTGCCGGTACCGCGGCCACCTCCGTGGCGTCGGTGGTCTCCCGCCAGCTCTGTTCGGCCTGCTCACCGAAACGCTGACCACGCACGAACCGCTTACCCCGGTGCCGGAAGGCCCAGAAGGTTGCCCGCAGCAGCGCCGGCCATGAGGGACGTGACGAGAAGGATGATGGTGGATTCGATGGACCGGACATGAGGGGATATCAACGCGAGACCGGAAACGCCAGATCAGCCAAATGAAAGCGGACAGTTGAACAATGAACCCATGGCCAGCCACGATTTCCAATCGATACCCACCGCTCGGCAGTGAGGTCACCCTCCATTTTGGCCGAAGGTCATGACCTGCAGCGAAGGTCCATTTCTCGCTCGCGGTGCCGCATCGTTCCCACGCCGACCAGCAGCCAGAGATCCTCTGGCAAGTGATTGCCGACAAAGCCGACCCGGACCGTGACCGCCGCACCATGGCGGACGGCGACAAGGGGCCCGTTCGGTGCAACGCATGGTGGATTGTAAAGGATCACGGCCGAGCGACGCCGCATCGCGGCCTTTCCCCTGAATCGCAATTCAGAAGGCCCGACACCCGCCACGGCCAAGCCGAGACTGTGGGCGGGCGACCCGATCGTGGCCGATCTGCCCTGCCACCAGCTTCAATTCCACTGCCTGTCCGTACCCCACCAGCCCTGGTCGGCATCGGCGGCAATCAAGCACCGACGCCTACCCGCACCACGATACGCCGCCTTCCCCGCCGTTGATCATCGATCGCGCCATCCTCATCCCGATGACGTATTCTATTTTCCAGTTCCAGTGGTACCTTGCACTGATTCAGGAGTTCACCATGTCGACCGAGCAGATTCAGGCCATCGATGTACATGCCCATTACGGCATCTACTGGCGGGAGGAATTCCCACCA
>Ga0310342_100003379_pt1 | contig 10483 bp, 15 predicted proteins | sample S15DNA20500_MG_FD_206155 | JGI IMG/M metagenome (GOLD analysis project Ga0310342, IMG submission 206155) | Marine microbial communities from station ALOHA, North Pacific Subtropical Gyre - S1503-DNA-20-500_MG | ecosystem: Environmental > Aquatic > Marine > Oceanic | place: Pacific Ocean: North... | reverse complement strand
CAGCGAACGACATTCCGGGTGTCAGTGGTAAAGCGGATTGAATTCCGCCTATCCTCCCGATTTCCTATATCCACGCCTCTGAGATTGCTCTTCCAGACCCAAGATCTAGAATACGGCAGATCGCTCCACGGTTGTTAAATGACGAGGTTAGGGGTCTAATGTTGAAGGCTCAAGAAGAAATCGTTCTGCTGGTGCCATGAGATTCCGAAAGATAGTCGCTACAGTCTCCGCGATGGCTTTTGCCGCCGTTCTGGCTCTGTCGGTTGGTGGTCAGGACACAAAACCACCGTTTCAGCTGGATCGCTGTGAATTGCTGCCGTTTCCGGGGCACCAGGTCTCCTATCAGATTGACGGCGAGGAAAAGACCCGCTGGCACTACGGCAAAGAATACCCTCGCCCTTTTTTCTATCCGCTTAACGGCCCGTCGGGAACGTCGCTGACTCGCATGGGCCATCCAGGCGCCCCGGACCATGACCATCACCGCTCCGTCTGGTTCGCGCATCATGACGTCAACGGGATCGACTTCTGGTCCGATAATACTGGGAGCAGGATCCGCCAGAAATTCTGGTGGCGCTATCGAGACGGCAACGACGAAGCCATCATGGCCTCGGTCACCGGCTGGTACGACCCCCAGGGCAAGGAAGTGATGGAACAGGACATCGTGGCCGCTTTACGTCCTTTCGACGGAGGCGAGCACCTGCTGGAGATCCAGATAACGATGCGTCCCCCCGCCAACCGGGACACGGTGGAACTCGGTAAAACCAACTTCGGCTTTCTCGCCCTGCGCGTTTCCAAAACACTCTCGCATTATTTCGGCGGCGGCCAACTCACCAGCAGCGAAGGCGCTGTCGGCGAGGAGGCGATCTTCGGCAAGCCGGCCAAATGGATGGACTACTCCGGTCCGGTGGCAGTCGGCACGGGCTCGGAGCGCACGACCGTGAACGAGGGTATCACTTACTTTGACCATCCTAACAACCTACGCTACCCGACCCGTTGGCATGTGCGTTCCGACGGTTGGATGGGAGCTTCGTTCTGCATGCAGGAGGGCATCACACTCACTCAAGACAAGCCCCTGACGCTCCGCTACCTGCTGCACGCCCACTCGGGAAACTACGATGCAAGAAACGCCGCGAGGGTGGCCCGGGCCTTCTCCGATCGCCCGGGATTCGCATACGGCAAGTCGAAACAAAAGCATCGCCAGTATGAAGTGTGGCGCATCGGCCAAAAGCCGGATGAGGAGAGGTAGCCCCCGGATGAGGTCTAGACGCAATATGGTGGGTAGAATGGACCCATCTATCCTTCGGATTAATATATAAACCATGTAACATCGATTATGACGGTTTTGCAGATGGGGCTTGTGAGGCGAGATCAAGGCAGGAGGAGGAAGACAATGAAAGGGTTCAGGAAGCTATTAACCCAGGCCACCGGAGGTGGCTTGTTGTTCGCCTTGATGGCAGCATGCGGACAAGTACCTGGGGAAGAGAACGAGGTGGTCGCTCCGGCCTCTGACTTCCAGTCTTCCTGTGTCACGTGGGTCCTTCCGCCGGGTACCGACCCTCGACCTTACAGCCGGCACAACCTGCCCTCCGGCAACCGGGCGCGCATCCTGCTCGAGTCCTTCATCGACGTAATCGATGAAAAGACAGGGGCCAGCGAACGCTTTGTTCTCACGGTCGGGCACCCCACGGAGTGGCTGTTCGCCGAAGAGCGCATATTTCACATCCCCAGCAAGGAGTGGCGCGCGATCTACACGCTCGAGGAAGTGCGCAACATGGGCCCCTCTCTGACCTACCAGGAGCCGTCGCGGGGACGCCGCTGGCGCGATCGGTCTTCCACCTCAGGTGCGGCGATCTCATCCCTCGAGATCGACGTCCGGACGTTCCCCCGGACCCGATTGCTCAAGACCCATGCAGAGATTGATGCGGCCGTTTGGAGCAAGGTCCCGCTCGTGGGACGCACCGAGTTCCGAGATCCCAAGCGTCAGGAGCGCTATCTGCTCGAATACCCGATCATCATCATCAGCAGCGTACCTGAGACCGGGAGGTTCCAGGTCGACACCGGACCGGTGCTGGTACCCGACTTCAGCTCCGAGGCAGAACGTCTCATCGACCGTCTGGAGATGGCCTATATCGCCTACAACCAGCTGGATCGGGCCGAGTTCATACTGCGGCGTCCGACACCCTTGCCGGGTCACAGCGAAGAGAATCCGTCCCTGGCCCTGTACCCCAGCGAGGTGCGCGAGTACAAGGCGCGCAACTGGCTCCTGGGCGGAGAGCGCGGGTCACGCTGATCTCCAGCGGCTGATGATGATGTGAACTGTCACCGCCGATGGAGTCGAGGAGGAGCACGGCCTGCCAGGCCACCCAGGGCTCGGGCATGTGCACCATGGTCAGCATCATAGACCTCTCAAGCTGTAGTTAGCATCGCTCTCATGGCGGTATCTCCTGTCAACGCGTTTCAGGAGTGACTGGGCTTATACAAGGTAGCGGGGGATATCCGCCACTGTGTTCCAGCGATTCTAAATGGGCTTACCACCGAATATGGTTATGGTTTCTCTGAGAATTGAGCCTTATCACCTGTGGTAGCTCGCTTGAGATTGAGAATCCTATCGAGCTTTCGCCCGTTTTAGATCCCTCCCTCTTCCTCGGGTCCTTTTCTTTTTTTCTAGGAAAATTTTTCAGCCAGGGCCTCGCTGGCCCCTTCTAAGATCTCTCGGAATTTCCTTTGTCTTGAACCCTTCTGAAGGTCCTTGTCCTTCGCCTGCGCTAGGTGTCTTGGCGGACCCCAAGGAAACGGGACTCCTAGCTGACCGGTTTTGCTTCGCTGGCAACGATTCCGAACCCGGGAGCGCCCACAGAAGGGCGAACGGATTCCGACCCAACCCATGGGTCACATCAACCTCTCCAACGGCTCCTATGACCCAGTGAGACTTTCCTCGACGCGGCCTGACGAAGTACCTCCCCCAGTACGACCATCTGAACAAGCTCCCTGAGGAACCGGAGCCCTTTCTCGGGTTCCTTTTTTACCCTTGGGACCTTCCTTATGACCTACAGAAAGGACCTGCACGGTCCTTGCAGTGTGGAGGTGAGGGGGTGTTCTTAAGAGGGAAAAAGACCCGGAAGAGCAAAGAGAAAAAGAAGAAGCGTCCCTCTTCTGTATTGTGTCTTGAATTCTTTAGGGAATCTGTCGCGGCGGCAGAAGTTTCGTTGTTGAACACCTTCAGTCCTGATTTGCCTTCAGGTATGCGTTCAGAAACTTCTCTAGGTGGGCTTCGACTCTATTCAGGATGGATTGTGGATCGTCGGCAAGGCAAAATTACTTCTTTTGGAGAGTCTCACTCACTGAGACTGACCTTACTATTTGTTCGGGGAGCCCTTCCAGGTTCAGTTTTGCACGACCCAGTAGTACAGGATCATGCCCTCCTTGTCGTTACGGATGCGCATGCCGTCGCCGCGCCAGATGATGGTGTCGCCGATTTCCAGGTCGAGGAGTTCCTTCCAGGGGTCCGCGTGTCGGTGTGTGTGTTGTAGGAGGGCGTCTGTGCCCGCGTGGCAATTTCTTGTAGAATGGGTTTGTCACTTCAGGGAGAAATTGAATGGAAGCTCTGGACATTGTATCCCGCGTCGTTCACGTTGCCACTGCGATTGTCGTCTTGGGGGGGAGCATCTTCATCCGCTTCGTGCTGATGCCGGCTGCGGCACTACTGCCAGAGGAGGAAGATCGGACTCTGAGCCATAAGATCATGGGTACCTGGAAGGTCCTCGTCATGATCGGAATCGTCCTGTTTCTCGGCAGCGGATTCTACAATTACCTCGTCGTTTCGCTTCCCAACCATCGCGGAGACTCCCCATACAACGCACTTATGGGAATCAAAATCCTTCTTGCGTTTGGCATCTTTTTTCTTCTCTCCGCACTTACCGGCAGGGCCACAGCGTTCGAGGGTATCCGGAACAACTCGAAACTCTGGCTCAACATCACCATTTTGTTGGGAGTCCTCGTGGTGGCTATCGCCGGTTACCTGAAAGTGGCACAGCCCGGCTAGAAAACGTCGTAGAGCCGGATGAAGAAACTCTCCGTCGTGGCGGCTACTAGCCTGGCCTCTCTGCTGGTTGTCCCCTGCTTTTACCTCATCTTGAAGCGGGAGCCGGTTCGCTCCCATGGCACGGCTTCTAGGACCTACGGGGCGTATGCTACTGCCGCTGGCGGTACGCCGGGAATGGCAAAGTTACTTCAGATCTTTCTTTGTGTGATGCGAAAAGGAATAACTTCAGCTCCTTTACGCAGGCCGTCCAGGTAGTCGGCGTAAGCCTGCATCATTTCCCGGCGCTTGGCCTCCGTCCGAATGTGGGCGTATCGGCTCAGCATTCTGCGGCTGACGTGGCCAGCGATGGCCATGATCGTCTCATCGCCAGCACCGCTCTCAGCCAGCTTGGTAATCAGCGTGTGGCGCAAGTCGTGGAGCCGAATATGGACGCCTGAACGTTCTCGGATGTTGGTCCAGGCTGTCTTGAAAGTGACCATCGGTCGGGTAGGGTCATAGCGTCGGCTCCTACTCCAAGGAAAGACGTAACGATGGGGGGCTGGGCTGCCGACATTGGCCGCATACCACGCTCTGTACTCTGCCAGAACCCGCAGCAACTCGGTATTGATCGGAATTGTCCGTCCCGTTCCTTCCTTCGTTTTTGATTTTCCAACGACGAGGATCTGCTTGAAGAAATCAGCCTGTCGCCACGTCAAGTGTCTCATCTCTGAGTCTCGCATCCCAGTGTTCAGGGCGAGGACGACAGCGGGATAGATAGCCGACGACTTCGATTTCCGCGCTTCAGCCAGAATTCGCCGTTCCTGGTCCGGTGTGAGAGCCTTGCCGCAATCGTCCTTCTCGGATAGCCGCAGTTTACCAACAGACTTTAACTTTATCCGAAGAAGATCGCCGGTCCGGCCCATGATCCGCAGTAGCGTGGCTACTTCCTCGATTGATCTCCTATGGATTCTCGCTAGGAGATCCGGACTGAGCTTGCTCAGTTTCGGGGCACTGCTGGAGTGATGTCTTCTCTTGCCTCTCACGGAATAAAGTCAGGGCCCTGGCAAAGCATTCCAGAGCATCGAACCCAATATCCGGCGCATAGTCGATTCCAACCGCTTTGAGGGCCTGCTCGATTTTCCGCTCTGCGGCTAGTTCATGCTTCAGATCCCAGTAATTTCGTCTGCGCCAACGGGCGAGGACGTTAAGGGCATATTCCGAAGGTCGGTCGTTGAGATGCGTGAAATCCTGCTGATAGATGCTCTCGATTTCAGGATACTCTCTGGAGACTTTCTCCCTCGCTTTCAAACCCTTGTGGCCCCGGCAGATCCGCTTCATCTTTTGGTGAAGCCCCGTGTAAAGCTGGAGCAGGACCTGATTGGATGGATCGTAGGGCAGGCAGGGACCCTTGCTGATTTTCTCGCCTAGGGCCTGCTGAAATTCTCGACATGTCTTGTCATACAGCCGGTGCCCCCTGCCCTTTTCGAGGCCGGCGAGCATTCGACCAAAAAGAGGATTCGAGAAAGCCTGTTCCCGATCCAGCTCGAGAAGCACGTATAGCGGGCGAAAAGCAGCAATCGCCATCAAAGGGGTTAAGCCTTCCTCGTTCGAGCCCGAGTCGATCTGAGACGAAAAGTCCCTGAAACTCTGTAAGAGAAGCTCCCGATACCCCCGCACGGCCTCTCTGAGAGAATTCACATCTCCACGTATCACCGCATCCTCGAAGATCTCCTGGTAGGAGAGGACGAGCGTATCGGTGAGGTCTTTCCACTTGATGGTCGATTGAAGGAATGCGCGCTCTAACTCCTCCTCGCGAGCCTTAGTAGCTGCTAGTTCTCCCTTCAGTGCTCTGATTTCCTTGTTCATGATGACGAGAAAAAGGTGGGCCAAACTGGCGATTTTTACCCACCACAACTTCAGCCCATCTTAGCGGATAGTAGTCCTATGAGACAGATCGTTAGGGAAGTGAGGGAACAATGACGGCACCGGGAAGAGAACTTCAGCTTGTCAGCGTAAGAGAGGCTGCGCGACTCCTCGGGATCGCGGACAACACCTTGCGACAGTGGATCTGCTATGGAAAGTTTCCGTACATCAGGGTCGGGCGGAGAACCGTTGTGGCGATCCGAGACCTAGAGCGCTTCGTGGAGCAGAATCGTGTGGAACCGACCGTCGCGCTCGTTGAGGGGAAACATGGCAACTGACCGGTCAGCCAAGAGCGTTGGCGATGGGCACAACCTTACCCTCGTTCAGGAAACAGATCAGAGCGAGGACCTCCTGGCCCAGTTGGGAGACGGTCCCCCACTACTCCAATGCGCCCAGGTCGAAGCAGTTTGCATGAGAATCTCAAAGGTCGAATACCGCCCCTGGCAACAGGTCAAGTGGGTCTTCGATTTCCGCGTCTTTGAACCCGATGAGCACGGAGGTCTGAGACTGCAGATGTTCGCCCGGATTGACCCGAGGTGGAAGAGGCTGCCCGTCTCGTCAAAGCTCTGGAAAGCGGTCCAAGTCGCCTCCGGTGGTGACCGTAGCGTGCGGAAGGCAACGAAGAGCCTCTTCGTAGGCAAGGCTTTTCGATGCAAGCTGAAGACTTGTGGTGAGGATGACGCTGCCTACTCGACCATTGAGAAAATTGTGGAGAGGTTGACCGGATGATGGCCCCTAAAACTCTCACTCCTGCTCCTACTAAAACCCGTACTGCTACTCTTACCCGCACTAGCACTAACTTTGCGTATGTCAAGTCCCTGAAACAAAAGGAGTTGGAAGAACTCTCCGGAGCAACGACTCCGGGGGAAACGCAGCAACTGGGGTGGGAGTGGCTACGGCCCCCCGCCCCTCTGCGTGTGGCTTAGATTGATGGATCCCAGAGAGAGAGAAACTAGAGCGGGAGCGTCGGGAGGTCGGTTTGATCGAAAGAAAGCTTAGAGAGTTTGTGAACTCTCTCTTGAGACATCGCTCGGTTGTCTTCTGCGTGAGGTGTGGCTCGACCTCTATCGACGGAAGTTCCCTCGCTCGATTGAAGTGCCGTGCCTGCGGCAACAGCATTTCCTGGGACGGGCTGAGTTTCGGCCTGGCAACGGTTCGCTCTTCAAAGCGAGCCAATGACGTAGTCGTCTCTGATGCGGAAGCGGCCTTCGCCCTTAGAGAGAAGACGCCTCCGTGGCTTGAAGCCGGACAGGAGCTGATAGCGAGAGAGAAGCGTTCGACGGTCCAAGAGTAATTGACATGGGTTCTCAGTCGGACATACTGACCTCCGAGGAGGTTGCCCGGTTTCTCCGGAAAAGCCCTAGCTGGGTTTACAAAAACTGGAAGGAATTGGGTGCTGTGAAGCTCGGGGGTTCTCTACTTTTTCCCAGTAAGGAGGACCTCTATGAGCGTTTATTCAATCAAGAGCAAGGGCTGGAGGTACGACTTCGTCCTAGCCGGGCAGCGGTACACGGAAGCCTGGTTCACAACCAAACGCAAGGCACAAGCAGCCGAAGCCGCAAAGAGAAAGGAGATAAACGAACCACCACCACAGGAGAGTCTGGAGACTCAGAACCCAACCGACATGGAATTCTTGGAGCTGGCGAACAGGCGACTTGATCACGTGAAAGCTCGCAACTCACACCAGCACTACCAAGACTATCGCTCAATGGTGCGAAGATGGGTTCAGAGATGGAAGGGTCTCTATTGCAACCAGATCACTCCAGAGATGATCGAGGAATTCGTCTTGGATAGGGCCAAAGTGTCTCATTACACCGCCAACAAGGAAATCCGGTCTCTTCGCGCCACTTTCAACTTTGGCAAGAAGAAGAAACTGTTCACCTTCAATCCTGTTGAGAGTATCGATTTCCTCCCAGAGGACGGAAAGACCCGTTACGTTCCCCCTCCTGAGGATATTGACAAGGTGATGGCTGAGGCAGATCAGGATACGCAGGATTATCTCTGGACCATAAGAGACACCATGGCGCGAGTGAACGAAATCAACCAACTGACCTGGGATGATGTAAACCTCAAGTCGGAACATGTAGTCCTGTACACTCGCAAGAAGAAGGGTAGCCATCTGACTCCCCGCAGTGTCCCGATGACGGATCGCCTCTACAAGGTTCTCTCCCGACGATACTCGGAGAGGGATCCAAACAAACCATGGGTCTTCTGGCACACTTACTGGAGCAGCAAGACTGGGAAGAAGTGCGAAGGTCCCTACGGAAGACGGAAAAGGCTTATGGACGGCTTATGCAAGAAGGCCGGTGTGAGGTGCTTTCAGTTCCATGCGCTCAGACATTCTGCGGCTTCACTAATGGAGAGCAGAAACATTCCCATAGGGAGCATCCAGAGAATCCTCGGACACTCTAGCAGGATGACTACCGAGATCTACTTGCATCAGATTGCTCAGGCTGACAGGCACGCGATCAAGGTCCTGGAGCAATCCGATTCCGGAGATTTTCTCACACACGAGTCTCACACAGACGGCAAGAGTTCGTTGACACAATCACCGTAACCTATTGAAAACAAAAGATGGGCCGTGCCGGAATCGAACCGGCGACCCTCTGCTTAAAAGGCAGATGCTCTACCTATTGAGCTAACGGCCCATAGTCTTATTTTTCAACAGCTTCTGGAAATTGTCCAATAGCTGAATTCTTGCGTGTAGTGATTCCCGTAGTGAAATTATTTTGACGACGACCGATTAGCTCTACCGCCTCAAGCCTGTGAGTATCACTCAGATGCGAATACCGAACCACCATCGATAAACTCTTCCAGCCTCCCAAATCCTGCACGGTCCGCAGTGGCGCTCCATTCATCACCAGACGCGAAGCGAAGGTGTGTCTGAGCACGTGCGGCGTGACGTCGATCAGTTTAGCATGTCGGCACGCTGTCTCGAAAGCTGTCCGGATGGACCGGTATGGGCTTCGACCGTCCTGCTTTACAAAAACGAAGTCTCCCCTGCTCCGCTCGATTTGGGCCGTCAGTGGCTTCAGGAGCTGGCTTGCGATAGGCACTTCTTTTGTCTCACCCGTCTTACTGTGAGCCGCTCGGACAGTCAGGTGCCGACGCCCCGGATGTCTACGTCCACCTTCCTGAGCGTCAGGGCTTCAGAATGGATTCTCAGACCCGCATAAATTCCGACGAGGATGATGGTTCTAAGCGGCTCTGAAGCAGCCGCAAGTAGTCGGTCTTCCTCTTCGTATTCCAGAAAACGGATGCGCCCCAGTGACTCGGAAACCATCTCAAGCTGCTTCTTCTTGAAGCGAATCGGCTCGCCTTCGTAAGCTTTCCACTGGATGCACTTGTTGACAAGCAAGCGAAGGCAGGAGAGCTCCCGGCTGGATCAGTTGGAGATTAGCAGAAGGAAAAGATTGTCAATCGAGGAGATTTGATGGAGCCTCGGTCTCGGGACGAATGAGCCTGGGCGATTTGACTCCAGAAACGCGAAGGAAGGGTGAAGCCTGGTAGATCTGGCCTCAGTCATAGGCACTACGATCTCATCTCATTTAGGACGGGTCCGTTCAGTGGTTATTCCAAAGTCAAGACAACACTGTTTAGGGGCAGGTGGCAAAAGCAGAGGTATCAGTAATGGGTAATGATGCTTGCCCAAGCGGATTGGAATATGTCTTCTCTGTTCCAGTTCGAGTGTCAGTCACGGTGAGGCTGTAGCGTTGATTGGTGTTAGCTGCTGCGAAGACCCAAAAATTCTCATAAGAGGTCGTGCAGGCATTCATGACATGAACCAACATCTGGTCATTGGCAAAGTGAAGAATTCCAAATTCCTGGCCAAATACCTTTGCTCCAGGCCACGCTGATCCTTTCGTTGAGGAATCTCCAATGAACCAATCGATTTGGACCTTAAAGCGTCCTTCGTTCAAGCAAAGGGTGGTTTCATCCTCGATGCAGGTGCTTCCCCGAACCGTATGAGCCGAAGTAGCAAGTTGAAATGAGGAGCTATCTACTCCAAGGAAGAGCATATCGACTAATTGGCGAAATTGAGGAGGATCGACTGCTGTCGCCTGCTTTGGACAAACTTGCCAACGTCCTGAGAGATTGGCCTGATCCGGATGCCATTCTTCAAGTACTCGGGCTAGGTGTTGTCCATTGTAGGAGACGCTCTGGGTTGGACCCACTTGCACTCCAGCTTCATCGAAAAGTGTGAGATCAAGGATTAGATCGTGTGTATAGTCAGGCGGGTTTCCCACGACAGCCAGAGCAGGAATTGTGGAAACCGAAAGGGGAGAGACAGCGCAAGATCCTAGAGGGATAGATAGAGGTAAGGGATAGCTGAAGATCTCAGAAGTTTCACCAGCTGTTTGGACTTGATAAGCGGCCTGGAACTGGATTGTTCCACATCCGTTTTGTGGAAAAAATGTTGCAGCAAAAACAGAAATCCCGCCCGTTCCTGCAGGAGCTGTAAGAGTGTATCGTTGTTTCTCACCAGCGGAGATGGTATCTGTAATCCCAAAGCCTTGATCCATTCCGTTGGTTAAAATC
>Ga0310342_100003377_pt1 | contig 10484 bp, 6 predicted proteins | sample S15DNA20500_MG_FD_206155 | JGI IMG/M metagenome (GOLD analysis project Ga0310342, IMG submission 206155) | Marine microbial communities from station ALOHA, North Pacific Subtropical Gyre - S1503-DNA-20-500_MG | ecosystem: Environmental > Aquatic > Marine > Oceanic | place: Pacific Ocean: North... | reverse complement strand
AGTTATTCCGCGGCGTCGAGGCGGAGCTTTCGGTGAGCGACGAACTGCTCGAGTGGCTGAACGACCCCAAGAACTTCGAGGGCCTGACCGACGAGCAGCGCGAAGCCCTCGAGCACCTCGATGCCGACGAACTGATGCGGCAGTTCTTCGAGCGGCTCGAAGAACAGGACGAGCGCCACGACGGGGGCGGCCGGTGGATCGGAACCGGGGGCCACTCGCCCTTCGGCCACGGCGGCCAGCACCCGACGGGCATCCGCGTCGGCGGGCGGTCCCAGAACCGGTCCGCGATGAAGGTGGCCGAAGACCGGCGCTTCAGGGATTACCGCACCGACCTGACACTCGATCTGCGCAACACGAAGCTGGCGCTCAAGCGGCTGCGCCACCTCACGCGCTCGGGCCCCGAAGACGAACTCGATGTCGACGGCAGCGTCGACGAAACGTGCAAGAACGCGGGCGAGATCGAGCTCGTCTACCGGCCGGAAAAGCGCAACAACGTGCGCCTGGTGCTGTTCATGGACGTCGGCGGCACCATGGATCCCCATTACGAGCCCGTGAGCCGCTTGCTGACCGCACTCCACGAAGAACGCGGCCTGCGCGATTTCAAGGCCTACTACTTCCACAACTGCGTCTACGAGCAGGTCGGGGCGACCGCCGACATGTACACGAAAGACGCCGTGCCGACCGGCGACATCCTGCGGCGCCTCGACGAACGCTGGAAGGTGCTCTTCGTGGGTGATGCGGCGATGCACCCGGCGGAGCTGATGCGGGAACGCGGCAACATCAACCCGCGCTATACCACGGACACCCGCGGCGTCGACTGGCTGATGCGCATTCACGATCACTTCGAACGCTGCGTCTGGCTCAACCCCGATCCGCCCGCCGATTGGCCGCTGACCCAGACGACCCAGGTGATCCAGTCGATCTTCCCCATGTTCTCGCTCAGCCTCGACGGCATCGAGGAGGCCGTCACCGCGCTCGTCGGCGGACGCCCCTCGACCCCGGGCGGACAGACGCGCCACTGAGCGGGCGCCGGAAGATCGGATCGAGCCGGAAGCCCCACCGAACCGGGAAACAATCGACTTGCTCACGATCTACGTGGACGCCGACGCCTGCCCCGTGAAAGACGAGGTGTATGTCGTCGCGACGCGCTACGCAGTGCCCGTGGCGCTCGTCGCCAACGCGGCGATGCACGTGCCGAGCGGCTTCGGCGTCGAGATGGTCGTCGTCGACCAGGGGCCCGACGCAGCCGACGATTGGATCGCAGAACGCGCGGGAGAGGGCGACGTCGTGGTGACGGCGGATATTCCGCTCGCGGCGCGCTGCCTCGAGGCGGGCGCCGCGGTGATCGGCACGGACGGGCGCCCGTTCACGGAAGACTCGATCGGGGGCGCGCTCGCGGGCCGCGCGCTCCATTCGCAGCTGCGCGAGGCCGGGATCCACTCCGGCGGCCCGCGGCCCGTGTCGGACAAAGACCGCTCCCGGTTTCTTTCGAGGCTCGACGAAGCCGTCTCCCGGAGTCGCCGCGCGCGCTGACGAGGCCTCCGCGGTTCGGGGCAGCGTGCTTCAGGCCGTTCGCTTCCGCTTCGTGTGGTGGGTGATGAAGATCACCGCGAGGACCACGATCACCGAAACGGGAATGACGATCCACACCGATGCCTCGATCCAAGCCACCAGGAGGGTCGACCCAGCCAACAGGATGCCGAGCACGCCGAAGTGCCAGTGGAAGTGGATTCCCGCCAGGAAAGTGGCCAGCGCGACGGACAACAGGGAAAACAGGCCCGCCTCCGGCGCGTTGATGCGGTTGGTGCCGTAGAGAACGAAGACGAGTTCGAGCGCGCCCAGCAGGCCTAGCCAGTGGAAGATCTGCCGGCGCAGGATGAACCACCAGCTATCGCCCCGCCCCCTCGCCCGAACCCAACCCTCGTGGAGGCTCGTCAAGGCCAGCAGTGGAACCATCGCCAGCCAGAACCAGCGTCCCCAGTTCGGCGACATGTCGGTGAGCGCCACGCCGGCGCCACTGATGATGAAGATGAGGATGAGCAGCACCTCGGAGGTGCCGATGTACCGAGACACCAGTTTTTTTCCGGTCGATCCGTTTTCTGTCATGGCATCACCCCTCCAGTCCAGGCTGCCCGATTGTAGTCTTATCTCGGCCGGGGCGTCTCGAATTAAGGAGCCGCTCTGCCGGTGGCGAACATCACGACGAACGAAGTGATTGCGCGTCGCATGGGTCCTCCAAATCGAGACCCGATCACGTCTCGGAGCAATGAGTCGGGCACCGCCCGCTTGCCTACTTCCCCTCCACCACCAGCTTGAACTGGAACGGCGAGTCGTCCGTGCCCAGCAGCAGCGTGCTCTCCGCGCTCTCGGGGAAGACGGGGCCGGGGGCTTTTTCGCCGCCGATGCGCGTGTTGTCCACCTTGCTTCCCAGGTGGCTGCCGCGGTCGACGATTCCGACGCGGGAGTCCTGCACGACGAGGGCGACGTGGTGGCGCGAGATCTGCCAGGGGATCGAATCCGAAAGCTCCAGGTCGTTGTGGACGAGGGGGTTGTGGCTCACGCGGCCGATCCGGAACGGGAACTTTTCGATCGTGCAGGAGCCGCCGGGAAGCGCGGCTTTCGCCTCGGCGGTGAGCCCCTCCAGGGTGACCGTCGGCCATTGCTCGGTCGCGGGTTCGACGGCGTGAGTGCCCGCGGATGCGGCCTCGAGCTGAAGGATCTGCACGTTCGCCTCGCGCAGCCGTTCGAATAGCGACCGCAGCAGGCCGAGCGCGATTTCCGGATCGGTCTGGAGCGCCTCGTACAGCCCGTCGTGGTCCATCTCGCTGACTTCCGTGTCCTCCACTGCGGTCACGGTTGCGCTGCGCGGCTTGTCGTCCACCATGCTCATCTCGCCGCACGTATCGCCTGCTTCGAGGTAGGCGAGGTGGACGTCGCGGTCCCCCACGCGCTCGGTTACCTCGACACGGCCCTGGTTGATGATGAAGGCGGTTTCCCCCAGGCTCTTTTCCTGGAGCAGAACCTCGCCGGCCTTGAAGCTGCGCTTCTTGATCATGAATCCTCCGCGGGAACGAGCTGCGGGGCCGTGGGTGCGAACGCCTGTGAGACCAGGCTACGTCGGCAGAAACCCGCATCGGCTCCCCGTCGCGCATCCTACCATGACCCCGTCTTTGCTCGCGAGACGTTCCGGCGCTCTGCGTCGTCTTGGCGAACGAATTGGCATAGAGTGGCGGCGTCGAACCCCGGCAACCGCACACCTGGCACCAGAGGACCCCCATGACCCGTCTCGGCTACCAGATTCCCAACTTCACCTACCCGGGCGTACGCCCCGACGAGATCTTCGACAACGTGGTCGCCCAGGCCAAGGCGGCCGAGGAAGCCGGCTACGACCGCGTGATGGTGATGGACCACTTCTACCAGCTGCCGATGATCGGTTCGCCCGAAGAGCCCATGTTCGAGTGCTACTCGATGCTCTCGGCGCTGGCGCAACACACGCAGAAGGTCCGGCTTTCGGCGCTGGTGACGGGCAACACGTACCGGAACCCGACGCTTCTGGCGAAGACCATCACGGCCCTCGACCACGTTTCCCACGGCCGCGCAACGCTCGGCATCGGCGCGGCCTGGTTCGAGGCCGAACACGCTGCACTGGGCTTCGAGTTCGGGACCTTTACGGAGCGCTTCGAAAAGCTCGAAGAGGCGCTGCAGATCATCGTTCCGATGCTCCGGGGCGAGCGTCCCACGCTCCGCGGCAAGCACTACACGGCGATCGACGCGGTCAACTCGCCGCCGCCGGTTTCGAGGATCCCGATCATGATCGGGGGCCAGGGGGAGAAGAAGACGCTTCGCATGGTCGCGCAGTACGCGGACGAGTCGAACCTGGTCGGCAGTGACAAGGACATCCCGCGCAAGCTCGAGGCCCTGGCCGCGCACTGCGACCGTCTCGGGCGCGATCGCTCCGAGATCGTCGTGACGAAGCTCTTGATGATCGTGGTGGCGCCGACCATGGAGGAAGCCGAAGCCGACCTCGCGGCCATCGCGCAGGTCAAGGGCTGGAACGACGCGGTCGTGAACACGGTTCGCAAGGCGCTGATCTTCGGCGACGCCGACACCGTGGGCGAGCGGATTTCCGATGCGGTCGGCATGGGGCTCGACGGCATCACGGTGGATCTGCCGGTGAACGGCCACAACCTGGAGCGGATCGCGCTGCTCGGAGAGATCGCCCGGAAGATACTGGGCTAGCGGAATCGGTGGAGCGCGGGAGCCACCATCCGGCCTACGCCACGCTAGCGGGCTTCGCCCTCATCGGAGCCGGGCTCTGCCTCGCCCGCTATGCCTATACGCCGCTGATCCCCGCGCTCATCGATGCGGGCTGGGTCGACAAGGCCGGCGCGGGGTATCTCGGCGGCTTCAATTGCCTGGGTTACATCCTGGGTTGCGTCGGCGCGCTCCAACTGCCGCGCCGGGTTTCGATCCGGCGGCTCTTGCGCGTGTCCGTGTTCCTCGTGCCCGCGGGTCTCGTGATGTGCGCCTGGGATCTCGGCTTCGCGTGGCTGGCGCTGGGCCGCGCTGTCTCGGGCTTCGGCGGCGCCGTGCTGGTGATTCATACCCCGGCGGTGGCCCTGGCCCATGTCCCCGATGCATGGAAGAAGGTGTCGAACGGAGTCGTCTTTTCCGGCGCGGGCAGCGCGATCGCGCTGGTGAGTCTGCTGCTACCGCTCTTCCTGGTGTACGGAGTCATGGCGGGGTGGCTCTTCCAAAGTGGTCTCGGCCTGGGGGTGGTGGCGGTGGCCTGGGTGCTCACCGGTTCGGCACCCGACACGCCGAACCGCGACCGCGCGGTGGAACGCGCCCTCGAGTCCGACCGGCGCCTGCCGCTGGCCCTGCTGGGCTCGGCCTACGTGCTTGCGGCGGTGGGGGTCACGCCGCACATGCTTTTCCTCTCGGACTACCTTCACCGCGACCTGGGCGTGAGCCTCTCCGCGTCCATGCATTTCTTCGCCCTGGTGGGAGCCGGCAGCCTGTTCGGAGCCGCGACCAGCGGTCTCCTCGCCCGCGGGCTGGGCACTTCGTTCGCACTGCTGTTCAACTACGCTCTCGGCGTCAGCGCGGTGGCGATGGTGCTCCTCACCCATTCGCTCAGCGTCGCCTCGGTCTCCGCCTTCTGCATCGGCTTCTTCCTGATGCAATGCGTCGCGCTGACGTCGATGAAGACGACCGAGATCATCGGGCTTTCGCGGCACCCGAAGTGGTGGGGAATTCTGACGCTCGGCTTCGGGCTCGGGCTCGCCCTGGGCGCCTACGGCTTCTCGGGCCTGCTGTCGCTGGGCCTCGAATACATCGACACGTTCCGAATCGCCCAGGGCATCCTGCTGCTGGCGCTCGCCCTGTTCGCGTGCTCTGGGCTGCGCCGCACGTACGACGCTGCGTGAAAGCGGGCCGCAGCGCGCGCATCGGAGTTCTTCAATGCTCAGTCGCTTCGGCATGCCCGCACCATCGCGAACGAGAGCGCCGATCCGCTAGGACGCCTCGTTTCCCGGTGCCCCGCCGCTTTTCTTGACGTGGAGATCTCGCTGCGGGAACGGTATCTCGATGTTCGCTTCGGCGAATTTCGCGTTGATGGCGATGGTCAATTCGCTCCTGAGACCGGTCCAGTTGCCCATGTCGTCGGTCCACACCCGGAGCATGAAATCAAGGGAGCTTTCGCCGAAGGCGCGCATCAGTGCGCGGGGCGGCGGGGCTTCCTTCACCCGGGGGTTCGCTTCAGCGATTTCCTTCAGGATCTCGAGCACCTGCTCCGGATCGGTCCCATAGGCAACACCGACATCGATCTGGATCCGGCGCACGTGATCCGAGAGCGTCCAGTTCGTGAACTTGTCGCCGATGAATTGTCCGTTCGGAATCACGACCTCGGAACCGTCCCATGTTCGCACCGTCGTCGACCGTAGGCCGATCCGGTGAATTTCGCCGCGGACGTCGCCTACCTCTACCGTGTCTCCCACCTTTAGAGGGCGCTCGAAGAGCAGGATCAGGCCGGAGACGAAGTTGTTCACCACACCCTGTAGCCCGATGCCGATGCCGACGCTGAGAGCACTCAGGACCAGTGCGAAGCGGCTCATGTCGATTCCGGCAGCCGCCACCGCTGCAAACGATCCCAGGAGGATGATTCCGTAGCCGGCGAGTACGGAGACGGTGTAGGGGACGCCCAGTGGCAGGTTCGTGCGCGGCATTACGTCTTCGTCGAGGATGAACCGAACGATCCGCGCGAGGTAGACTGATACGACGATGACCAGGACCGAGCCGAAGAGGTGTCCGAGCGTCACGTCGAAGTCGCCGGCTCCGATGGGCGCATTGAGAATCCTGATCGCGTAGTCGTGGGCGGCCTGCTCGACCCGGAAGTGACGCAGGGTGATCCAGCCCCAGAACAAGACGAGTGCGATGCGCAGAATGCGAATCGCGCGCTCGCGAATCACTCGGCTGCGTCGGCGCACCATCCGCAGTTGTTGAGCGGCCTGGCTGTGCAAGCAGGCCACCAGGGCGAATTCGAGAACCTTGAGGGCTGCCCCCAGGGCGGCTGCCGTGAACAGGCTGTTGACCAGGGCCTGGGTCAACATCTCGGCGAGCGTCACGTTGCCCGCGACGTTGGCCACGATCGCCGCAGCGAGGGCCAGCGTCGTGATCCGCATGCCCAGCCCGATCAACCAGAGAAGCGAATGGTCGCCGCTTTCGAGGTCGCCGAGTCGCTTCGGGCGCAGCAGCCAGAGCATCACGCCGAGTACGACGACGTCCTCGCCGAGCAGAGCCAGTCGGTTCACGAGGGGATCGGGCACGAGGTAGGTGCGGAACAGGTCGAACACCAACCAGGCCGCCAGCGCGTAGAGGGCCCGCCGCACCGGTGAGTTCAACAGCGGCGAGAGGAAGTGGATCAGCGGTGGGATGACGAGTAGCGACAGGAAACCGCCCACCACATCGGGTCGGTCTGGGAAGACCCACGGGAAGGTGCTTGCCGCGACGAGGAAGCCCCCGGAGATGGGCCGCGAGAGCGAGGCGATGATCGGAGCGAGCGACTCGTCCTCGCCGGCCCACTGCACGGCCTTCGCACGCAAGCCGAAAACGCCGGCGATGGTGACGAAGATGATCAGGATGAAGAGGCCGACCTTCGCACCGCGTGATTCAAAGTAGGCAGCCGCGTGGCGGGCACCCTCGGTGATCGAAAGCTCCAGATCTTCGAGGTTTTCCGCCTCGAAGTCGGATCTTCCGAGGACCGTCCACAAGGGAACGCTGTCTACCACGAGCAGGTTCTGTTGTTGCGCGCGACGAACGTTGCGCACCCGGCCGAGCACCGTCCCGACGTCCTGCGTGAGTTTGGCCAAGCGGTCCTGTAGTACGAGGATGGCGTTCTCGCGCTTGCGGACGAGGGCTTGTGTCTCGTGGATCGCCGTCAGCGTCGAACGGATTCGATCGATCAGTGGCTTTGCCCGGTTTTCGGAGGCCACTTCTTCGGTCTTCTGCCAGAGGTTCTCGAGGGAATCGAGTTCTGCGAGGTCGTCGGAGAGGTTCTTGACCCGGTCGGCGAGTTGACGGCTCCAGTCGTCGAAGTGCGCGGAGCGCTTCGTCCAGGTGCCCTCGATCTCACCCAGACGGTGCGGGGAGATCGTCGGGGTGAGCTTGGTCACCACTTCCGCGGCCAACGGCGGAACCTCTTTTTCGAGCGCATCGAGTTGGGGAAGGAGTTTCCGGCTGGTATCCGATTCGGACGCCCGCTCCCGGATCTCCCCGAGAGTCGACTGAGTCGATCGCCATCGCGCCGCCACTTCGGCGGTGGGGATCACCGCGGGTTGGGCGGCGGCGGGCGGCGGCGCGTTCGCGCCGTCGCCCGGAGAGGGAGCCCCTTCCTCGGCACCGATGGCGACAGGAGCGGCGAGCACGACGAGCAGTGCCAGCAGGCTCGTGAGCGCGGGGTGGCACGCGCGCCGGGCGGCGGTTCTCAAGCGGGGTCCTCCGGTCTGATCCGGTCCGGCGCGGCCGGCCCGCGAACGCGCCGCGCGGAATGTAGAACAGCCGCGCACCACGTGTTGACGGTCGACCGGCGCCCCCCGGGGCCACAAGCGGGGGGGGGCCTTCCGAACGCGCCTCCAGCGCTTCTCAATCTTGGAACTCGACTCCACTGCCCGTTTCGAGCGAGGATGGGCGCCATGAAATGCGTCCTTCCGCGCCTGATTCCTCCGTGCCTCGTACTCCTCGCCTCCCTGGCCTCGCTGCACTGCGGTAGTGAGGACGACTGGACGGAGGCGGAGGAAGAGCAGGCCATCGCAGCGGCCGAGGTGCCCGTGCCCACGTCTCCTGCCTACCTGAAGGAGGTTCAGCCGATCTTCGACGCGCGCTGCATCGCCTGTCACGGTTGCCTCGGCTCGCCCTGCAACGTGAAGCTCACTTCCTTCGCCGGTGCTGATCGCGGGGGCTTCGGCAAGAACCCGTACACGCTCCACCTGGATCCGGTCCCGAGGACCGGCATGGATGTGCACACCACGACGGAGGCCTGGCGCGAAGTCGGCTTCTGGCCCGTGGTCTCGCGAGCCGGCGATGCCAAGGCCCGTCTCGCCGGATCGCTCATGGCCCAGCTGGTCGATACCGGTTACGAACACAACCAGCCGGGCTTCTCGCGCGAGGCGCTGATGCCCAGCTACAAGCATCGCTACAAGCACACTTGCCCGGCCACGGCCGAGACGCTCGCGGCGAGTCTCGCCAAGAGCCCCGCCCAGGGCATGCCCTACGGCGTGCCCGCACTGGAAAAGAGCCAGCTCGACGCGATCAAGGCCTGGGTGGCGAGCGGCTCGCCCGGGCCGCTCGCCGAAGAGCTGGCGGCGGCGGCGGTGCCCCGCAATCCGGCGGCGGTGACAGCCTGGGAAGACTTTTTCAACCGCGACGACGATCGGATGCAGCTCGTCAGCCGTTACATCTTCGACCACACGTACCTGGCGACGATCGCCCTGAAGGAAAGCCCCGGCGACGCCTTCCGCCTGGTGCGCTCGAAGACGCCGACGGGCCAGCCGGTCGAGGTGATCGACGCCCCCCATCCTTATGACGACCCGAACGCGTATGGCGGCGTCGATAGGTTTTTTTACCGCCTGAGGAAACAGACGGTGAAGGCCGTCCAGAAGAACCACTTCATCTGGGAACTTTCCAGCGAAAAGCGCGAGCACCTGGAAGCGCTCTTCCTCGGCGTCGCGTGGGAGAAGGGCGCGAACCTGAGCCCGCCCTGGGGCAACTGGAACCCCTTCGAGACTTTCGCCGCGATCCCGGTGAAGAGCCGCTACAAGTTCTTGATCGAGAACTCGGTCGTGATCGTCGGCGGCATCACGTCCGGCCCCGTCTGCCTGGGACAGGCGGCGACCTACGCGGTCAAGGACCACTTCTGGGTCTACTTCGTCGATCCCGAAAAGGACATCACCGTGATCGACCCGACGCTCGGACTGCCGAGTTGGGCGCCCTTCATGGACCGCTCGCCGGCGGGCAACCGGACCTACGAGGAGGCTTACGCGAAGACCCTGCAGCGAATCTACCCCGAGGGTTACTCGATCGAAGAGGTCTGGGACGGGAACCAGCAGAACCCCAATGCCTGGCTCACGGTGCTGCGCCACGAGACCAATACCTGGGTGATGCAGGGCGCTGGCGGTGGCATGCCGCGGACCCTCTGGCTGATGGGTTACAGCGGCTTCGAGCGCATCTACTACGACACGGTCGCCCACTTCGAATACTGGGGTGGGGATACGGCGAAGCTCGAAACCGTGGGTTTCTTCAACTTCCTGCGCCAGCAGTTCGAAGATCGCTTTCTGCTGCTCGTGCCGCCCGAGGAGCGCCAGAAGCTCCGCAAGGACTGGACGCGCGGGATCGGCCGGCTGGCGCTTCTCGCGAACCCGGATCCGGACGGCGACCTGCCGACGCGCGTGAAGATCGACCCGAAGCAGCCGCTGCAGAGCGTGGTGAAGCAGTTGCGGCAGCGCCTCGGCCCGGCGATCAGCGGCTCGCTCGATCCGCTGAACCCGTCGGTGAAGACCCCCTACCCGTTCGAGCAGGGAATCTCGAGCTTCGACGAGTGGGGGAGGGCGATCGCAACCCTGACGATCACCACCGATTACAAGTTTCCCCGCTTCCTGCCGAGCGTCCTCATGCTGAAGCTCAACTCCGGCGAAGAGTCGCGCCTGTACAGCCTGATCTTGAACCGCGTCTACAAGAGCCAGTACACGATCCTCTTCGAAAACGGTGAGGCGCTGCCGGACCTCGACACCCTGAGTGTGTACGAAGACGTGGTCGGCGGCTTTCCCAACCTCTTCATGGAGCTGGACCTGGCGCAAGCGGCTGACTTCGTGAAAGAGCTGGGCGCCGTCACGACGCTCCCGGAGTTCCTCACCTTCCGCAACAAGTACGCTGTGCTGCGCAACAGCGCGAAGTTCTGGAAGACCTACGACTGGTTCAACGCCTGGAAC
>Ga0310342_100003374_pt1 | contig 10486 bp, 5 predicted proteins | sample S15DNA20500_MG_FD_206155 | JGI IMG/M metagenome (GOLD analysis project Ga0310342, IMG submission 206155) | Marine microbial communities from station ALOHA, North Pacific Subtropical Gyre - S1503-DNA-20-500_MG | ecosystem: Environmental > Aquatic > Marine > Oceanic | place: Pacific Ocean: North... | reverse complement strand
CCGGCGGTCCCTACGACATCGTGCCGGAGCTGATGATCGCCGACGGCTTCATGAAGGGCAGCGACCGCGTCGTGCCGATCTACTTCGATGAGGCCGGCCACCGCGTCGCCATCCAATACCTGATGATCGTTCTGAACGGCGAGATGCCGGAAGAGAAGCTGCTCCACTACCGGGAGGCGCATCAGCATCTGCCGGGCCACCCCGAGCTCGGGTACACGCCGGGGGTGAAGTTCTCGTCGGGACGCCTGGGTCATATGTGGCCCTACGTGAATGGCGTCGCGCTCGCGAACCCCGAGAAGACCGTCTTCATGTTCGGTTCTGACGGTTCCGAACAGGAAGGCGATGATGCCGAAGCGGCGCGTTTCGCCGTGGCGCAGCAGCTCGATGTGAAGGTCTTGATCGACGACAATGACGTGACGATCGCCGGTCACCCGAGCAAGTACCTGCCGGGCTACAGCGTGGCCAAGACCCTCGCCGGGCACGGCCTCGTCGTCGACGAGGGCGAGGGCGAAGACTTCGACTCGCTGTATGGCCGCATGCACGCGGCGCTGCGCAGCCGCGGGCCGATGGCGCTGATCAATCGGCGCATGATGGCGCCCTCGGTGCCGGGGATCGAAGGTCATTCCAAAGGCCACGACGTGATCTCCGTCGACAACGCCATTGCCTACCTGGAAGCGCGCGGGCACGACGAGGCGGTGGCCTACCTGAAGGGAGTGGAGAAACCGTCGCACTCGGTGACCTACCGCGGCAGTTCAGATGACGGCGACAGCAACCGCAACGTCTTCGGCCAGGCGGTGAACGACGTGCTGGCGACGATGACGCCGGCCGAGCGCAAGGAGAAGGTGCGTGTCATCGACAGCGACCTCGAGGGGTCGTGCGGTCTCAACCACATCCACGAGCAGTTTCCGGATGTCTTCATCTCGAGTGGCATCATGGAGCGCGGTAACTTCTCCGCCGCGGCGGGCTTCGGCATGACCGAAGGTCGCCAAGGCATCTTCGCCACCTTCTCGGCCTTCCTCGAGATGTGCGTGTCGGAGATCACGATGGCGCGGCTCAACAAGTCGAACGTCATCTGCCATTTCTCGCATGCTGGCGTCGATGACATGGCGGACAACACCTGCCACTTCGGCATCAACAACATGTTTGCCGCCAACGGTCTGGAAGAGGACGACCCGGATACGCGCCTCTACTTCCCGGGCGATGGCGCCCAGATGCGCGCCATCGTCAGCGGCATCTGGAACGACCCGGGCCTTCGCTTCGTGTTCTCCAACCGTTCGAAGGTGCGCCCGCTGCTGACGCAGGACGGCTCGCCGCTCCACGGCGAGGGCTACGTCTTCGAGAAAGACAAGGAAGAAGTGGTGCGCGAGGGCAGCGAGGGTTGGGTGATCAGCTTCGGCGAGTGTCTCTACCGGGCGCTTGATGCCGTCGAGCAACTGCGCGAGAAAGGTGTGGATGTGGGCCTCGTCAACAAGCCCACTTTGAATACCGTCGATGAAGCGATGCTCCAGAGGGTGGGCTCGTCGAACTTCGTGCTGGTGGTCGAGGGCTTCAACCGCGCGACGGGCATGGGGGCTCGCTATGGCACCTGGCTGCTGGAGCGCGGACTCACGCCGAGGTACGACCACCTCGGCACCACCCGCGAGGGTTGCGGTGGCCTCTGGGAGCAGATGGTGCACCAGGGTCTCGACCCGGAGAGCATCGTGAAGAAGGTCGAGTCGATGCGGGGCTCGGCGTAACGCGGGTCCGATGCCCGCCGCCTCCACCATTCTGAATGCTTCGAGCGAGGTCGTTGGGTGATTGCTGTCGATTCGAGTTTCCGTGCCGGTTCTGCGCTTATGCGGGGGAGCCTCGTGTTGTTCCTCGTTTCTCTGGCGGCCTGTACGAACGCGTCTTCACCCGAGAAGGGAATGAAACTGGCGAACCCGGCGTCGGTCCACTGCGGGGAGGTCGGCGGAGAGCTTCGGATCGAACGCCTGGGAAACCAGGGCGAGATCGGAATCTGCTGGTTCGAGGACGGCCGTCAATGCGAAGAATGGGCGCTCTTCCGGGGTGAGTGTCCCGTCGGCGGGCGCCGCGTGACGGGGCTGGTGACACCCGGTTCGCGCTACTGCGCGATTCGGGGAGGCCAGTACGCGATGACGGACGCCGCGACGGCTACGGAGTTGGAGCGGGGCCGCTGCACCCTGCCCGACGGCACGGTTTGCGAAGTTGCTGCGCTCGTGCAGGGCCGCTGCAGTTGATCGATTGATCGACCCAGGGGACGCCCTGGACGGGCCCTCTCAGACTCTGCGGCTCAGGGGCGCCGCCCCACACCTTCACGCTGGGCCTGCGACGGCCCCCGCCGCGGCGATCGTCCTGCACGCCGGCGAGGCGCAGGCCGGCTGAACGACCGGAGCCGGCCACCTCGCTCGGCCGGCCTCCGCGCGTTGCTCCGGCCCTTGGGGCCGGCACGTGCTGCCGCTGGCGGTCCGACACTCCGGACCGTGGCTTCACCATTCGTAGCGGCGGATCGGGAACTTTGGCGACCCAGTTGCCGGCTTGGGGGCCTCTCGGCCCCGTGTAGTTTTTCAGGCACCCTTGACGTGGGAAATTTACCCACTTAGAATGATTACGTGGGTAAATTTCCCACCCACGAGTGCGTCGCGCGCCGTGAAACCCAGGAGCAAGAAAATCATGTCGATTCGAAAAGCCTTCGTTCTATTGCTCGCGTGGTCCCTGGCAGCCGGACCCGCGATGGCCCAGATCGCGGTTCCGGGCACCCAGAGTGGACCGATCTGCGTGGACCCCGCCCCGGATGTCGATCCCCGGCGTTCGCTCTTCATCACCGAGCTCGAGGTGGTCCAACAGGCCGTTTCTCTCGAGCAGGTGCTCGCGAAGCTCGCCGCCGACAGCGGCGAACCCGGGCTGACCCCGGATCTCCTGTGGCAGCAGTGGTGGGACACTCAGAACAAGGGCCCGGGTCTGGACCTCGGGGCCCATTGCGACGACGCCACCAACAGCCAGGGTGAAGAGGTGATCAACGGTTTTCCGATCCAGTGCCCGCGCAACGAGGGCGACGAGACCGCCGTCGATCCGTTCACGCCGGGTAACCCGAGCTTCTATGAGCCGCTGGCGCTGGTGAATCGTTTCGACCTCGCGCCCCTCGATGGAGCCAACTGCGGGGAGTACCGGGTCATCTTCGCGCGTCACTCGGGCGCAACGGATTCCGGGAATCGCAACCTGGTGATCTTCGAGGCGGTGCTTCCGAACCCCGACCCGAGCTGTGGACTCGAGGGGTGCCGGAACATCGCCCGTTTCTGGAGGGGCCTCTCCCGGACCGACGATCCCGCGCGTCGCGCCGAAGCGCTGCGGCGGTTCTATCTGGAGGGTTTCCCGAGCCGTGGCATCAAACCCGTAATCCACGCCAAGCACTTCGGGCCGGGCGGTGGCCAGATTCGCACCAACCAGTTCATGAGCGGCGCAGAGGACCAGCTGTGGCAGCTCCGGGAGTTCAAGCTCGCGCAGCTGTGCGAAGGCGGCACGGGCTCGTGCAGCCTCGAGTTCGTCCCCGTCACCGTCAAGGGCAACCCCTTCGGCGAGCTGTTCAATGGAACGACCGGCGACCACCGCGCCTGGAGGTTCCAGCGCCACTACCTGACCCAGGTCGAGAACCTGTCTGCGGCCGACCTGAACCAGTTCTTTGCCGTGGCCCCGGACCGGTTCAATGCCGGCCAGAGCAATTCGCAGCTGGACGAGAACGACTACCCGTTCCATTTCGAGCAGGATCCCCGGTTCGAGCACGCTCTGAAGAGGCGCCTCCGCTTCTTGGGGATCCGACTCAAGCCGGACCACCTGGTCCGGCGCTCCCTGGCCATCTCCTGCGCGGGGTGTCACCAGCTCAGCAATGACTTCCCGGAAAACGATCTGGGAGGGCTCACCTGGCGCCCGTCGCTCGGCTTCGTCCACGTCAGTGAGCAGCTGATCGACATCATCGACCGGAACGAACACTTCCGTATCTCGCCGGCGCTGAAGGAAGTCTTCCTTCCCCACCGCGCAGAGGTCTTCGAGCGGTATCTCGACGACGTGGCCTGCTCGGATTGCCAGTCGATCGCGATCGATATCGATCGACCCCAAGGCCTCGTGCCGGTCCCGGTCGCGACGGAACACGGCATCGTGTTGGACGACGTGTCGGAAAAGGTGCGCGTCCTCGACGCCGAGCTCAAGGCCGGAGACCAGGGCGAGACGGTCGGAGGACAGCGACTGGTTCACTAGCCCGTGGTACCGAGACACCACGGCGAGCGCGCGGTTCGCGGCTTTCCGCGAGCCGCGCGCTTCCTTTTTTGCTGCGCGCGCCGGCGTTCCAGATCCTTGGGGCTGGACCTACACCGGGGCGTGCGCGCGTTTCATGCCGGCGATCCCAGCGCCCAGCAGCAACAGGACGAGGAGCCCGAGCCAGGGCCCACTCGGACCCGGCAGGGCAGGGGTCGTGAGCAGCGCCCGGGCGTTCTTGCAGGCGATGTTCTCCGCGGTGGCCTGGGAGAGCTCGCCCAGGATTCCGCGGTAGAAGATCATGACGTCCGAGAGCTGTTCCTCGCGATCTTCCGAGGCGAGGTCGAGGCCGAACACGAAGCGGTCGGCGTGGTCCTCGAACAGGCTCTTCCATTCAGGCTTGAGACTACCGGTGCCGGTGGATCCCGCTCCCAGCGATTGCAGCCCCATTGGCCAGCCGCGAATGTAGGACGGATTGCGTGTCGAGATGTCCGCGTAGAGGTTGTCGAAATCGTCCATCAGAGCGCGCACGGCCACGGGCCCTGTATCTCCGGCGTGAGCCCAGAGGAAACGCGTTTCGGGATTGGCGGTGAGCGCGGCCCGCAGTTCCTCGATCCGGGAAGTGATGTCGACGCCGGGGGCGCTCTTGTCGCGGATCTCGAAATGAATCGAGACGGGAACTCCGCGCGTTCCCGCTTCGGCGTAGATGGCCATGGCGATCGGATCGTCGGCGGGGATGTCTGCGGCGAGGCCGGGGGGGCCGCTGTGGCGCATCGTCATCTCACCGACGCCCGTCGCACCGTCCTGGAGCTGCGCCACGACGATGTCGAACGTGGTGGAGTTGAAGGCCTTCTCGCCCTCCACGAGCACGGTGGGCGCCCTCGCGAACGCGAAGACCGGGTAGGCGCTCGAGGACTGCATGTCGAGGGCGGCCTCGTTGGCGATGGGGTCGGGCGTGGCCAGTGCGAGCATGCCGAGCGAGACGCCCTCCATGGCCAGTTCGTCGAGCTTCGTCTCGCCTTCCGCAGCGTTCGTGATGTCCGGCAGGTGATCGTGCCCGTCGAAGAAGCGCATGCTCGATGCCGGTAGTCCGGTGTCGCACGTGATGGCGTCCTGTGCTCCGGCCGGGCGGGCGCCCGCGACGGCCGTCGCCCCGGCGATCGTCAGCAGGACGGCGCGGATTGCCGTGGCCCCCGTGCCCTCGGCGGGTCTCGATCGGGCGGCCTTGCGTCGCTGCATACCCGGTCGATGGTAACCGGGCCTCGACCTTCCGCACCGGCAGACGTCGGACGGCTCGCGACTCGGTGCAAACCTTCGGGGACTACCGGGACCCGCCGGGAAATCTTCCGCCGGCGAGCGTGCGGTCAGTGGTGATGCTGGTGGTGATCGTGGCCCGAGGGCGCGGCTCCTGTGGCTGTGGAGACGGGTGAGGCCTGCTGCACCCGCTGGCTCTCGGCCGCCATGTATTCGATCAGGGCGTTCACCTCGATCTCGTTCAGCTTCAGATTCGGCATGATCACACCGTCGTACTCGGAGTAGATCGCCAGGGCGATCGGGTCCTTTTCCGCCAGCATCTTTTCCGGATTCGCGAGCCAGCGGGCGAGCCACGCGCGATCTCGTTTCTCGGTCACGTGCATGAGGTCCGGCCCGGCCCGGTGGCGGTCGATCTGGATCGTCGTGTCGCCGCCAATGGTGTGCTGCGCGTTCCCGGCTCCGATCGTGTGGCAGATGGTGCAGCGCGTGCGGAAGAGATTCTCGCCCATCGAGGGGGGCTTCAGTTCCGGCGCGTGGGCGTAGTTGTTATTGATGATTTCGCTCGGCGCCTTCCAGTTGGTCAGCCAGCCGCCGATTTGTTCGGCGATGAAGTGCGGGTTGTCCATGGGCGAGCGCTTCATCCACCGGCCGGTGCGCTGGTTGCCGATCACGAAGCTCATGTTGTGGTCGAACTTGTCCTCGAGCCCCTCCATGTACAGGCCGAGCTTCTTGCGAAGGAGCAGGATGTCCGACTCCTTCCCGGTCAGGAACGTCCATCCCGGGCCGACGCGGTAGCGTTTCGCGTATTCCGCGAGCGCCTCGGGAGTGTCCCGATCCGGATCGATGGTGATCGAATACATGAAGACGTCGCGTCCGACGCGGTCACCCAGAATCTGCTGCACGGTCTTGAGTCGGGCCGTGTCGAGCGGGCAGACATCCCCGCAGGTCGTGTAGATGAAGTTGATGACGACCACTTTTCCTTCGATGAGATCATCGAAGAGGTGGACCGTCTCGCCCTCATGGGTCACGAGCGGTACGTTGGGAAAGTAGTTCGCTCCCCAGCGATTGCTGCCCGATCGGCCGGTCGTCGCCGTCTCTTGCGCTGCCTGGTGTTCGGGGATTCCGTCGGCGATGCCCTCGGGGACGGATCCTTTCGCGGCGATCATCCCGTTGAGCATCGCGATCATTTCTTCGAAGGCATTGCTCTGTGCCGCGGAGCCGCCAAGGACGAGGCCGGCAACGGCGACGACCGCGGCCACTGCCCAGCGGTGATTCGCACGGGACCGCCCCGTTGCGGAAGCGCTCGACTCAAGGGTCTCGCGTCGTTTCATCCCACTCCCCGGATGCTTATTTTCCATCCAAGAGCCTGACCGAGGCGTACCGCTCTGTCCGGTAGAGCGACGGTAAGGGGGCGGCAAGCTGGCGTCAGCTTTGCGGTAGGCCGCCCCGACATGACGGAGAGTTGGGGGGGGAGTTGCACTTTCGGCTCACCTGGAAAATTGCGCTGACGTTGCACTTGCGGCCCACCTGGAAAATTGTGCGGAAGTTGGACTTGTGGCGGATGGGTACGGGTTGCTTCCGGACCCGGGGGTCCTCAGCTCAAGCCCGGGGCAGGGGCGGCCGAACCGTTAACTTGCGGGCGGATGCGATGCCAGATTGCCCCAAGGAGCGCCCGCGTAACCCAAGCGTCTTTTCCGGTGGGCCGGCCGAGGTGGGCTCGAGGAGGCCATAGATCCGGAAGATGGGCCCAGAGCCATGACTGATGCGATCCATTTTGCTCCCTTCCGCCTCCACCTGCGCCAAGCGCGCTTGCTGAAGGGGGATAGCCCGGTCGCCCTGCGACCCAAGACCTTTGCGGTCCTCGTCTACCTCGCGCGCCACCGCGGGGAGCTCGTGACCAAGCGGGACCTCCTCGATGCGGTGTGGAAAGACATCGCGGTCACCGACGACATGCCCCGGATCTCGGTTCGAGAGCTGCGTCGCGCCCTCGGCGACGACGCGCGGGCTCCCCGGTTCATCGAGACCGTTCGCGGGCAGGGCTACCGCTTCATAGGCGTCGAACAGGGCGTCGGCTCTGAGACGGACCCCACGGGAAGCCCGGACGAGGAGGCGTTCGCTCCGGTGGGTCGAGAGGTAGAGCTTGGGGTGCTGAGTTCCCTCGCCGCCGCCGCCACGCGGGGCCGACGGCGGATGGCCCTTGTCACGGGAGAGGCGGGTATCGGCAAGACGACATTCGTCGACGCTGCCCTCGACGCCATGGCGCCCCGGCCGGACAATCCGACCCTGATCGGTCGCGGCCAGTGCATCGAGCAGCGCGGCGAGGCCGAGCCTTACCATCCGCTCCTGGAGGTGGTTGCCGACTGGTGCCGGGGCCCGCTGCGGGAGACCGTCACCGAAGCGCTGCGGACCTTCGCGCCCACCTGGGCACGCGAGCTCCCGTGGCTCGTGCAAGGGACATCGGGCGAAGCCGCAGGCGGACTACCGGTCGTGAACGGCGAGCGCGCCCGGCGCGAGTTCTGTGCGCTGATCGAAGGTCTGGCGCGTGCGACGACCGTCGTGCTCGTTCTGGAGGACCTGCACTGGAGCGATGAATCCACGCTAGACCTGTTGCGCGTCCTCGCACAGCGCCGCGAGCCGGCTCGTCTGCTGCTCCTCGGTACCGCGCAATCCGCCGACTCGCTTTCCGCCGATCACCCGCTCGCCCGTCTAAAGGAAGACCTGGTGCGCAAGGAGCTCTGTTGCGCGCTTCCGCTCGAACGGTTCGATAAGGAGCTCGTTGAACGATTTCTCACCCAGCGGTTCCGGAACGATGCGATCGCGCATTTGCTCGCTCCGATTGTTCACGCTCAGACGGACGGGAACCCGTTCTTCGTCCGAGCGGTCAGCGACTACCTCGTTGACGAGAAATTCGTGAAGGAGATCGGAGGCGATTGGAAGCTCGGCGTCGACGCGGACTCGCTCGGACGACGGCGCGGAGAGCGCTGGCTGAAAATCCCCGGAAGCATTCAGCACATGGTGGAGGTAGAGATCGAGCGGCTCGGTTCGCGTGATCGTGCCATGCTCGAAGCCGCAAGCCTCACGGGAGTCGAGTTTTCCGCGCAGCTGGTCGCGGCGGCGTCAGGAGCGGACCTCGAAGAAGTCGAGGAGGTCTGCGATGCCCTCGCGCGACGCGGGCGGCTGATCCGCACGAGCGGCGAGGCAGCCTGGCCCGACAGCTCCGTCGGAGCGCGTTACGTCTTTCTGCAGACGGTGTATCGCGAGGTCCTTCAACAGCGTGTTTCGCCCGCGCGGCGCCGGCGTCTGCACGAGGCGCTCGCGGCTCGACTCGAGTCCGGGTTTCCCGAGAATACCGAAGAGATCGCGGGTCAGATGGCGATCCACAGCGAGGGCAGTGGGGCGCTCGACCGCGCGGTGCATTGGCTGGAGCATGCCGCTGAAGTCGCTGCGCGGTGCTCGGCGAGACACGAGATCGAGCGGCTGCTTTCGAGGGCGCTCGAGTTGGTGCGCATGACGCCCGAGAGTGCCGTGCGGGAAGAGCGGGAGCTGAGGCTGCAGCTCGCGCTAGCACCGGCGTTGGCCACGGAATATGGACTCGGCAGCCCGAAGCTTCGGCAGGTCTGCCTGGAAGCGCGTGATCTCAGCAAGCGGGCGGGACACGAAGCGCAGGGTGGCCCGGCTCAGCTGGGCCTGCATCTACACGACATCGCGAGGGGAGAGCTCGTCACCGCGGTAGCGCGGGCCCGCCAGTGGCTCGATGTTGCCGAGAACGACTCTCCAGGGTCGGCCCCGGACGTCCGGCTGGCGCTCGGTATGCCGCTCTACTTCCTCGGGGAGCTCTCCGAGGCGCGCGATCATTTAACGCACGCGGTCGCGTGCTTCGATCCCTCGGAGCCCCGCGGGCCGAGCCCGTTCTACGGAGGTGGGCCCGTCGACGCGTCGTGTTATCTGGCCTGGACGCTGTGGAAGCTCGGATACCCGGATGAGGCGATGAAGCGGATGGAGGCAGCGATGCAGCTGGCGCGGCGACTCGGCCACGCAAACGGCATGGCGTGCGCGTTGATCTCTGGCGCCTGGCTGCGGCACTACGAGCGAGACGTCAAAGGGGCGCTCGCGATGAGTGAATCGGCAATGGAACTCTCGCAGGAGAAAGGTCTCCGGGTCTGGCGCGAAGCAGCGGGCATCGTGCACGGATGGGCGCTCGTCGATGCCGGTCGCTTCGACGAGGGCCTCGCGCAGATGCAACACCAATTCCGCACGGCGCAGACCTTCGGGCAACACATCGTCGCGCGCTACGCGGCAGCGCGTTTCGCCGAGGCGACGGCACGGTCGGGAAATATCACCGGGGCTCTGGCTCAGGTGAAACCCCTGCTGAACGGTGGCGCCGCGACCCAGGAGCGGGTCTACCAGTCCCACCTGCACCGGTTGCACGGCAATCTCCTGGTGTGGCTGGGCGGTCGTGACGACGACGCCGAGCGTGCCTTCGAAGCCGCCGCAGTCGAGGCGGTGGGACAGCAGGCGCGTACGTTGGAATTGCAGGCTGTGATCGATCTGGCCCGGCTCTGGCAAGGGGCGGGCCGGAACCAGGAGGCGCAGGCGCGGCTGGCCCCGGTCTTGGCCGCCTTCCCCGTCAACCTCGAAACCCATGATCTCAGGGACGCGCGGGATCTGTTGCGCGATCTCGACGCTTGAGGTGCCGCCGATTGCGGACGGGTAGGGCGTGCGCAGTGTGCAGGCTCCCCGCCGCTCCCGTCTGAGGCCAGGCATTTCCGGGGCTGGAACGCCTGCGAGCGAAAAGCCCGGTTCGCAGAGCTACAGCGGAGCCTGCTTCCAGGCCTTCTTGTCCTGGAACCACGCCTGCGCATTCTGGCGGATGGTCGGGTTCGCGCCGCGCTTCGCCAGTTGCTCGGCCTGTTTTCGCGAGATTCGGACGTCGCGAACGAGCTTCGTCTGGACCGTCGCGTCGCGGCTTTCGATTACCTGCTCG
>Ga0310342_100003373_pt1 | contig 10489 bp, 8 predicted proteins | sample S15DNA20500_MG_FD_206155 | JGI IMG/M metagenome (GOLD analysis project Ga0310342, IMG submission 206155) | Marine microbial communities from station ALOHA, North Pacific Subtropical Gyre - S1503-DNA-20-500_MG | ecosystem: Environmental > Aquatic > Marine > Oceanic | place: Pacific Ocean: North... | reverse complement strand
AGAGCGGTTCGGGCCTGTTGGCCAAGCCCAGGTACTTGAGTCCTATTGCCCGGGGGTGGCGGCAAGCGTGGCAATCCTTTGTGGGCCGGCTGCGTCGATTCCGTTACGACCCTGTGGACAATCGTTCCAGGCAACCGATGAGTTTGTTTATACGGGTGGTTGGACGCCATTGAATGATGATCATGCCGAGCGGGCCCGACGGCTGGCTATGAAGGCGGTGGGCACACTGGGTGAAGTGAGGGGTTACATCGGGGTAGATTTGGTTTTGGCCGAGGGGCCATCGACAGCGGATGTGGTGATTGAGATTAACCCCCGTCTGACAACATCGTACGTGGGTTTGCGCTCTGTGGCGAAAACCAATCTGGGTCAAGCCATGATCAGCATTTCACGTGGTGAAATTCCTGTGATCGAATTTGCTGACACGACCGTGCGATTTTCTTCGTCTGGGGAGGTATTTGCCTAGATGTTCAAGCAGTCCTATCAGATAGCCATTTGCTGCTATCAACCGACCGTAGCTGGAAAAATGCTGACACCGATAACCATGGATCAGCCATGATCTTGTCGAAAGATGTGTGAACCGACGCAGACTGAAAAAGAGGTCGGAATGTTTGAGATACATCGTATCGATGTATTCGCCACTGGTCGCCCGGAATTGTCAACTGGTGTATTCAGAAGCGACTGGTTCACCGACGACCAGCTGCTGTGGGCGTGCAGGTTCTGCAGTTGAAAAAGTGTGTTTATAATTCACGTTTCAAGCGATTTTCCAAGGCGATTCGTGCGATTTTGGCTAATGACTCACAGGGTTGTCGCGGACAAAGTTTGTCAATTGTGTCTGGCAAATTCTCGTATTGTCCCGCCCCCATAGCGTTGATCAGGGCGCCATAGGTGGCTGTTTGAAACGCTAGTTTGTCGTTGCGATCACTGATTTCAATCTTGGCACCCGGTGATAAAATCTGTAGGCCAGCGGCCAATACGTGTCGGAACATGGGCGACTGGCAGAGCCCTCCGGTCAAAACAAAATTATGGACGATGCCTGCCGAAGATATGACTTCATTCAGCATATTCCGGACTCGTAATAAAAGTTCAACGGCAATCGAAAATTGGGTGCTCGCCAATTGCTCACCCCAATCCAAATCAGACCAATTCTCGGGATAGACTTCTTCGGTACGTCCGTTCCGAGTTTCCTGTGTGACTCGAACAAGACAAGAATAATCGGCTGCCAACGCGGCTTGATTGTTTTTTTCGTGGTCCATTGGCCTGCCGGATTGTTGCAAAAAACGGTTGTACCAGATGGCGCAATCCGCCAGCATCATCAATAAAAGCCGATCGTCATAGTATTCGAAACAAGCGGCATTTCCTGCCAGCTTGTCGTGGGGGAATGCCAATCGCACCACCGTTCCACTGCTGCCGGCAGAGATGACAACGGTTTTTTTCCCACTTAAACCGCATCCGACAGCCCCGGCATGATTGTCACCCAGGCCTGCACCGACACTCCAGCCAGACAACATTTGTCGGACCGATGACCAGTCGTTGGTAAGGGTTGTGTCGCTGAAGGGAAACTCATCACCAACGTGGCCTACCAGGCAACCACTGCCAATTACGTCTGGAAACCATGAGGCATCACATCCGGCACGCTCGATCTCGTGACGGGCAACCTGTTTCGTGTTTTGATTAAGTAAAGCATTGCTCAATGCATCTGACGCACTCAATCGCAATTGACCGGTGAGACCTGCCGACATGAAATCTCCAGTTGTGGCTACCCAGGCAATCTGGTCACGGAGATCGGGATGCTGTTTAAGGACCCAGAGGAGCTTGGGTAAGATGAATCGAGGTTCGATAGGCCCAACCATCGAATCGATTCCCAAAGACTGCAATTCACGGACTTGTTCAACAGCAACATGACATTCCCATGAGATGGCTGGAAGCAATGGCTGAAAGTGATTGTCCATCAGCACCATGTCATGCTGACGTACCGACCAGGAAAGCCGTCCGGGATCCAGAAAACTCCAGCCTTGTGATTCTAATTCACCCAGCGATTCCACCAACAGGGCAGGAAGATGCTTGGTGAGAAATGCTGGTTGGTCATGCCATTGCGTGGAGCCGCGAACTGCCACAGCGCTGAAATCTTCATGTCCATCTTCGCTGCGCACACCAACCGACATGGCCGTCGTACTCAGGTCGATTCCGATAAACTTTGCTTGTTGTGATGCCATCCAAGTAACTCCGGAAATGATCGCAAGCAGTGGATAGAATTTTAGCGGTTTGAGAAGACTCCTCAACACGAGGTTTTGATTGGGCGAACCGGATGAAGAACTTGTGCCTGGATTTTACTGATTTGTCGAGTTCAATGATGATTGGTGTTTGATTGAATTGCGACCGTGGGCTCAGAATTGCAAAAAACGGATAGAGATTCCGGTGGGATTCAAATGGAGACCGACTCCCTGATTCCCGTTGATGTTCGCTGCCATTCAGATTACCTTTCGGACAGTGAAATCACATCACGATGGTCAGGTCCCGTATAACGAGAACGAGGCCGAATCAAACGATTGTTTTCCAGTTGTTCAATCACGTGCGCGGCCCAGCCGACGACGCGACTGAGTACAAACAAAGGGGTGTAGAGCGGGACCGGCAGTCCCATGTAGTGATACAACCGGGCACTGGGCCAGTCCAGATTGGGTGGGAGACCTTTTTCGCCAGTCACAGCCTGTTCGATGATATCTGCCATTTTTTCCATGTCCCGGTGGTGCTCTTTTGTCGCCAACTTGACACACCAGTTTTTCAGCAGTTGGGCTCGTGGGTCGCCCGTCTTGTAAACACGATGTCCAAATCCCATGATGCGTACCTTACGGGCCAGCGCGTCACGGACCCAAGATTCGGCACGACCTGGTGATCCAACATCTTCCAAAACTTCCATGACACGTTCGTTGGCACCGCCGTGTAGTGGACCTTTGAGGGCACCGATCGCAGCTGTAATGGAACTGTGCATGTCCGAAAGAGTCGAACATACCACGCGTGAGGTGAACGTTGATGCATTGTATTCGTGTTCGGCATAAAGAATTAGTGAGATGTCCATTGCGCGGACGTGGCTGGGATCAGGCGTTTCGCCGTGCAACATCAATAACAGGTTTTCTGCTAATGATTTTTTGGAATCTGGGGGAATCGCGGAAAGCCCCTGTTCGTAACGGTATCGTGCGGACAGCAAAATTGGTAATTGGGACAACAGGCGTTCGGATTTATTGAGATTTGCATCACGACCGTTGTCTGTCACATCGGTTTCCCAATGGGACAGCAGGCTGGTTCCGGTTCGTAAAACGTCCATCAGGGGAGTCCCGTTAGGTAGCTGAGCGATGATGTTTAGGATTTGATCATCGACCTGGACAGCTGATAAACGCTGGCGGAACTGGTGAAACTGTTCGGCATTGGGAAGATCCCCTCGCAAGATCAGGTAGGCAACCTCCTCGAAGGAGGTATTGGCAGCTAAATCTTCGATGGAATAACCCCGGTATCGCAGACCGTCGCTGATGGCACTGATCGCTGTTTCTCCAGCGATGACGCCCTCGAGTCCGGGTCGGTAGATGTCATCATTCATGATCGTGTGAATTCCCTTGAAAATATGTGCGGTCTCGTTGTTCAAAGTCTTCGTAATCCAGCAGATCGTAAAGTTCCTCGCGAGTCTGCATGAGATCCAACAACTCGGTTTGAGAGCCTTCGGAGGCGATTACCGCCAAGGCAGCATCAACAGCCCGCATTGCCACACGCTGCAACGTAACGGGAAATAAGACAGCCGCGTAACCCAGTTCGGATAATTGTGTAACGGTCAGTAATGGACTTTTGCCAAACTCCGTCATGTTGGCGACCAGTGGCGCATTGATTTCGTTGGCAAATTGCTCAAATTCGGCTTCATTGATCAGTGCCTCAGGGAAAATCCAGTCGGCGCCCGCATCCAAATATTTTTTAGCTCGATCAATCGCGTTTTCCATCCCGCTGACTCCGCGGGCATCGGTGCGGGCGATCAGTACAAGGTTGTCATCACTGCGAGCCGCTACGGCGGCTCGTAACTTGGAGCACATCGCATCGGTACTGATTAATGATTTTCCCGATAGATGACCGCACCGTTTGGGCAATTCCTGGTCTTCTAGCTGGATGGCTGCGACTCCTGCCATTTGTAGCTCTTCCACCGTATGTTCGACATTGCTGACATCACCAAAACCGGTGTCTGCGTCAACGATGACCGGTATATCGACGCTACGAGTCAGGTGTCTAGCATGTTGCACCAACTCGGTCAGGGTGAAGAGCCCGATATCAGGGAGTCCCAGCACACTGGAAGAAAGTGAGGCGCCGGACAAGTAAACAGCGTCAAAACCGAAACGCTCGATCATTCGCGCCGTCAACGCGTTGGGAGCTCCCACGACCTCGATCGTATGGCTGGAAACTATTTCGTGCAGGGTAGTCATTAGACGGCCGTTGGGGTTAGGCTGAACAATATAAAACGGGAGCCGTTTCAGCCTACCGCTTTATGCTGTCACTCTTCAAGGGGACCGGATTCATTACTAACGAACTCGCTGCTTAAGATGACCAGTACGTTTGCCCAATTGTTGAAAGAAAAGTGGACCACCGCTGCCGAAGTTGCAGCAATTGTGTTGCTGTTTTATCTTTATGCGGGGTTCGCTGCACCCGACGTCAACGAGGCGCACTATTTGGGAAAAGCAAAGCATTATTGGAATCCCCAGTGGTGTTCAGGAGATCTCTTTCTGGAGTCGGCCGATGCCCACCTGGGATTTTACTGGGGGTTTGGCTGGCTGACAGCGTGGTTATCACTGCCGGCAGTTGCCTGGATAGGACGCTCATTGGCCTGGATTTGGATCGCATGGGCATTGCAACAGATGGTCCGCCAGGTGATGCAGCGATCCTGGTACGGTCCGTTAGCGGCTGGCTTGTTTCTCTGTTTTTCTCATCATTGCCACTTGGCTGGAGAGTGGGTAGTGGGAGGCTGTGAAGGAAAAAGTTTTGCCTATGCTCTTGTCTTCACCGGGTTGTTGGGCGCCATGCAAGGCCGCTGGAACATGGCATGGATTGCCTGGGGTTTGGGAACAACCATGCATGCCCTGGTTGGAGGTTGGACCTTGTTGGCAGGCGCAGTGGTGTGGTGGGGGGAGGGTCCACAAAGACTGCCCTGGCGCCAGATGTCGTTGGGACTGATCGTCGGCGTTGTGTTAGCGCTTCCCGGTGTGTTCGCAGGATTGTCACTCGATTTTGATGTCAGTTCGGAGATTACCTCGAAGGCTCACCAGATCCAGGTTTTCCAACGGCTTCCGCATCACTTGGACATTTCCCATTTCCGAACCGATCGGAAAATTCTCTTTGGAATCATGATCGTAATTTGGTTGTTGATTTGGAGGTTCGCACCAAGATCGGGCGTTGCGACGCAACTACACCATTTTGCGATCGGCGCTATGATTCTTTGGGCAATGGGTTTAATCATTCATTGGACAACGATCGATAACCCTGAGATTGCAGCTGCGTGGCTGCGTTTTTACTGGTATCGGCTGGCAGATGCGGCGGTGCCGCTGGCGGCGGCTGTGGGTCTCACTGTTTGGATTGCACCGACAGCCAAAAATCATCAACTGATGAACTGGCGTTTTTGGGTGGTCCTTGTCATTATCGGGTTCCTCTTGGGGCATTGGCACTGGACAAGGAGATTTGACCGTCGGCCGGGGTCGGCGTTGCAGGCCTGGCGGTTTCCTGTAAACCGACTTGACGATGCGTTGCGAAAGCACCACGATTGGCAACGAGTTTGTCGGTGGATTGCTGCCTCAACCGACGCTGACGAGTTGTTTCTCACGCCGTATAATAATCAAACATTCAAATGGTACGCCGGCCGAGCCGAGTTGGTTGCGCGTAAGGATTGTCCTCAAGACGCAGCGGGCATTGTCGAATGGTTAAAACGTTTACAGGAACAGAAAGTGTCGACTCGCGACTGGCCGCCATCATCTCAAAAACTTGAGAACTTAATGTCGATTGCCAAAAAGTACGGTTGTGGATACGTTGTGATTGACAATTTTCGAACGGCACCGTTTCCCCCAAGCAACTTGGTTTATCCCCTTGGCTTAGAAAACAACCGTTCTTTTTCAGTAGTTGCCGTGCCCCAAGAACTCCTGACGGACAAGATGGATGAAACCCAATAGTTCGAGGGATCTGCCGGATTTGTTGCGTCAGAAGATGATGGAGCAGCTTCCAGGGAGGACGGGACAGAGCCGATTTCAGCCAGAATTGAGTTATGGGCGGCAGTATGGTCCGTCTGCACATGATACTCGCCAAGCGGCCGTGATCGCGTTACTTTATTGCCATGACGACCAGTGGTTCATTCCACTGACAAAACGCCCAGCCGAAATGGCTGACCATGCAGGTCAAATCAGCTTTCCAGGAGGATTGGTGGAAAAGGGTGAATCGAGACAGGGTGCGGCCCTGCGAGAGCTTGAAGAAGAGTTGGGAATCACGCTGACCGAAGCCAACATTCTTGGGCAGCTTTCGTCGATTTACGTCTTTGTAAGTAATTTCCGTGTGCAGCCCTACGTGGCATGTGTTGCCCGTCGACCGGTGATCGTCCCCAACCCGATCGAGGTGGCCAAGGTGTTGGAATTACCGATTGACGTTTTGCTGAATCCCCGTTCGCATGGACATCACTCGGTTTCCCATGGGGATTTGACGTTCAGTGCACCCCATGTCGAATTTGCTGGAGAGCGGATTTGGGGGGCAACGGGAATGATTCTGGGGGAATTAGCGATGTTGCTGGAACAAGTAACCCAGTAGTCACTGGGTGTCTTGTCGAGGGACCCTATCCCCTTGGCGGGTGTGGCTACATAAAGTAGCCTTCAATTTCCCCGTGAAGCAGCCAGGGGATGGGCGGAAAAGGTTGGCAGCAGTAACGTCCTTGGTACGACTGATCGAAACTCCGCCAGTGGCGTTCTTTTTGCAGACCTTTACAGTAAATTTCCTTTAGTAATCTCAGGCAATTCAATGATTCGTGTTGGAATCTTAGGCGCCACGGGCTACGCCGCGCGGGAACTCATGAAGATTTTGGTGCGACACCCTGAAGCCGATATCCGGGTTCTTACCAGTCGGCAGGATGGAAATCCTCACGTTGCGACGGTGCATCCCCAGTTGACAGGATTACTGGACATTCATTTAGAGAACTTGGATGCCGATGTTGTGGCCAGTCAAGTGGAGTTTATCTTCAGCTGTTTACCCCACGGGGTGTCGGCCGCAGTGATCCCGAAATTTTTGCAAGTCGGTAAGCGTGTTATCGATTTTGGTGCTGATTATCGCCTCGACAATGCAGACGTTTATCAGCAGTGGTATGGCGAGAAGCACGTTGATCCCGAACGGCTTGGAGATGCTGTTTATGGTCTACCGGAACTGTATCGTGATACGATCAAAGATGCCCAGTTGGTTGCCAATCCTGGGTGTTATCCAACATCAGCGATTCTGGCCTTATCACCTTTATTGCGTGCTGATACTATTAAAACGGATACGATTATTGTCGACTCAAAGAGTGGTGTAAGTGGTGCCGGCCGCACAGCTAAACTTATGACACACTTTCCAGAATGTAATGAAAGCGTGGTAGCCTACAACGTGGGATATCATCGTCACACGCCAGAGATCGAACAGGTGTTGAGTGACGCTGCTGGTAAGCAAGTCAAAGTTATTTTTACACCGCACCTGGTTCCCATGGACCGCGGAATTTTGACGACGAGTTATTCCGACCTGCAACAAAATATGAGCGAAGAGCAGTTGCTTCAACAGGTTCGTGAATTCTACGGAGAGGAGTCATTTGTACGCGTGGTCGACCACCTACCGGCAACCAAGGATACGACCCATACGAATTTTTGTGATGTGACTGTCCGGTTAGTTCGTAATCGTGTTATTACGGTCAGTTGTCTCGACAATTTAGGGAAAGGTGCTGCTGGTGCAGCGGTGCAGAATTTTAATTTAATGCATGGCTTTCCAGAAGCAACGGCGTTGTAGCTGGGTGCCAAGGGCGGTCTCTTGTGGGAGAGCCGGTTGTGCAGAAACAAGATTGGCATTGATTCTCCACGATGTCTTCAACGGGGAATACCGATGGCCAAATTACTAACGATCAAAGGAAAGGATCATGGAGTTGCCGGCCGGTTTTCGAGTATCTGGCTTTCATTGCGGGCTCAAACAGAACCCGGATGTACCGGACATCTCGCTTTTTGTCAGTGACAGGCCGGCCGTGGCAGCCGGTGTGTACACCAAGAATGTCGTTGTGGCTGCTCCGGTGATCCTGGATCGACAACGGACACCTTCTGGAAATATGCGTGCGATTATCGCCAATTCTGGTAACGCGAACGCTTGTACCGGACGCCGTGGAATGGATGATGCTGAGGAGATGACGAGTCTCACGGCTGCCGCTTGTGGAGTCGATCCGGGTGAGGTGTTGGTTATGTCGACAGGGATTATCGGAGAATACCTGCCGATGGAGAAAGTTTCTCGTGGAATTAACGAAGCCGCCAAATCCCTGGATCGTCATCCAAACAATTACGTTGATGCAGCACGTGGTCTGATGACGACCGACACCGTGCATAAGCTTGGGACTCGTCTGGTTGAAATTGACAAACGAACTGTACGCATTGTCGGACTGGCTAAGGGAGCCGGTATGATTGGTCCCAAAATGGCAACACTACTTGCGGTTGTCGTGACGGATGCGCCGTTGGCTCCAAACGATGCGCAAGAAATGATTGGTGATGTTTGTGACACGACGTTCAATTGTGTTTCTGTCGATGGACATACCAGTACCAACGATTCCATGTTGATGTTGGCCAATGGGGCCTCAGGTGGTGAGCTGCTCGTCGTAGCAGAACTTGATGTATTTCGAGAGAACCTGAGAGAGCTTTGTACTGAATTGGCGCGAGACATTGCCGGCGATGGCGAGGGTGCCTCACATCGCATCACCGTACTTGTGCGAGGTTGTGCCAGCCAGTCAGATGCCCGGAAAATTGCTGGAACCATTGCGAATAGTCCGTTGGTGAAAACCGCTGTCGCGGGCGCTGATCCTAACTGGGGGAGAATGTTGTCGGCCGCTGGTTATGCCGGTGTCGAGTTTGCCGCTGAGTCGGTCAATCTGTACATGAACGGTACATTGTTATACAAACAGGGCGCGCCGGTGGCGTTCAGCGATGAAGAGGTGTCTCGGATGATGGGACAGAGCTTTGATATTGAGATACGGCTGGAGCTGAGTGAAGGGGATGCTGAAGCGCGCTTTTGGACGAGTGATTTAACAGCCGAATATGTCAGGATTAACGCCGACTATCACACATGAGCACCGTGATTTTTCGAGTTCGGATTGGAGCCGCAGTGTTCGGCGTGATCTTGGCCATTGTCATCGTCTGTTATCGACTGCTGGGTCGATCGTGGCTGGATGCGATGAACCTGGTGGTGATTGCATTTTCGGGGGTTGGACTTGATGAAAATACAGAGCTGTTCTCTCGGGAAAAGTTGTTCTTCCTGGGTGTGATGATTTTTGGGGTGTTGGCCGTTGCTTACCTGATAGGAGGTTTTTTTCAGATGGTGGTTGAAGGAGGATCTCAACGAGCTACGGGAATGGAAAAACTCTCGCGTAGCATCACGAAGATATCGAATCACGTCGTGTTGTGTGGCTATGGACGATACGGTCGGCTGCTTGCGGACGAATTATGTTCTGACAATGTTTCATTCGTTATTATCGAAGCGGATGCTGGTCGTATCAGCGATGCCCAATCCCATGGTTATCTCGTGATCAAGGGTAACGCGACAGATGAGGAAACGCTCATAGCAGCAGGTGTGAAAAGAGCCAAGACGCTGGTTTCAGGATTGCCCTCGGATTCCGACAACGTGTTCATTACGTTGACTGCCCGTGAATTAAATTCGGAACTCCAGATTATTGCGCGGGTTGAACATCACAAGAATCAAAGTAAGTTACGTCAAGCGGGTGCTAATCGGGTCGTTATGCCAACAGTCGTCGGAGCACATCGCATGGCCCGCATGATCACGCGCCCCACAACGGCTGAAATGTTGGAATTGTTTACCGTAGATTCGGGAAAGCTGGAAATTGAAATGGACGAAATTTATTTTCCTGCCGATTCTTTGCTGGTAGGTAAATCGATCAGCCAGGTGGAAACTAACGGTCGTCACGGTTTATTGATTGTGAGTGTCAAACAGGGAAACGGTGAGATAATTTTCAATCCCGGTTCGGACTATATTTTTGCTCCAGACGATACGGCTGTTGTGATGGGAAGAGCTTCTGATATTCTTCATTTTCAGCAGTCGTTCGTGATCTGACAGAAAAACTTTCTGGAAAAGTAAGTTGAAGACAGTGAGGATCGAATGGATAGCAAAGGGTTATTTGCTCTCTGATCGTTATTCCTGTTGGATGAATTTCTCTTTTTGGTGTTGAGCAGCTGCCTGCTTGCCAGCGATGCAAGCAAGAACT
>Ga0310342_100003371_pt1 | contig 10493 bp, 8 predicted proteins | sample S15DNA20500_MG_FD_206155 | JGI IMG/M metagenome (GOLD analysis project Ga0310342, IMG submission 206155) | Marine microbial communities from station ALOHA, North Pacific Subtropical Gyre - S1503-DNA-20-500_MG | ecosystem: Environmental > Aquatic > Marine > Oceanic | place: Pacific Ocean: North... | reverse complement strand
TGAAGATCTTCTTCGGGTTGCGAATTCGACGCTCCACAAGGCGCGTCGCCCGGTGGCGCACTTGTTGGCGCGCGCGGGAGTGGGCGCAGTCGCAGATTCCATGGCGTTGCTCCTGGCGGCGGATCCTGACCCCGAATTTGCGCACGAGCTGGCCATCCTGACTTGCTTCGACCTGCGCGACGCGGACGATCCGGGGTCCGAGTACCTTGCCTGGCTCCGGTCCGAGGGCGACCGTGACTCCTGGCGCTGGTTCGTCGAAGCCACCGCTCGCAGGGAGCTCACGTGCCCCCCCCGCGCTGCCTTCGAGGACAAGGGGACTCGCGAGGCTGCCCTCTTCCTGCTCGAGGTCGTAGAGCGCTGCGAGTCGTTCCTGGCCGAGCGAGCTCGTCGGGAACTCGAACGCTTGCTCGGTGTCGAGCTCGTGGAGCTCTTGGTGAACCGCTCCGCGCGCGAACCCTGGCTGGAGTCAGCGCGGGAGCTCGTCGACCGGACCCATGCCGGGCCCGGAGGCGGAGAGTGAACCCGGCGCGTTCCCGGCGCGCGGTCTTGTTGCTCTTGGTGGGAGCCGTTTTCAGCGGTTTCGCCCTTGTCCCTGCTCTGAAGGGGCCCGTGCGAGACGCCCTGCGGGAGGTCGTGGGATTCCGGCGCGTCGAAACCCATGCCGAGGAGATCCACGCTGCCGCCGCCGAACAGGGCTTGGAGCCCGCGCTGCTCGCTGCCCTCGTCTACGTCGAGAGCACGGGGCGGGTGGGCGTGGTGAGCCGAGCCGGCGCGATGGGGCTGACTCAGTTGATGCCTGCGTCGGCCGCCGACGCCGCGCGCGCATTGGACCTCCCCGAACCGACGCGAGAGGAACTACTCAGCAACGCCGGTCTCAACCTGCGGCTGGGAGCGAAACACCTGGCTTGGACGCTGAAGGCTGAGGGAGACGACATAGAGCGCGCCCTCGTGGCCTACAACGCAGGTCGCGGCAAGCTCGCCGGCTGGATCAGGGAGCGCGGGGGCTATGCTCTGTGGCGCGAGCGCGCCTTGGCGCTAGGAGACAGCCCGACCCTGGCGTACGCGTGGCGCGTGCTCGCCTACAGAGATACCTTCCGGGGCCGGGATTCCTTCCGATAGGAGTCCGAGACACCAACCGAGTCCAACGATGCCTGATTCCCTCCGCCGCTGGTGGTTCGCTCCGCTGCTTCTCGCCTTCTGCGTTCCCGCTCAAGCCGTCCAGGATGACGTAGGAGCGGAGTCTTCCGCTGCAGCCGTCACCTACCCGAGCGATCCGAACGACGCGATCACCCTGTTCCTCTCGGGGATGAAGGCGTACTCGGACTCCGAGTTCCTCGACATCGCTGCGCGAGATCGCGCGGTCTCGACCTTTGGCAAGAACGCAGAGAGCCAGGATCCGGCGAAATCCGCCCAAAACCTCTACGCCGTCCTCAACCGGACCGAGCTGATCGACCCGGAGGAGTTCCCTGTGACGGGAGACGCCGTCCTCGCGGGCGGGCGTTGGCCTTGGTCCAGGTACCCGCCATCGGCTCCGGACCTGGAGATCGAGCTCGTGTTCGTCCAGCAGGGCACGGGGTGGGTCTTCGCCCAGGAGACCTTGCAGCAAGTCCCGGCCTGGTACGCCGCGTTGAAGGACGAGCCACTCGTCGGCGAGGTGCTCGATGCCATGTCTTTCTTTGAGCGAATGTCCTGGGAGATCCGCAATGGCATGCCCGACTCGCTCCGCAAGCCCCTCTTCCTCATGGAGATCTGGCAGTGGCTGGGGATCTTGATCCTCGTCGTCTTGGGTGTGATCGCGGAGCGGATCATCACGGCGTTCGCTTCGAGGTTGGCGCGGCGGGCCGCAGGGAGCGTGTCTCTCGACGAGGAGGCCATCGTCAACTTCAAGCGGCCGTTCGGGCTGCTCATGATCGCCGCCATCTTCCGATGGACCCTGCCCGTCCTCGGTCTCGAGCCTGAACATCACCGCATCCTCCTCTTCGCTGCGGGCTCCGCCCTCGCGGTCGCCTGTGTCTGGACGGCTTTTAGGGTAGTCGACGTCGTGTGCGCCTACTTCCGAGGCAAGGCCGCGCTGACGGAGAACACCTTCGACGACCTGCTCGTCCCGCTCCTCGAGCGGACCCTGAAGATCCTGATCACGATCGCTGGGCTGGTCTATGTGGCGAGCCTCCTCTCAGGAGACCTCTACGGGATCATCGCCGGTCTCTCGATCGGCGGGATGGCCTTCGCCTTCGCTGCGCAGGAGTCGATCAAGAACCTCTTCGGGACCTTCACGGTCCTGCTCGACAAGCCCTTCGCCCTCGGCGACTACGTCTCGATCGGTTCGGTCGAGGGCACCGTGGAGGCGGTCGGCTTCTCCTCGACGCGCGTGAGGACCTCCTACGACTCTCTCATCACTGTCCCGAACAGCCGCTTCATCACCACCGACATCGACAACTACGGCGCCCGCCAGTACCGCCGGATCAAGACGATGATGGGGATGACCTACGACACGCCGCCGGCGAAGCTCGAGGCCTTCTGCGAGGGAGTGCGCGAGCTGATCCGCCGCCACCCGCACACGCGCAAGGACTCCTTCCACGTCTACGTGCACGAGTTCGGCGCCAACTCGATCGACGTGATGCTCTACTGCTTCATAGAGACCGATGACCGGGCGACGGAGCTGCGTGAGCGCGAGCGGCTCTACCTCGACATCCTGCGCCTCGCCGAGAGCCTCAAGGTCGAGTTCGCCTTCCCGACGCGCACGGTCCACATGATGGGGCCGGAGGACGGTCCCGACCACGGAGATGCGCCGGCTTCCAGCGATGAGGCCGCTGCCCGCGGCAAGGAGCTCGCACAGGACCTCACCCCCTAGGGTGGAGTTCCAGCCATCTCAACTCCCTGGAGACGTGGTCTGAAGGGGGGCTCTCGCTAACATCGGCGCAGGCCGAGGCGTAGTTCCTGCGTCCCCTAGCCCTCTTCCAGCCTCCAAGACCCCGATCCAGATGACCTCAGACCCTCTCCCGACCACTCCTGCATCGGCCATGAAGAGCGACGAGCTCAGCCAGCGCTGCGCGTGGCTGGGCGATCTCCGCGCATCTCTAGGCGAGGTGATCGTCGGCCAGGAGAGCCTCGTCGACTCGCTCCTGGTCGCGCTCACGACCGGCGGGCACGTCCTGCTCGAAGGTGTCCCTGGACTCGCGAAGTCCCTCGCGGTCTCCAGTCTCGCGAGCGCAGTTGGCGGCAGCTTCACTCGCCTGCAATTCACCCCCGACCTCTTGCCCTCGGACCTCGTCGGGACCGAGATCTACCACGCCAAGGACGGCAGCTTCAGCGTGAGGAAGGGGCCGGTCTTCGTGAACTTCATCCTCGCCGACGAGATCAACCGCGCCCCAGCCAAGGTCCAGTCGGCGCTCCTCGAAGCCATGCAGGAGCGACAGGTCTCGATCGGCGGAGAGACGCACGTGCTGCCCTCGCCGTTCCTCGTGCTCGCCACCCAGAACCCCCTCGAACAGGAGGGGACCTATCCGCTCCCCGAGGCCCAGCTCGACCGCTTCGCGCTGAAGGTCATCGTCGAGTACCCGAACCGTGAGGAGGAGATGCTCATCCTCGAACGTATGGCGAACACGAAGAGAGCTCACAGCGCACGCGAGGTCGTCAGCCTCGCCCAGGTAGAGGAGGCGCGCTCTCTCGTGGATCATGTCGCACTCGACCCGCGGCTCGCGCAGTACCTCGTCGATCTCGTCTTCGCGACGCGCGATCCGGCCGCAGCGGGATTGCCCGAGCTCACGACGCGCATCCAGTACGGCGGCAGCCCGCGCGCCACGATCTGGCTCGCCCTCAGCGCGCGCGCACATGCGCTCATCAGCGGGCGCGGCTACGTGACCCCGACGGACATCAAGCGTGTCGCGGTGGAGGTCCTGCGTCATCGGGTCGTCCCGACCTACGAGGCCGAAGCCGAGGGGATCGACTCCGACGCCCTCGTGGCGCGTGTGCTCGAGACGGTCCCCGTCCCCTAGCGGAGGCCACTCCCACGACGTGGAGAACCTAAAACTGAACGCTGCGATCCTCTCACCCGAGCTCTTGGCTCGAGTGCACCAGATCCACATCCGGACCCACCGCTTGGTCTCGACAGCCCTTGCCGGCGGCTACCGCTCGACCTTCCGGGGCTCCGGCCTCGAGTTCGAGGAGGTGCGACCCTACCTGCCCGGGGACGACGTGCGGTCGATCGATTGGAACGTGACGGCGCGTGCAGGAGAGGCGTACGTCAAGTCGTTCCGTGAGGAGCGCGAGCTCACCCTGAACCTCGTCGTCGACACCGGCGCGACGATGGACTTCGGGAGCCAAGGGTGGTCGAAGCGCGAGGCGGCGGCCCAGTTGGTGTGCCTCATCTCCTTCGTCGCCATGCGTCACTCCGATCGCGTGGGCCTCACGCTCTTCGACGATGACACGGGCGCGCACCTGCGGCCTGAGAAGGGGCGCGGCCACGCCCTGCGCCTCGTACGTGAGGTCCTCTCCGCTCCGGACTCTGAGGGAGAGACGGACCTTTTCGCCGTGCTGCAACAAGCGAACCGCGCCATTCGCAGACGCAGCGTCCTGTTCCTCGTCAGTGACTTCCTCTGCCTCCTCCACGGCGACTCTGATGCTTGCGTGAAAGAGCTCGCGCGCCTCGCGCGCATACACGACGTGATCGCCGTGCGCGTGGTGGACCCGCTGGAGGAGGAGCTCCCTGCAGCGGGTCTCGTCCGCCTCGCGCCGATCGTCGGGGGTCGTCTCCGTGAGCTCGACGCCTCTGCCGAGTCCGTACGCGCCAGCTGGCGTGACGAAGCCACAGAGCGGCGCGAGAAGATCGAGGAGCTCTTCGCTCGCGCCCGGGTCGACCTCTTCTCCATTCCGACCGTCGGAGACCTGGGCGAGCCCGTGCAGGAGTTCTTTCGCCGCCGACAGGGTCGCTGGGGAGGGCGGACGTGCTGAGCGCGCTGCTCATCCTGGCGGCCTCCGCTGAGCTCCCGGTGGCGGTCTCGAGCGCCGAGGTCCAGATCGGCGAGCCGGTCGTGTGCACCGTGGATCTGGGCGCCATCGAGGGGTCGCTCCCCGCGCTCTCCGAAGAGGCGATGGGGGCGGGTCGCGGCTGGATCATCCTCGAGCCGCCGACGATCCGCCGCGCCCAGGGAGGTGGACAGACGCTCTCATGGACCCTGTTCGCCCTGGAGTCCGATCCGGGCGTGCTTCCGACGCCCGCGCTCCTGCACGAGGGCGCACAGCTCGCGCTGGTGGCGCCGACGATGACGGTCGCGGCTGCGCTCGCCGAGGGTGAGGACGCGCCGCGTCCCGCGCGCGGGTTCCATGTCCCGCCGGCCATGGCTGATGTCTCTTCCTCGAAGATGAGGCTGCTTGCGCTCCTCGTAGTCGCTGGCTTGGGCCTCTCCGCGTGGGTCGTGATGAGGAGACGCCGATCCCAGCCGGTCGCGGAGCCGAGCCTGTCAGAGCGCCTGGCGTCCCTGGGCGAGAGCGTCGAGGGTGACGGCTCCCTCGTCGTCGCCTGGCACGGCGAGCTGACCCGCATCCTGCGCGCTGCATACAGCGACGATCACGCCGGCTGGAGTGACGAGGAGTGGATCGAGCGCGCGGCGCTCACGGAAGCACAGCGCGTCGAGCTGCGAGGGATCCTCGCGTCCTGCGCGGCGGTCAAATACGGCGGCGCACGCCCGACGCGGTTCGCCGTGGAAGAGACCTTGGAGCGCGCGCGCGTCCTCATCTCTCGATCCGAGGAGGTGGCCGCGTGATCACGCAGGAGACAGGGGGCGCGGTCCAGTCAGCGGCCGAGGGGAGCCTGAACCTCTGGGGGAACCTCTCCCTCGGCGACCCGTGGTTCCTCGTGCTCCTACCGCTCTTCGTGATCTTGTTCCTGCTTCGTGCGCGCAGCCGACGGGACGTCGCTGGACGTGTCCCGGTCTTGCCCGTGCAGCGCGCCGTCAGCTTCCGGCAGCGCGTCGGGTGGGTGCCGAACGTCCTGTACTCCTCGGCGCTCCTCCTCGTGGTCTTCGCCCTCGCTCGACCCCTCAAGGGTGATGTGGAGACGAGCACTGAGACCGAGGGAGTCGACATCGCGCTCGTCCTGGACCGCTCGAGCTCGATGGAGGCGGACGATCTGGAGCCTGGGCGTACACGCCTCGACGTCGTCAAGGAGGTCGTCGTGGACTTCGCCGTGCGGCGGATGACCGACCGGGAGGGGGCGACCGATAACATCGCGCTGTTTTCGTTCGCGCGCTATCCCCAGCAGCTCTGCCCGTTCACCCTCGACGTCGATGCTGTCCGCGGCTTCCTCGGAGAGGTGGAGCTCGTCACTCACCGCGAAGAGGACGGGACGGGCATTGGGATCGCCCTCGCCAAGGCCGTCGCGGTCTTGCGTGAATCGGACGCGAAGTCGCGCGTGATCGTGATCCTCACCGACGGAGAGAACAACCTGCCCCAGATCCCGCCGGCTGAGGCGGGCGAGATGGCGGCAGAGGAGGGGATCCGGGTCTACACGGTGTTCGCGGGTCGCTATGTGTACGACCCCTTCGGGCGCCGCATGCGCTCCGAGCAGCTGATCGACACGACCGAGTTAAAGCGGATCGCAGAGCTCACCGGCGGCCAGTTCTTCCGAGCGCGCGATCGCGAGGGGCTCGAGGTGGCCTACGCTGAGATCGAGGAGTTGGAGAAGACCCCGCGGGAAGAGCGCCGCTTCGTCGAGCACTACGACCTCTACTCCGAGCTCCTCTCCCTCGCGTTCTTTGCTTGGATCTTGGGCTGGGCGTCGGCCTTCACCTGGGCGAGGAGGCTGCCATGAGCGCGGGCTTCGAGCTCCTTCGGCCGGGCGCGGCGCCGTTCCTCATTGTCGCGCTCCTCCTCGGTGTCCTGGGTGCCTTCTCCCTGGCTTGGAGGTCGCGCGCGCGTCGACAGCTCGTCAGCCGTCGCCACTTCAGACGCTTTCTGCCGGACTTCTCCGAGAGGCGCGCGTGGCTGCGCGTCGTGCTGGTCATGACCGGCGCGCTCGGGATGGCGATAGCCCTCTTGGGTCCCGTCCGGGGATACACCCTGCGCGAGATTCAACGGCTCGGCGTGGATCTCGTCGTCTGCATCGACACCTCGCGCTCGATGTTGGTGCAGGACCTCAAGCCGGACCGCTTGACGCGCGCGCACCGTGAGGTGCGCGGGCTCCTCGATCACCTCGAGGGAGATCGCGTCGGGGTGATCGCGTTCAGCGGGGACGCACGCCTCGTGTCGCCCCTGACGCACGACAGGAAGACGCTCACCCACTTCGTCAAGACCCTCTCACCGGCTGACAACATGCTCGGCGGCACCAACGTCGGCGGTGCGCTCGAGCGCGCGATCGAGCTCTTCGATGGGAGGACAGGTGCGCACGAGGCGATCTGCCTCTTGACCGATGGCGAGGACCTCGTGGGTGAGGGGATGCTCATTGCCGAGGTGGCCGCCGAGCGTGGCATTCGGGTGTACGTCGTGGGCATGGGCACGAGCAGCGGCGGCAAGATCCCCCTGGGGGGCGGCTTTGTCCGGGACGAGACCGGACAGGAGGTCATCTCGGCGCTCGGCGGAGAGACGCTGCGCGCGATCGCCGAGGCCACAGGGGGCGCGTACCTCTCCGCCGAGTCGTCACCGTTCCCCTTGGAGGAGCTCTATGAGAAGCGGATCTCCAAGTTGGACGCGCGAGAGCTCTGGGCGGGCAAGGTGCGTGTCCCGCACGACCGCTATCAGTGGCCGCTCGTCCTCGCGTTGGCCTGCATGGTGGGCGGCCTGGGCCTGCGTGAGCGCCGGAGCGGCGAGGGGAGGAGAGCGGCATGAGGGCCTTCCTCCCGCTCCTGGGGCTCGTCGTCCTCGACTCCCAGAGACCTGACACGAAGGCAGCGATCCGCGATGTCGTCGCGGAGGTCGCGGAGCTGGCCGAGGCCGGGGACTTCGACACCGCCCGCGCTCGCCTCGACGAGCACGAGGCAGCCCTCAGAGCGGTCCCCGAGCCGACCTGGACCGCGCCCTTTAAGACCGACCCGCGAACATCCCTCGAGGAGCGCGCGCTGCTCACGCACACGCGCGGCGTGCTCGAGGTGCAGGCCCGTGAGCTCGCCGTCGCCGTCGTTCTCTTGGAGCAGGCGCGCGCCCAGGTGGGGCCCGGCGTGATTCGCCTGGACTCGACGTACGACCTCGGCGTGCTGTACCTCGAAGAGGGAGAGCGTCATCGGGCGCAGCTCCCGGAGTTCTCCGCTGGTGTCCCCGCGCCGGCTCCTCTCCCAGCGGACGCTGAGGAGGCGCAGGACCCGCTCGAGGCAGCGCGCGCGAACTACCTCAAGGCGCGTGACTGGTTCGTGGAGCGTCTGATCCTCGACTGGCGGGACGCCGACACGCGCGCCAACGCGGAGCTCGTAGAGCGGCGCCTTCGGGAGCTCGATGAGCTCGAACGACAGCGCCAAGAGCAAGAGGATCAGGAGCAACAGGAGCCGCAGGACGGGCAAGAGCCGCAGGAGGGCGACGAGGAGGGTGAGGAGTCCTCGGACGAGGAGCAGGACTCCGGTGAGGACAGCGACGAGAACGCTGAGGGGGAGCGAGAGCCGCAGGAGCCCGGCGAGGGCGAGGAGCCACCTGACGAGGAGCCCCAGACCGATGAGGCCGACGAGGCTGATCTCCAAGAGATCCACCTCACTCAGGAGGAGATGCAGCGGCTTCTAGAGGCGTTGCGGGAGATCGAAGAGGAGGGCGAAGAGGTGCAGGAGGCCCTGCGGCGCATTGGACGTCAGAATGTGGATCGGGACTGGTGATGAGGAAGCTGACTGAAACCCTCTGCGCGGTGATCGTGGCTGCGAGCGCCGCGCAAGCGACTCTCGCTCAACAGGACGACTTCGTCGTGAGCGCGCAGCTCCAGACGGGGCTCGTGAAGCTCGGCTCCCAGGCCGTCGCAGAGGTCACGGTGGAGGGGACGACCCAGGCGATGATCTTGGGAGTGGATCCCGTGGATGGGCTCAAGTTTGTCGGCACCTCGGGACCGAAGCGTTCGGTGTTCGAGTCGATCACGAGCGGGCGCAGGGTGCGCTCGGAGACCCTCTCGTGGAACCTGCACTGGCGCCCCGAACGCGTCGGGTCCTTCGAGATCCCGCCCGTCCGGCTGGAGGTCGAAGGACGCGAGGTTACGACCCAGGGGATGAGCCTTCGGGTGGTCGAGGACTTCCAAGGTCAAAACCTCGGGTACCTCGAGTGGATCGATGCTCCGACGGAGATCTATGAGGGTCAGCCCTTCGAGGTGACCCTGCGCTTCGGTTGGGACTGGGGGATGTCACGCTTCAACCACGCCAACCTGATCCTCCCTTGGTGGGGACGCCTCTCGGGGACGCTCGAGGTCGCCGAGCCTCCGAGGGCAGGGCTGCGGCACATCGACGTCTCGCTGAACGATAACGGGGTCGTGCGCGTTCAAGAGCTCGGACGACGAGAGCTGGGCGGACGGGATCTGCGGGTGTTCGAGCTGCGGCGGACCTTCGTCTCCACGCGCACCGGGACGCTCTCCTTCCCGGCGAGCCACTTCGAGTTCGGCCGCGTCGATCGCGGATTTTTCGAGAGCCGGCGAGAGATCTACTACGTCGCGTGGCCGGCGCTCGAGGTCGCGGTCCGCCCGCTCCCCGAAGAGGGGCGCCCGTTCGAGTTCTCCGGCGGTGTCGGCCGCTTCGGGGCCCGCTCCTCCGTGGATCGACGGAGCCTGGACCTCGGCGAGTCGATCAAGCTCACCATCGAGTGGACGGGCATCGGAAACCTCGAGTTCTTCGAGCCGCCGGACCTCGGACGCGAAGACTCCTTCAATGGATTTCGCTCCTATGGAGCCACGGATCGCTTCCACGGCGATCGCCGCGTGGTCATCTACGACCTCGCGCCGAAGAACGCGAAGGTCGATGAGATCCCTCCCGTGAGCCTCTCGATCTTCGACCCCGTGGCAGGGAGATACACAGACATCGAGACCGCACCCATTCCGATCCGCGTGCGGTTGCCCGAGGGGTTCGTGGGCCTCGTCGCCGAGGGGGGAGGAGAGCCCATCGGGTTGGATCTCCGTGACATCTCGACGACGCCGCGGTCCCCGACGGGTGGTGAGGGGCCTAGCGATCTCCTGCTCATGGGGCTGCCGGTCGCGACCCTCTTTGGGTGGGTCGCGCTCCGCAGGAGCGTGCGTCGCCGGGGGGATCCGGCCAGCGCGCAGGCGCGCCGAAGACGGCGTGCGCGCAGGAGGTTGGTGCGCAGGTTGACTAGGGCGACGAACGCGCGGGCGCAGGCGGAGGCCTTGCGTGCGTTCCTCGGTGATCGCACCGACGAGGCGGAGACGGCTTGGGAAGGACGAGACGTGACGCAGTACGCGGCGGACGCAGCGGACGTGGACTCGAGCGCGGTGGCCGCGCTCGCCGCGCTGATGGAGGAGCTCGACGCTTCGATCTGGTCAGGTGATGGGAAGACGATCGAAGTTGCACGGCTCCTGCGTGTCGCTG
>Ga0310342_100003370_pt1 | contig 10493 bp, 12 predicted proteins | sample S15DNA20500_MG_FD_206155 | JGI IMG/M metagenome (GOLD analysis project Ga0310342, IMG submission 206155) | Marine microbial communities from station ALOHA, North Pacific Subtropical Gyre - S1503-DNA-20-500_MG | ecosystem: Environmental > Aquatic > Marine > Oceanic | place: Pacific Ocean: North... | reverse complement strand
TCGGAATGGGCGAGACGGCCTGCAGGACCATCAGGCCGGCCATGATGAGCGGAGCCCACCCTCCCGTAGCGCGGGCCCAGGACTCCAGCGCGGGAAGATCTCCCGAGCGAAGGAGGGCGAAGGCCTCCCTGACCCCCTCTCCGAAAGGAGCGCAGAAAAAAAACAGCGCCGCGAGGACGAGCAGGGGCAGGAGGCAGATCGCCTGGAGGATTCGCAGCTTGCTGATAGGCGGCTTCACAAGACCACTCAGGAGGAACCGAGCTTCATCTTGTGGAAACGCATCTCGCCGAGGTCGAAGACCAGCAACTCGCCGGCAAGAGGCTCACCGATGCTGGAAATGACCTTGATGGCCTCCATCGCCCCCATGCAGCCCACCGCGCCCGACACGGCGCCGAATACCGGGAACTCCCGCTTCCACCACTCGGGCTTCTCGGGATAGAGATCGTGCAGATAGGGGGTCTTCCCGGGAAGAAAGGTCGTGAGCTGAGCTTCCATCTCGTACATCGCGCATTCCACCAGGGGCTTGCCCTGGCTCTTCGCCTCGCGGTTCAGCAGGAAGCGCTCCTCGAAGAGCGGAGCGCAGTCGACCACCAGGTCGACGCTCCCGACCAGGTCCGTGGCGTTGTCCTTGCTGATGTTTTCGTTGACGGCCTCTACCTCGAGCCGGGGGTTGAGCTCCCGGAGCCTCCTGGCCGCCGACTCGACCCGCGACTTGCCCAGGCCCTCGTGGGTCATGAGCAGCTGGCGGTTCAGATCGCTGGGCTTCACATCGCCGGCATGCGCCAGCACCAGGCGCCCCACCCCGGCGGCGGCGAGCTCGTAGGCGACCACACCTCCCAGTCCACCGATCCGCGAGATGAGCACCGAGGCGCCCTTGAGCTTCTCCTGGCCGGACTCGCCGAACTCGGGAACCCACATCTGCCACTCGTAGATGGCACGCTCTTCTTCGGTGAGTGATTTCGGTTCGATCATTTTACCGGGCCTGTTTACTCCGCGGAAGAAGCAGCTTCAACCCCCCGCTATAGCCGACATGAACACCAGCTCGTCCCCATCGCCGAGGGGTCTTGCCGTCTCCCAGTCAACCTGCTCTTCGTTCACGAAGGCAAGCACCGTCGCTCTCAGGCGGCCGCTCTCATCGAGAAGGTAGCCGGCGAGCGGTTCGCCGTGATTCTCCGCCACGCTCGCGATCAGTTCCTGAGCGCTCAGGCAGTCCTCCATCCCGAGCTCCTCAGATGGGCAGCCGGCGGCCTGCTTGAGCTGGCCGCAATAGCGAATGTTCACCTTCATCCGTCACCCTCCTGGCCGTCGGCGGGAGAATCCCCATCCACGGGCAGCTCCCTGACCCGGCCGTCTTCCATCACCAGGATCATATCACAGAGAGACCTCGCCTCCTGCAGGCTGTGGGTGATGTGAATCGTCGTGACACCGGTTTCCTCCCTGACCTCGCTCAGCAGGTCGATGAGTCCCTCCTTGGTTTCATCGTCGAGGGCGCTCAGCGGTTCGTCAAGGCAGAGGATGCCGGGCTCGAAGGCGAGCGCCCTTCCCAGCGCCACCCGCTGCTTCTCTCCTCCACTGAGTCCCTGGATCCGCCGCTGGAGAAGGCCGGACATTCCCAGCAGCTCCGCCAGCCGCCCCACGCGCTCCGAGACAGCGCCTTTTTTCCGGCCCCTCACCGCCAGGGAGAAACCGAGATTTTCCTCAACCGTCATGGTGGAAAAAAGCGCGCCGTCCTGGGGAACGAAACCGATTCCCCGCTCGGCCGGCGGCAGGGCGGTAACCTCCCGTGACATCAGCTCGATGCTTCCCGCGACCACATCGCGCAGCCCGCAGATCGCCTCCAGGATAGTGGTCTTACCGCAGCCGGTCCTACCCATCAGTGCGCAATAGGCCCTGGCCGGAATCTCGAAGCTCACATCCTCGAGGGCAAACTCCCCCACCTCCAGGCTGAGATTCTTGACTGATATCATCTTCTCAGATAACCCTTCCCAGGGCCCTGTCACTGCCAAAATGCCTGATGGTGAACAACACGGCGACCGCGAAGAATACCATGAGGATCGAAACCGCCACGGCCGCCTCCAGGCTTCCAGTGGTCATCTCGAGGTAGACGGTGGTCGGCAGGACCTCCGTCTTCATACGCGTTGCCCCGGAAAAGACCAGGATGGGCCCGAACTCGCCCAGCGAACGCGCCCAGGCGAGAGTCAACGCGGTGATCAGCCCGTTGCGCGCCTCCGGCAGGGTTACCCGCCAGAAGGCCTGGAAGCGGCTGCAGCCGAGCGTCAGGGCGACATCCTCCTGGCGTACCGAGATCTGGTCAAAGGTGGCCCGCATGGTGCGCACGGCGAAGGCGCAGGCGACCATGAACTGGGCGAGGACGACGCTGGGTATCTGGTAGGTGATCCCCGTACCGAAGACAGACTTGAAGAGGTCCTCGACCCAGACCCCCGCGGAGGTATGAAAAAGAACGAGCAGGCTGAGGCCGACCACCAGCGGAGGCAGCACGATCGGGATATCCAGGATGGCATCGATGAGTCCCTTGCCGAAGAAGTTGAAGCGGGACATCAGGTAGCCGATCGGCACAGCGACCCAGACCGAGAGGATCGCCGCGAGGGTGCATGACATCAGGCTCAGGCGAATCGAGTACTGGATCTCATCGGAGGAGAGCGCCTCGAGAAAATGCCCCGGCGAGGTCCAGGTCAGGTCGGCCGCCAGCATCGCCAGGAGCATGATCACGTAGAAGGAACCGATCAGGATGAGAGCGACAAGAAACCCCCAATCGCTTTGCCAGCGCGAGAAGCTTCCGCCCGGAGAACTCGTCTTCACCGCATCCGGCCCGCTCCTGTCAACCTCCGGCTCGCTCACTCGCTTCCTTCCTTTCCCCCGGCTTGCCATCGAAAGCCCATATTCTCAAAACGCTCCTGGGAGACGGGCGACAGAATCTTGTCGATAAAACGCCGGGCAAGCCGGGAACGCCTTGAGATCCGGCTGATGGCGATCGGTTGCTCGGCCCTCGCTTCCGGATGGTCAATCTTCACGATGGCCACCTTGTCACGTACCCTGGCGGTATTGGCCAGATAGACAATCACGGCATCGAGGCTCTTCCCCTCTGAAACGACGATCTGGTTTACCAGGAAATCGGCGGTGCCGGCCCTGGTCTCCACCTTGCTGTAGACCTTCTCGTAGAGCCCGGCCTTCTTCAGCAGCCTGACGGTGAGACGGCCCAGGGCGCTCTTGGCCGGATCGGCGACCCCGAGACGCATCCCATCGGCGCCGAGATCTTCGAGGCCGCGAATCCTGCGGGGGTTATCCTTCGGGGCCAGGATGACCATGTCGGTCTCGGAGACATCCTCGCTCGAAAGATACCAATCGTTGACGTTGTCCATGTAGACGCGATCACAGGCGAAATAAACATCCGGAAAGCGCGGCGTGTCCCAGACGGTCTTCATCTGGGCGGTAAGAGCTCCGCAGCCCCCGAAGATGGTCACGACCTCGACCCCTTCACGCTCCCGGAACTCCTTGACGCTCTCCTCGATAGCCAGGCGATTCACCCCGCCGCTCCAGACAACCAGCTCCGGGATCTCTTCCCAGGGATCGCCCCCGGGCGTTTCAAAACCATTCTCTCTGAAGACCGGCAGGCCCTCGTCTTCAGAGGCCAGGAAGCGGGCGAAACGAAGCGCCGAGGAGGGGCTCCGGGATGAGCTCACAACGCCCAGGGTCACGTTGACGCGCTCCTTGCCCAGCAATGGGTCGCGAATGGCCTGGAGCTCCGGGTACATCGCCACCGTGGAGTCCCAGACGATAGCGGCGTCCACCGTTCCCAGCTTCACGTCATTGGCAAGATCGGTCACCTTCGGCTTCATCACCGTCACCTTCTTCTCCAGACGATCCCAATGACCGCTCTCCTGGAGGACCCGGCGGGCGCTGCGGCCCACGGCAGCCTGGTCCGGGTTGCAGACCGCAACCTTGAGGCCTTCGGCCAGGAGATCCTCGACTTTGCTGATTCCCTTCGGATTGCCTTTCTGAACCGCGATGACCGGACGCATATAGGCAACGGGCAGGCTCTCGGCGACAAGCCCCTTCTCCCGAGCCTTGAAGATGTAGGAATCATCGGCGGCGAGATAGAGATCTCCGCGCTTTTCCTCCCTTGCGCTGCGAGCCTCGGCCTGCAGCTTACCCAGGAGGGAGCCGGACCCATCGTAGTCGGCCTCGATGGTAACCTTGTACTTCTCGAAATATTTTTTCGCGAGCTCCTCCACCGACTTACGCATATTCGCGGCGCAATAGAGATGAAGCGTGCCGATGCTCTCTCCCTTATTGCCACCGAGCGTCATCATGTAGATGAGCGCAACGACCACGAGACCGGAAACGAGGAATACTCTGCTACTTTTCATGGTGTTTACCCGGAAAGAAACAAGGTGGCTGGCGTTAAAACGCGACGATCTTCCCAGTGAGCCAATATAGAACAGTAAGACCATTCAATACAATACGAGACCACCCGTTAAGGTGGCGCGCAGGAATCCAAACAGCTAATATGACCGTCGAGGTAGAGGAGATTTCTCCCGCGGCTACGCGCCGACGACCTGAGACACGCAAACGGATGGAGCCCCCATGAAAACGCTGAGACTCCCGCTACCGGCGATCACCGCGGTGGCCTGCATCCTCTGCGCAAACGCCCTGGTGGCCTGCCCCTACTCGATTCGTGATTCGGCTTTCATAGGAAGGGGCTCCAGCGTTCCGTTCCGGCTGGTGTTCCTGTCGAGCTCCGGCACTCCCGGAAACGATAAACTCGGCGAAGCCGTCAAGGCCGCCTCCGCCGCCTGGCTGCGCGATTCGAACGTCGTCGCCCGGATCGTAGAGCTCGATGGTCCTGAAAAGGACGAGGTTCCCAACGAGATCCAGGCCCGCTACAGCGACAACTCCCTGCTGCCCACCGCCATCCTGATCTCTCCGGCGGGAGAAACCCTCGAACTGGGGCAACTGGATATTTCAGACAAACCTCTCGATGCCATCATGGCGGTGATGGAGCCCGTGGTGGAGTCGTCCCTGCGCCGCGGATTGCAGGAGAAGCTCGTCAGGCATTGGTGCGTTATCGTCTTCGTCCCGGGAACCGATGAGAAACGCATCGCCGCCGCCCTCACCGGCATCGAGACCGCGGCAAAGGCCATCGTCGGGAAAAAAACCGAGCTCAACAAATCGATCACGACGGCGCCCCACATCCTGGTCCTCGACCCCGCGAAACCCGGAGAGAAAATCGTCCTCTGGAGTCTCGGCCTCACCCCCGCCGAAGGAGAAAAGGAACGGCCCGTGCGGACCCTCGCTCTCGCCGGACGTGGCGAGACCCGCGGACCGACCCTCGAAGGTGAAAACGTCAACTCAGAAAAGATGAGCGAGCTCCTCGAAATGCTCGGCAGGAGCTGTTCCTGCACGACCTCGCCGGTATGGCTCATCGGCAAGGCCATCCCGCTCACCTGGAGCGACGAGATCCGCTCGATGGCGACCCTCCAGCTGGGTTTCGACCCACTCGATCCGGAGGTCCTGCGCAGCATCAAGGGAGAGAAGAAAAAACCGCGGGAGCTCGGCGGCTTCGAAGAGTTTGAGCTGGGCTACAGCGAGATCGCCATCGAACCCATACCCGTTACGGAGGACGCTCCCGCCGGGGAAGGCAGCGATGGCCCCGAGGCTGACGCCATCACAGCGGCGGGAAAAACCGGGGAGGCCCGGCCGGCCGGCTCTACGGAAGGCTCACCCGCCACGGTCATGCTGATCGCGCTCGGGACCATGTTGACGGTGGTGCTGGTGACGGGCTTCGCCATCCTGCGCAGAGGCCGCGGGAGCTGAAAAATGAGCGCTGTCCTTGCGATAGACAATCTCAGCAAATCATTCCCGGCGGCGAAAGAAGTTCACGCCGTTGTCGATGTCTCCCTGGAGGTCGCAGGTGGAGAATTCGTCGCCCTGTGCGGCCCCAGCGGCTGCGGCAAGTCGACACTCCTCATGGCCGCCGGAGGCTTGCTCGAACCCACCAGCGGCTCTGTCCATGTCGATGGAACGAACCTCTACTCGCTGAACCAGGATGGCAGGGCCCGCTTTCGGGCGGAAAACATCGGCTTCGTGTTCCAGCAATTCCATCTCATCCCCTACCTCGATGTCCGAGACAACATCCTGGCGGCATCGCTGGCGACCGGCACCGGCGACAAGGATCGGGCCGGCGAGCTGCTCGAACACTTCGGGCTCACCCACAGGGCCCACCACGTACCCGCGGCGCTCAGCACCGGCGAGAAGCAACGCACCGCGATGGCCCGAGCGCTCTTTAACAACCCCGGTCTCATCCTGGCGGACGAGCCGACCGGCAACCTCGACCGAGACAACGCCGAGACCCTGCTCGAGCAGCTCTCGACCTTTACTGTCGATGGAGGCGCGGTGCTGCTCGTTACCCACGATACGAGAGTCGAAGAACGCGCCGCGCGAACCCTGGAGATCTCAGAGGGCAGCCTCCTTAGCTGAGACCCCTTGTCGATTCCTCGCGTTATTTCGCCGAGATGTCGTAGCAGGAAATGTTGTCCTGGTTGCGCAGGAAGAGCCTGCCCCCCAGCGACGACCGGATGCATCCAGCAGGGTTTCGCTTCGTCCTCACCAATTCCACCGGTCTTAAAGCGCTTGTACTTCTTGAACGCGAAGGAGTTGAAGACCCATCTCCCCGCATTAACGCGTACCGGATTTCTAAACGAAAAGGCGGTAAATCCACAGGGCCAGGCAGAGCGCCGCCAGCCCCACCAGGACGACATTTCGCACGGTGGGAGAAAAACGATCCAGGAACCCCCTGGCTGAAGCGGGAAAGAAAGCCGCCGACACCGCCAGGGTCACGAGGAGAAAGGAGAAAGGGTGGAGAGTCCACGCCGAGATAAAATCGCCCTGCACAAGGGCGAGGCAGGAGCGCGTCATACCGCAGCCGGGACACCGAATGCCGGTGACCGCGCGAAAGGGACAGGGAACGAGGGCGACTCCCCCCTCCGGAGAACCGAAGAGCGCCAGGTAGAGGCCGATCCCCCCGAGCCCAAGGAGGAATAACCTGGCCAGGTTTGCGTGCGTGAACATCTTCCGGTCAGGACTGCTGGTAGAACTTGTTGATCTCTTCCTGCTGGATCGCCATCGACGCCACGCTGAGTCCGAACGCGCTCAGGACAAGGCAGATGACCGCCAGCTGCGGATTTTCCGGCCAACCTTTCTTGCGCTGGATCTCGCAGATGCCGTTGGCCATCTTGTATTCGTGGTAAACCATGTAGATACCGCAGGTAAGCAGACTGAGAAGGTACCACGGCCAGAAACTATACTCCTTCCTGCCGAGCCAGGCATTCAGGACCCTGAATTGCCTGGCCTGCCAGAACAGCATATAAAAGCCGCAGGTAAGGATGGTAAGGACGATGGCCATCCCTATTCCGACGAAGGCGGCTTCTCTTGAAATAGGCGGCTTCCTGGAGTCTTTCTTGGAGGCTTTCTTGGAGACGGAAGCTGAGGAGGCGCCCGCTTCCTGCGAGTCTTCAGGTAGCTTTTCACCGCAATAATCACAAAACTTCGCCTTGGGCGTAAGGCGCTCGCCGCAGGATGGGCAATCGGCCATATCTCAAACTCTCCAATAAAGACCCGAATTCACCACCAGAGAGTAACCGATCCGGGGCGACAGTAATAGACGCCGCAACCGACCTCCCGGTAAAACCCCACGACGAAACCAGGCCACCGGCTCATTCCTCCGTACGTCGCGAGTCGCCGGGAGAGCGAGGGTTGTAGAACCTGTTGATCTCATGCTGTTGGATGAAGATCGAAGCGACGGTTCCTATGCCGGGAATCAGGACAGAGATCCCAAGACAGATGCTCGCCAGTCCCGGGGTGCCCGGCAAGCCGTTCTCACGCTGGATCCTGTTGATGATCTTCGCCATCCGCCACTCGATGAAAAGGGCGTAGAGACCGGCGGTAAACAGGCTCCAGATTACCCAGCCTGCGAACGACAGCTTCCGTTCCCCCAGCCAGGAGTTGAGAGTCGCCATCTGCCTGCGTTGGAGATGAAGAAGGTAAAATACGAGGGGGAGGAAGAAAATGACTTCCACGTCATGGGCGATATATTTTCCCGCCAACACACCTCCCACGATGAGGAATAAAAAAAAGAGCAGGGCCCTGGGAATACTGACGGTAGCCTTCGACGCCGGCACCACATCCGTAGAGCCCGGCAGGCGCCGCGGACCGGAAGAAGGAATCACCCGCCTGGATTCGGGCCGCCGCTCTGGCAGCTCCGCCCCGCAGAAATCACAGAAGGTCGCGTTCTTCCGGCCTCTCTCGCCACATTCAGGACAGTAAGTCATGGCACTTGCTCGTCCATCGTTTCAGCGAATCAACCGGCGCTTTCATCATCCCCGGCTGAATCCTCTCCGGGTGGAGAAGAAGCGCCTTCAGAGCGTCCTCTCCGAAAGAGCTGTCGCGTATCCGGATGGCGATACACCAGCAGCGCCCAGAGACCCAGGGGCAGGGTCAGGGGAGTGAGGAAATCAAGCCAGCCCAGGCCCAGGCCCAGCCTGCGCGCCCAGCAGAGCCGGCCCGCAGACCCGAGCACCTGGGCCAGGCGAATCGCCCCCAGCAGCATCAGCCCACCTCCAAGGATGAAGAAGGCCTCCCGGTCACCGCTCTCGGGCCGCGCAGTGTAATGATAGGTCAGGAAGCTCGGGCCGTTTTCACTGTCCCAGACCAGGGCGACAAGCGCTATCCACGTACCAAGCGCCAGCTCGGCAAGAACCCTGAGCAGGGAGACGTAGAAGATTGCCCGCAGATGTCGCTGCAAACCGGGATACCTCGCTGAAAATTCAGAGAAAGAAACGATGCGCCCCACGGAAACCCGCGAGTCATACCGGCCGCTCCTGCCATCGTCGCTCCAGCGGCATTGTCTTGAACCACGGCTCATCCCGCAAGACGCTAAACCGGTTAAACCTTCGCCGGGAAGCGATACCGGGCCGGTATAGAATCCGTTATGCTTCACCCATGCGAAACGAGGCACCCCTTATCAGGCTGGTAGAGCTGGAGGCCTTCATTCACGACATCTCCACCCGGATGCCTTTTCGCTACGGTATCGCCTGCATGACGGCGGCCCCGGCCCTCCACCTGCGTCTGACGATCGAGGACTCCAATGGAAAGCTCGCACGGGGAGTCGCCGCCGATGGCCTGCCACCGCGCTGGTTCGACAAGGATCCGGAAAAAAGCCTGCGGCAGAACGTCGAGGACCAGGTCAGCGCGATGACCCTGGCCCGGGATGTCTACCTCGACTGTGGAGCCCGGGCGGCCACCGCCGCCGAACACTGGCAGGCGGCCCTTCCGCGGGTCTACGAAGATTGCGCCGCGGCCGGGCTCAACGCGCTGACCTCGGCCTTCGGCAGCTCCTTCTTCGAGCGGGCGATGCTCGATGCCCTCGCCAGGCTCCACGGCCTGTCCTTCTTCGACCTCCTGAAGAATAACCTCACAGGCCTCGAGACCGCCTCCATACTCCCGGACCAGCCGCTCAAGCGCCTCTACTGCCGTCACACCGTAGGCCTGGGAGACCCGATCCGCACCGGCGACATCTCCGGAGATGACCGCCTGCTTGACGGCTTGCCGCAATCGCTGGAGGAGTGCATAGACGAATACGGCCTTCGCTACTTCAAGGTCAAGGTCTGCGGCGAAGATGAAGACGATCTCCAGCGCATCGAAGAGCTCACCAGGCTGTTCGAGGAGCGCTGCGTGGACGGCTACTCCATCACCCTCGATGGAAACGAACAGTACAGGGACCCGCGCCAGCTGACCGGGCTGTTGAAAAAACTCGAGCAGGACCCCTCCACACAGCGCTTCTGTGAACGAATCCTCTTCATCGAGCAGCCTCTCAGCCGGGAGACCGCGCTGTCTGCGGACATCGAAGAGGGCCTGCGCGAGCTCGCCGGCACCAGGCCCATCATCATCGATGAGTCCGATGACAACCTCGACAGCTTCGAGAGGGCCGCGGCCCTGGGCTACCGCGGAACCTCGCATAAAAACTGCAAGGGCATCTTCAAGAGCCTGCACAACCGGCGCCTCATCTGCGAGCTCAACCGCGAGGCGGGAGAGGAGCTCTTTTTCCAGAGCGCCGAGGACCTCGCCAACCTCCCCGTGATCCCGCTGCAGCAGGATCTCGCCGCGGTAGCGGCGCTGGGAATCCTCCACGTCGAGCGCAATGGCCACCACTACTTCCGGGGGCTCGAGCACCTGCCCCGGGCTGAAGCGGCGGCCGCCCTCGAAGCTCACCCCGATCTCTACGAGCCTTTTGAAAACTCAGCCCGCCTGCTCATCCGAGATGGTTGCCTCAACGTAGCCTCTCTCCAGGGTGAGGGCTTCGGATATGGGTGCGAGCTCAGCCTGGAGGAACGCCTGCGCCTCGAGGACTGGTCCTGCTCCATGTAAGATCTTGTCATCACGGGCCGCCAGCCCGGCAGCGATTCTTTTCTTAAACT
>Ga0310342_100003369_pt1 | contig 10493 bp, 19 predicted proteins | sample S15DNA20500_MG_FD_206155 | JGI IMG/M metagenome (GOLD analysis project Ga0310342, IMG submission 206155) | Marine microbial communities from station ALOHA, North Pacific Subtropical Gyre - S1503-DNA-20-500_MG | ecosystem: Environmental > Aquatic > Marine > Oceanic | place: Pacific Ocean: North... | reverse complement strand
TCACACAGACAAACTTATGTTCAGAAATTTTCTTGCCTACGAAACCAATGACTTTCGAGGGACTGAAAACTACTAAGTATGAGAATATAGAGGACTATGATACCGACAAAGGTATGATATCCCTCTGCATTCTGAGTTGTGTTAATTTCGGCAAACTCCAGACTATTACTAGACTTGATGCACTAACATATCTGTTGGTTCGTTTTCTGGACAATCTAATCGACATACAAGTATATCCATTAGACGCGGCCGAATACCCAACAAGAGCATATCGATTCTTAGGAATTGGTATCTCAGACTTTGCTCATTTTCTCGCTAAACACGAAGCAAGACTCGGCACTGTAAAAAGTAAAGAGTTAGCACACAGATGGGCAGAACGATTCCAATATGGACTGATTAAAGCGAGTATGAGACTAGCCAAAGAACGAGGTCCTTGTACAGCATTTAAAAAGAGTAGATACTCAGAGGTTAAATTTCCAATCGATACATACAATAAGAATGTGAATAAGATTGTCGATAATAATCTGTTATGTGATTGGGAGCACCTAAGAAAGCAAGTAAAAAAATATGGCATGAGGAACTGTACCCTATCAGCGATTCCGCCAACTGCTAGTTCTAGCCTCGTTTCTAATTCTACTCAAGGCATCGACCCAATTCAGTCAGTGACAGATACATTTGAATCTGCCGCATACACAGTTAAGAGTTTGGTGCCAGATTACGATAAAGAAAGTTATTATATGAAAGCGTGGGAGTTTCCCAATAACGACAGTTCAGAGTATATCAAATTGATGGCAATTCTCCAGAAGTTTATTGACCAAGGAATGAGTGTCAATCAGTGGTACGATTTGACAAAGATTGAAGGGAAGATACTGGATGCAAATAGAGTTAAGCGAGATATTCTAACAGCCTATAAATATGGACTCAAGAGCCTGTATTATATCCGTTCTAAGGATAAAGAGAATACGAGCGAAATAAATCTAAACTATCAAGAGTCAATGAACAACGACCTCCCCATTGAAGGGGATGAAGCCTGCGAGAGCGGTGCTTGTACTATTTAACGGAGAAATAAATGAGTAATATATTCTCACTTGGAGATACAGTAAACAGCAAGAAAACTCGTCTATTTCTCGGACCAGATTCTGGTCATAGGAATATTCAAACCTATCACGACCCCAAGTATAAGTGGATTCTAGATTTCGCTGAAGAGTTGAGAGCGATTGGAAATTGGAGTAAGAATGAAATTGACTTGTCCAAAGACAAAACGGATTTCGATAGTCTTGACGAAGCGGGCAGACACATCTACGAAGCAGGTCTAAAATTTGCAATTACGCTAGACTCAATGGCGGGTAGGGCACCACTCCAGTTATTTAATAACGGTGGTCTGTCCAACAATCCTGAATGGGAACTCTACATAACAAATCACCAGAACAACGAATTACTCCACTCTGAATCATATACAGAGATGGTTCGTGCCATCTATAATGACATTGATGATTTTGTCGAGTCGATTATAGATGATGAGTATATTCAAAAACGAGCAACGAGCCTACTCAGTGCCTTTGATTGGTCTAATAGCGTCTTTGAAAAGATGGAAGCAAATGAGACATCCATCAAGAATGGCGGAAAGAAGATTTATAAAGAAGTTAACGAGAAAATGATTAAGACCGCCATATACAAAGCGGCTCTAGCATTTAATATGTTTGAAGGAATCAGATTCTTTGCTACATTTGTGACTAACTGGTCCTTCTCTGAGCAACCTGTCAAGTTAATGACTGGTTCCAGCAATATATTCAAATTGATTGCTAGAGATGAAATGATACACTTAGACGTATTCCAGCGTGTCCTGATGCTTCTCCGGTCTGATAAGAACGAAGGATTCAAAGAAATTATCAAAGACCTCGATGATGAAACGTATGATATGTTTAAAGTAGCATACGAAGAAGAGATGGAGTGGATTGAATATCTATTCTCTAAGGGCACACCTTTGATTGGTATGAACGCACAGATTTTGAAAGATTATATAGATTATATCTTCTGGGTCAGAATGAAGAATATCGGACTGAATCCTAAGAAGATTGGACTGAACGACCAGTTATTTAACCCAATACCGTGGGTAGATAACTACCTTGATTCGAGCAATGTGAAATCGGCACCTCAAGAAATTGAGTCTGTAAATTACATAGCGGCGATTGACAACAGTAAAGATGAGGACTTTGCATTAGATGATTTATAACTAGAGATACGCTTGAGGAAGCGTGATTATGATTAGAGCGTTTTATAGAAGTAAGAAATGGGCCTTATGGGCCTACGGTGGAGGGGCATTATTAATTGCTTCTCTATGGATACAAGTACAAATTACAGTAGCGATAAACAGATGGTACGGAGGCTTCTATAATTTACTACAAACATCCGCTGAATATTCAGACAGACAAGCAGAAGGTATTGCGTTATTCTATGATAAGTTAGTCAGTATTGCTTACTGGACTAACGGGTTTGAAGGTGAACCTTCTTTCGCTGTACTGGCATTTCCATATGTATTGTTAGCCGTACTAACAGGTTGGTTTACTCGATTGTATGGACTACGATGGCGAGAATCAATTACTTTTGATTATATTCCGAGATGGAAAACTGTTAAAGAAGAAATCGAAGGGGCAAGTCAGCGTATACAGGAAGACTGTAATAGATTTGCCAGAATTGTTGAAGGTCTAGGTTTACAAGTAGTCCGAGCAGTAATGACACTCGTAGCGTTTATCCCAGTTCTTTGGGCATTGAGCGTTCACGTAACGATTCCATTTTTCAGTGATATTCCCGGCTCATTAGTTTGGGTAACGCTTGTCGTATCTTTGGGCGGTGTAGTAATCAGTTGGTTCGTTGGTTGGAAACTTCCAGGACTGGAATACAACAATCAGAAAGTAGAAGCGGCCTTCAGAAAAGACTTAGTGCTTGGTGAAGATGACAAGATTAATTATGCCAAACCAGAAACGATATGGAGTCTATTCACAGGCATAAGATTCAACTATCATCGTCTGTATCTACATTACGGATATTTCGATACTTGGATGATAACCTATGACCAGTTTATGATTATCGTTCCATATTTGATTATGGGGCCGAGTCTATTTACTGGTGCAATAATGCTAGGAATCCTAGTTCAAGTCAGTAATGCGTTCAGCAAAGTACACGGCGGATTCGCTCTATTCTTACACAACTGGACCACGATTACAGAACTACGTTCTATCTGGAAACGTCTACACGAATTTGAGGGGAATTTAATAAAATATGAAACCAAGGTATAAATGGATTTACCAATAATATATCAGTGGATATGTGCGTTCGGGGTCGTGGTCATCTGGATACTCTGGAGAGACCACGACCGAATGCCGTAAAATCTGTTGTATTTTTGCAACAATTTTACCAAAACGACAAAAAACGGTAAAATATGCAAAAAAAGTGTTAAAAAAGGGTTGACATACCGACTCGAATACAGTATAATAGAGTTATGATTGAGAAAGAGTTAAAAAAATATATGACAGTTTACTTAGATATGGATGGTGTGATTGCTGACTTTTTCAAAGCATTTGCAGAAGCAAACGGCAAAAAGCACTGGAAAGACGTAGAAGATATTGAGACTAAGATTAACGAACTAGCCAAGACCGACTTCTTTAACACGCTGGAATTATACCCAACGTCTAAAGCGTTGGTTGACTTAGTGAAGAAATTCGCTGGTGATGATTGGGGAATCTGTTCCTCACCACTACGCGGTGACCACAAGAACTCTTCATATTGGAAGAAAGTCTGGTTGAGTGAGAAAGGATTTGTTCCACCTAAGGGTGAGAACCTCATTCTGACGAGCAACAAGCCAAAATATGCAGTGAAGAATGGTAAACCAAATGTTCTGATTGACGATAAACCGGAGAACATCAGCAACTGGATTGCAAAGGGCGGCATAGGAATTCGCTATCAGGCGAATAAAGATAGCCTCACAAAGGTAAAAAAAGAGTTGACAGCGGCCCTAAATTAGAGTATAATATACACATAATGAAGAAAAAAGGTAAATATGCAAAAGAATAAACTAGAAATAGCACTTGACAAATGTAATCACCAGATGGAATTAGTACGTACTATTATTCCTCTGATTGTTCTCATTATCCAAGTTGTCATCCTGGTAAAACTTTTTGATTGATTTTAAAACTGGAAGGAGACTATCGATGAAACTAACCACAATATTGGCACTAGCAGTAATGACTTCCGCTTGTGCAACATATCCTACTACCGTTTCAGCAGACCACGGCGGATTTGACAGAGGCGGCTTGCAAAGAGGCGGAGCAAACGGAATGGTAACATATACCGACTTCGCAAAAATACATAGTGTTGAAGAGGTGTACCGAACTGTACGCACACCAAGACACACGGATTGTCATTATGACCACAGTACCAATTATCATAATAGCGACCACAATATCGCTAACGAATTAATGGGTGCTATCATCGGTGGCGTAATCGGAAATCAAATTGGTAATCACGATGCAGGGGCAACCGTTGCCGGTGCAGTAGTTGGTGGTGTAATTGCTAACAATATGGAAGATGGGCACGCACATTCTAGTAACCAAAGGCATTGCAATACGACTTATCACGAAACTACCACACGTGAACTTTCACATTATCGTGTAACGTATGAGTATGGTGGAAAGACGTTTGTTTTACGACAACGAAACAAGCCTCCTTTCAATCATCAGAAAGTTGCCATCACAATTCAATTAACTAGATAAGGAGAAATATGTTTACAACATTTATGTTTATTGTAGGCTTTGCTCTAGGTTGGTTTGCTAAAGAGAAAACAATAGCAGTTAAAACCTGGAACAAGTTCATAGACACCATTCAGAGATAGGAGACCTTGACTTAATTTTCCCATAATAACGGAGGAATGAGTGAAACAGAAAACTGCCTACGCCTTACGTAAACAAGTTCAACTGAAAAACTCGGTTAAGAAACTGAAAGAAATCGAGTGGAAAGACAAAGACGTAAGTCCTAAAAAGAAGAAGAACCTTATCAAAAAGATGAGGGTATTGAAAAAATGGTTTGAGAGAGAAACGCATAAAACGAAACGAAAACGGCAGACAAAAGTGAGTTAATATATTATGAAAACCTTGGAGATAATTAGAAAAGCAGAAGCATTCGCTGAAGCGGCCCACGAAGGTCAGATGCGAAAAGGACCGAGTAATGCACCGTATATTACTCATCCTATTGCTGTAGCAGATATTCTCAAGGTACACGGTGCGACAACTGAAGCGATTCTAGGTGGTTTGCTTCACGATGTCGTAGAAGATACCGATATAACTCTTGAGGAGATTGCAGACGGATTTGGTAAAGGTGTCGCAACGCTTGTCGATTATGTGACAGAGCCAGACCACGATATACGCCCCTGGAAACAGAGGAAAAAAGATTATCTAGCACGAATAGCCAATGCACCATATGATGCAGTTCTAATCGCATCCGCTGATAAATTACACAATCTACGAGATACCCTCCGAGATTATAAATTACACGGCAATGAAATCTGGTCAATGTTCAATAGTCAGAAGGATACTCAGTTCTGGTATTATGAATCATTGATTAAAATATTCCGAGAACGGGACATTCCGCCTCTGATTATTGCTGAAATGACCGAATCATTGCATCAAATTCACGGCAGATTCGAGAAATAAGGTGTTATAAATACTTCTTGATGAAGGAATCATAGTGATGAACCCAGATTACTAATCATAACAAGGAGAGCCACCAATGGAGTGGAACAAATGTTGTTATAAATGGATGTTTATTATGGCCATTGCAGGTATTATGTTCGGCACATATGTTTGTGCGCCGTAACGAAATGAGTTTCATAACAGCGTAAAGTTGTTATTGGAGGTATTCAAGACGAGAGTGCGAATCTCTCCGCCTCCACCAAAAGTTCATTCAAGGGGCAATGCGTAAGTCCGAGGAATGTGTTTTTGATGGGGGCGACTAGAATCGATTGGATATACAAAGATAATAATCGCTCGACCGAACGATACAGAAGTCGTAAAAATATGTGTCATAAATATAATTGGCAACGATTATAATTACGCTCTTGCGGCATAAGTTCGCAGGATGAGGATTTCGCTAGGGTTACCTTATCACCAAAAAACCCTAGCAACTTTTCGTGAGTCGATTAGAGCATCTATTCGGCTCATAATACGGGCTTAAAAAACCGTGTTATGGTTCAAGAATGAGTTAGAGGCCGGACGATGGAGATTAATGTCAGCGTAGCCCTTCATTCTGAGACAAGGGGACACCTAGTGAGATGATGCTAAAATCTTTACCCCCATTGGTAGTTTACGGTGCTACCAGCGAATTGTCAGTAGAGCCTTCGGGTCTATTGTCAATAAGAGTGGTTCTTAATAGTAAGGCCACACAATTAAATCTTGCTTAAATATAAGGAGAAAATTATGAATAGGCAATTAACCCCAGCAAGGGACTTTTTCGACCCTTGGGCTTGTCAGTCATTCGGACTTGACAATATCTTTAACGCACTTCAGCAATTCGACCAACATCCACCCGCTAAGTATCCTCCACACAATATCATCAAAACTGGTGATAAGTACGTGTTAGAGTTTGCACTTGCCGGTTGGAAAGAGAGCGAACTTAATGTGGAACTTGAGAAGAATGTCTTGAGAGTAACTGGACAGAAAAGTGCAGATGCAGAAGGCAACTTCGTCCACAGAGGAATTGCGAATCGTTCATTTCAGAGTCAATTCACTATAGGTGATAACATCAAAATTGTTGATGGAAATTTGGCTGATGGTGTATTAACCATCAATATGGATGTCGTTATTCCAGAAGAAGATAAGCCAAAAGTTATAAAAATTGGTAATGCTTCACAGGAATTTCTTGCTGAAAAAAGTAAGAAGTAACTGAAACAGTAAACTAAAGGAGGCCCCTTCGGGGGCCTTTTTTTCGTTATTTAAATGGGTCCCAATCAGGCTTCTCTTCGGATGCCTCATGCCCTTTTTCAGGCTCTTCTTTTGGAATTTCTACTTCGGGCTTCTCTACATTGGGGTCAGGTTTCTTACCTTGAACTATCTTACAAGAATATAAAGAACCAGCCAGATTGTGGCACTTGAATAGTATTTCTTTGTCATCGATACGGTGGGATATTTTTAGATGGGATTCGATTAAGTCAGCGGCTGAAATTATAGATACTGAAGGTTCTTTCGTGCCATCTTCTATTTTTGGCTCAGATACCACTTCAGCCACAACAGGGCTAGAATCCACACCACTAGAAATTCTGTCGTTTCCATCCAATCCCCTTAATATTAGAGTACACGCTGTTGCTGTAGAACATATGGCAACCAGCACCACACTATAGAATACAGACTTATTGAACCAACTCGACTCTTCCGCCTTGATAACTTTCTTCTTCGTCACTTTCTTTCTCATTATCTACTCCGTTCGTTTCTCTTAACCTTGATGTGAACCCTAATCGACTCATTCTCAAGGCTTTTCGTTTCCTACGTCTTTGCTTTTGACGGGCCTGTTTGCTCATTTAATAGTTGTAACTCCTACCGGAATCATTTTCATCTTTTGCTAGTGCCTCAAATAATTTTTGGTGCTGTTCCATTATCTCTTCTTCTTTGTCCTTCACGTCCTCTAATTTGATTTGGAGTGTTTCAACGTGTCTTTCTAATTTTGCAACTTTATCCAGTTGGACCGCCTGATTTGTCGATAGACTAAAGGTTTGCGTCAAGTTCCATCCGCCAAGCATTATGAGGATTCCTATCAGCATACTAATTATTTGGTTGTTCATTCTCTTCAGTCGTATTCGACCTTTTCATCTCCTTAAATTTCTTTTCAATTTCCTTTAAAAGTCGTATTCTGAATTTGTTCTTACCACGCTTATGATTGGTAGGAGCATCCCGTTTACTACGTTTTTGTTGACCTTTTCTCATTACCGATTGCTATAACGATTGACAGCCGCGGTACCAAAATAGAATCCTATGACATTCAAAATCGCATATGGTAGCCATTCTGGAGTTACTATACCAGTCAACTCTTTCCATTCCATTGATGTCCAAGTGAAATTGAACAACCATAATTTGAATCCGTGGGTTACTTCGTGAAGCACATTAGTTGGCTGATTGAATATCACTGGAGCGACCAAAATAAATGCGGCACAAGACATAAGACAGACCACAATAAACTTGCGTGCCCACTTAGCAGACTTGGTGTTCATCTTCTGAGCCCTTTCTCGGCTCTTCTCGTCCTCTCGCATCAACTTCAAAGTCAGCATATTGCGATGATGTTCGTCCTCTCGGGCGTCAGCCTTCATCTTCATATACCCACCAAGAATGGTGGATAGCAACATTGATATGACTTCTAGGGGTATTCCAAACATTTTTCAGCATTTCCTCACTATTTCTTATATTTATATACAAAAAAGGGTTGACAGATTGCACCAAATCTAGTATAATAGTAACATTATCGTAATAAAAGATAGGAGAAATCTATGGAAATTCTTGCATTTTCGATTATTGGACTAGCGGCATTCGGTCTATTTTGTAATTTCGTTCACATTTTCTTTCTAGAGGAGAACGCAAAAATCAACGAGGCGTACCTTGAAGAAGAAAAAGCAAAACTGGTAAAATATGGACCATAATGCAGACTTCAGATATGACCTCAAATGGGGTCAAATCGGTGAAAATACTGTTGCAGAGATTGTAGCAGGGGACAAGACGGAAGTCAAGTCTGAAAGAGATATATGGGTACGGACTGGTAACCACTTTGTTGAGACTGAAAGCAGAAAGAAACCAAGTGGTATTTGTACGACACAAGCCAAATACTGGTCCGTAAATTTCTATCACCAAGACAAATTCTGCTTCAATATCACTAAGACAGTGGAGGATTTGAAAGAGGTTGTCTTGTTGAATAAACACAAGAGAGTCCGTGGTGGCGATAACGACACCTCCTGGGGCATCTTGGTACCAATAAAATCACTAATTAGCGTATGAGAACATTATTTAAATGGATGATTTGGATGACTCATCTCGGTTGGGTTCTTGGTATTTTAATTATTGTTAAATATCTCGCAATGCTATTGTGAGAATAACATAAATATTGTAAAAGGAATAGGAGTATATGAGTATGAGTATTGCACCATTTATGGGGTCCTTCTTTATTATCTTGAGAGAAGGCTTCGAGGCGATGTTAATCGTTATGTTAATCTTTACCTATCTAGGAAGATTTAACGAACAAGGTAAAGAAAAGTGGATATGGTATGGCATCGGAAGTGGTGTAGTATTGTCAATAGCCATTGCAATGGGATTCAAATTCATTGCAGGTCTAACCCACGACCACGAAGAAATGTTTGAAGCGGGCACAATGTTATTGGCCGCTGGTGTATTAGGCTATCTAGCAATCTGGTGTCACGGAGCATACAATCATTTTGAAGAAGATATTGTATCTAAATTAAAACCGCTAGAGGTGACGATATGGTCATCTTTGGCATTAACTCTAGCAGTAACGATAGCAATAGCACGAGAAGGATTTGAGATAGTTCTGTTTTACGCGGCACTATTCTCAAGCACAGCCACAGACCACGCACCAATATTTGTAGGTGGTGCTGTAGGATTGGTTGCTTTATTGGGAATTTATGCTATAATGAGAAAAGGTATTGAAAAGATACCTACTAAAGAAGTATTTCAATACAGTAAGTATTTCTTTATTGCTTTGGCATTATATTTCGCCTATGGCGGAGTAAACGAATTAATGGAATTGCTTGAACATTAACTCTTAATTAAGGAGATATATTATGTTGGATGGCCACTTTCTTGACCCAGCCGATGCGGCTGACAATTTTCAAGAAGTAGATTTCGTGGTAGTTTATTGTCCTCAGTGCCACGAAAGAGTAGAGTTCCCCGTAGTACACCCCCACGCCGCTGGTAATTATCATCAGTCAATCAATATCCCCAAATCTATTGCAACATCAATGCGATGGAATCCCCAAGATGTTCGTTGTGACCAATGTGACCTCACATTAGTTGTAGATAAAGAATATGAAGAGCCGAAACGAGTTGAGTTAAAAGTTCGTATAGATGGCTCAAATATGTCCACCGGACACAACAACTGGTATGATGATGTAGGTGGAAGATATTATGGAATCTAGACCAAATTCTGCCCAAAAACTTCACGATGGTCTACGTGAAATTTCATTCTTAATGGGAATCATAGATAGCAATTGTGCCGATGTCAAGGACATCGTGAACCGTTTGAGTGAGAGATACAGCCTACCAAAAAAGACAGTTCGGCAATTAGCCTCTGAATACGTATTGAAGAGTGATTTCACAACTGAACCCACCGTTAAAGATATTGAACAAAGACTCGCCACTATAGGAGATGATACCAGTGCCAGTGAATAAGCAGAGCAAACGATTTTACGAGATTTTAGACCTAATTAAGGAGTTGCACGATAAGAAGCG
>Ga0310342_100003368_pt1 | contig 10494 bp, 8 predicted proteins | sample S15DNA20500_MG_FD_206155 | JGI IMG/M metagenome (GOLD analysis project Ga0310342, IMG submission 206155) | Marine microbial communities from station ALOHA, North Pacific Subtropical Gyre - S1503-DNA-20-500_MG | ecosystem: Environmental > Aquatic > Marine > Oceanic | place: Pacific Ocean: North... | reverse complement strand
TGCTGGCCGGATCGTCCTGCGACAGTAAATGACTGGCCTCTTCCAAATGATCCAGTCGCAAGTCGGCCTTCCGAGTATTTTCATCCGGCCCGTGACATTTGAAACACTTGTCCGAAAGAATGGGTCGAACATCGCTGTTGAAATTCACCGGTGTGTCGGCAACGGCCACGGCGCAAGAAAACACGACGATAAGTCTGATCAGACAGCCAAACACGATAAAGAAGATGGGGGTGTTCTTCATAACACCACATTCTAATCTGATGGCTAACAGATTTTCAACCCGCGCTTTCAAAACCCGGCAAGATCCGCTGTGTCGGCGGATACAACACATGACGCAACTGCAATTGAAAACCGTCAGATAAATGAAACATCACTTCCAACAGTAAGAGATCAGCTCGATTCATCACGTGTCGCGAACTTCGGCTTCCCAAGCCCTCGATAATCTCTTCCAAAACTTTTAGATGCAATTCCATAACTTGTCGGGCGCTAACTCCACCAGCGACAAATAAACTGGCCAACTCAAACATCTCTGCAGAGAGGTTTCCCGACCCCATGATCACGTAAGCTCGCAAAAGCTCGTGATAGTGTCGGACGAGACGGTCGGGAAGGCATATCGAACCCAACTTTGGCGAATGATCCCGGTCCTGACCAACTGAAATAAGTGCACGCTGCTGCTCAAGCAGTCGTTTTGCCTCATTATGTTCCAGCTCCAGGCGGTGATTATGTTCCTGAGTCAGTCGCCGATTTTCACCTATCAACTGGTGCCGCTCTACCGAGCGAGCCATCTGCCAAATCAATGCTCGTGTGGTCGTCGTATTCACACACACATAGGCATCTGCACCTACCTCATAACAGAGCGCATTCATTTCCTGCTCACTCTGTTCACCCAAAACAATGATCGGTTGTTCGTCGCCATTACCAGCTCGAAGGGCGTCGAGCAATTCCAACGCATCAAGCTCTTCTGCTGCATGACTGATCAAAACAGCATCGAAGACTTCATCGCGTAACCGGGCCAGACCGGCAGTCATGCCGATCGCCTCTTCTAAAAGAATCTCTGACGCACTATCAGCGGCAAACGCCTCGGTCAACCAACCACCCGTACGATGGAATCCCGTGATAAATAGGATACGCATACGAGGCGGTATCGCCATCCACTGAGAAGTATTGAATTCAAGCCTCGCATCACTCAAGACCGTAGACATAATCGTATCCTGACCAGCAACTCCAGGTCAAAAACAAGGACACACACAATCCAAACATTTTTTGCCGCAAGCACTGTAATTTCAAAAGGCGAGGCACTATAGCTAGATGAGTCAACAAGGTCAAGGCAGGGCCTGCCAACTGCCAGTACCCTTGGTACAGCAAAATGGTTAGTGGCAAAACAGACACCCATGTTGCTAGCTGTTCCCAAATTACCTTTTTCCACGATATCTCAAGCAACCGACTCGTCCGTTTTTGTGCGAGCATCAAGCTGAGAATCCAGCTTCAACGGTAATGACTACCGAGGCAAGTTCTTCGAATGGTTATTCTTCGCTGGAAACGTACGTGCCATGGACTTATGATAATGGTCATTACGACACCCCAAGGAACCCATTATGCGGATAGCTTATCTGGACTGTGCCAGTGGGATTAGCGGCGACATGACTTTAGGCGCTCTCATCGACGCTGGCGTCGATCTGGCCGCCATTCAAAATGGAATCGATTCACTCGGATTAAACGATTGCCATTTGATCTCTGAAGAGACGATTCGTCATGGGTTTCGAGCAATCAACATCACCGTACGGCACCCGGCTGAGCACGCTCATCGACATTTACATCACATTCACGACATGATCGACGGCAGTTCTTTGACCAATGCACAGAAGAAGCTTTCTCGTGATATTTTCTTATGCCTGGGTAAAGCCGAGGCCAAGGTACACGGCACGAGCATCGAGAAAGTTCATTTTCACGAGGTTGGCGCTGTGGATTCGATTGCTGACGTTGTCGGATCCGCAATTGGCTGGGATCTTTTAGGTGTTGACCGAGTCGTCTGCTCACCTATCCCAACGGGTTCGGGGTTCATTGAAATTGCACACGGCAGGACCAGCGTTCCGGCTCCTGCCACTGCAGAATTACTGCGAGGTGTACCTTTAGCACCGTCGGTTGTTGAAGCCGAATTGACGACACCCACGGGAGCTGCGATTGCCGTGACCGTTTGTGATGAGTTCGGCCTGCTACCTTCGATGGCAATCAATACAATTGGCCTGGGGGCTGGCGATCGAGATTTCTCAGAACAGGCAAATCTACTCCGCCTGATAGTTGGCGAGACGGACAATCACAATCTTTCCCGTTCTGATCATGACAGGAAACAACAAATCGATGCAGACCAAGTGTGGATCCTTGAAGCAAATCTTGACGACGTGCCAGGTGAGTTGATCGGATACTGCCAGGAACAACTCTTTGCTGCTGGCGCACTCGATGCATTCACTACTGCGATTCAGATGAAAAAAAATCGACCCGGTGTGAAATTAACCGCCTTGTGTCATGGTGGAGACATTCAACAGCTGGAAGAGATCTTCTTTCAAGAAACCGGCACCTTGGGTGTCCGGCGCTGGCCCGCCACGCGACACAAATTGCAGCGCAAAACCCATTTTGTAACCACACCCTGGGGTGAAGTAGCAGGAAAGTTGTTCCATTTACCAGATGGTACAGAACGATTCTCCCCTGAATTTGAGTCCTGTCGACAAATCGCAGCAACCAAAAAGTTGGTGTTACGAGATGTTTACCGAGCAGCTCAACATGCCTTCGGAAATGAATCAGGTTAACAGGCAACGGTCTTCCTCAGCTTCTGTTTGTAGCAAAAATGGTCCTGTCGCTTTATTTTCTTTGCGATAACTGCCGTCAGGTGCCACGACAACCGGTCGTCCACAATCCAAGCACTGGCGAACAAAGGACATGCCCCAACACAAATCACTACAGAAACAGGTATCCGGGGGTAACAAAGAAATGGCATTGAGGCTCAGCCCTCACCGACCCAATCAAAAAGGCTCACATTGCGCAACTCCAAAACCTTAGCCATCTCAGTGATTCAATGCCATTAGAAGGTTTTGCGTCGGGTCGCCAGCTTTCGATACGAGCTACCATGCAACGTTGACGAGCAGCTCTTGCCGTCTATCACGACGTTTCCAAGCGATCCCAAAGTGCGAGTATGGCATCGCGACCATGTACGGGCTCCTCACACTCCGAACCGCGGCAGAGGTAAACGGTCGTAGCTTCAGCCACTACTTTCTTGCCCCGAAACACATCATCCAAATGTGACGAGTGGTGGTCGACGTTATCAACAGCACGAAATGCCACCACACAATGTGGAAGAAAACGTCTATGAAAGTCGGCAAGTAATTCTCTGGCTACTTGCGAGTCATCCCGATCGACCATCACAATTTCATAGGTACCTTCCACCAACAGATCTAGTGCGATCAACATTTGACCGGACGAAAGAGGAGATTGCTCGATTAATCCAATTGCTGAAGAAACGATTTTGTGAGCCGCATCGGTATAATCAACACGACCACAAAGGGCTCCCAATCGAGCCAGGGCTGTAGCGGCCATCGAGTTACCACTGGGTGTCGAACCATCCTGAAGATCCTTATTACGGATTATCAACTGTTCGTGATCGTCGGCCGTATAAAACAATGCACCTTCTTGATCATCTCGAAAATGTTCTAAAACGATATCAGCCAAGCCAACCGCCTTGTCAATCCAGCTTTCATTCATACTCGATTCGTAAAGAGTAACAAGACCATTGATAAGACACGTGTAGTCATCCAAGTAAGCATCTAATTTTGCCTCACCCTGGCGCCAACCATGCAACAAGCGGCCATCGGTTCGCATCATCTTATTTTGAATGAAGCTTGCTGCCTGTGAAGCAGCCGAAAGATATCTGGGTTCGCGTAAAACTGCGGCTGCCCGGGCCATCGTATCGACCATCAACCCATTCCAATTGACGAGAACCTTGTCATCCTTTCCAGGCCGGACTCGTTGATTTCGCTTTTGCAAAAGCTTGCTGCGACTTTCCTGCAACTCGGCTTGCAACGCTTCAACTTCCCAGCCACGAAGCTGGGCACATTGCTCGACCGTCTTAGGCAGGTTGAGAATATTCTTTTCCTCGAAGTTCCCCTGTTGCGTCACGTCATACACATAGCAAAATTTCTCGGCCGCCTGTTCACCTAACATCTCCGTGACTTCGTCAATGGTCCACACATAAAACTTTCCTTCCTCTCCCTCGCTGTCAGCATCTTCGGTACTGTAAAATCCACCATCGACGTCAGTCATCTGCTCCAGAATGTAGTCCAACGTTTCTCGAACGACACGAGCATCTGTTGATCGTCTCGTCGCCTGATAGTTCTCAAGGTAGACGACTGCCAACGATGCATTGTCATAAAGCATTTTTTCGAAATGCGGTACAAGCCAGCGCTCATCGACCGAATAGCGGGCAAAACCACCTCCCAAATGGTCGTAAATCCCACCACGGGACATCTTATCAAGGGTCATTCCAACCATCCCCAAATGGGTTTCACGTCTCCATCGGCGCCATGTCCGCAATAAAACCTGGAGATCCATTGAATGAGGAAATTTCGGCGCTTGACCAAATCCTCCGTTGACGGAATCGAAAATGCGTTCTATCTGTACTGCCGATGCCTGTAAAAGTTCCGGACGAATTGTGCCTGATGACGGTGGCGAAATGCCGATCTGACTCATATGCTCGGTCAACTTCCCCGCTTGTTCCAAAGCTTGTGACCTGCGGTTAGTCCACGCATCGCGCACGGCGGCGATAATTTGATCAAACCCCGGCATGCCTCGTGATGCAGTCGGTGGCCAATAGGTGCCGCCGAAAAAAGGTTGGCCCTCAGGTGTGAGAAAAACGGACATCGGCCAACCGCCATGTCCTTGATTGATCATTTGTACCGCACTCATATAAATATGATCGAGATCGGGCCGCTCTTCGCGATCGACCTTAATGCAAATAAAAGACTCGTTCAGCTGAGCCGCAAGCTCTTCGTTCTCAAAACTTTCATGTTCCATGACATGGCACCAATGACATGCCGAATAGCCAATTGAAAGAAAGATTGGTTTCTCCTCTTCCACGGCACGAGAAAGTGCATCGACACCCCAAGGGTACCAGTCGACTGGATTATTGGCATGCTGCAAGAGATAAGGACTGGACTGGTTGGCGAGTCGATTGGGCACTTGAGTCCTGACTATTGGTATGAATTCTCTTCACCAGGAAACGCCCCGTCTCGCACGTCATCTCGATAATTCGACACCGCCTGCGTAATCGTTTCTCGCAGATTACAATAGGACCTGACAAAACGCGGGATGTATCCATCCGACAACCCCAGTAAATCGTGCAACACTAGCACTTGTCCGTCACATTGGGGACCCGCTCCAATTCCGATCGTTGGAATGCGAACAGCGCGAGTTATTTTTTCGGCCAGATCAGAGGCAATGCACTCCAAAACAACAGCGAATGCTCCCGCCTGTTCAGCAGCTAAAGCGTCTTCCATCAGTTTTTGTTCATCACGCTGGACCTTGTAAACTCCCAGCTGATGCACGTTTTGAGGGCGTAGCCCAACGTGGGCCATCACAGGAATACCGGCCGCGACCAACTCGGTAATCACTTGAGCCTGGGCCACACCACCTTCGAGCTTGACCGCCTGACAGCGCGTCTCCTTAATAATCCGTGCAGCATTTTCGATCGCCTTGGAACACCCCAAATGAAAACTGGGAAAAGGCATATCAACGATTACCAAGGCATTTTTAACCGCTCGTCCCACCATCTCAGCATGGTAGATCATCTCATCCAAAGTCACAGGCAACGTGTTGACATGTCCTTGAACCACCATGGACAGGCTGTCCCCAACCAAAACACCTTCGACTCCGGCGCTGTCCACCAACTCAGCCATCGCATGGTCATAGGCGGTCAGCATGCTGATTTTCCGCCCCTCGGCTTTCATTGAGGTGAATTTTGGTACCGTAATCCGGCTAGAAGCACTCGCCATCAGGGTTCACCGTAAATTAGTTAAAAACAATATGACAATAGCATTGTTACGCTGGCCATCTCCAGAGGCAAGCACTGAACGAGCAGAAATACTTTTCCTAAATTGCCGGTATGCGGCAAAAAGACACTGAAACATCTAAGCCCTTATCAGAAAAGAGATACCGATCTTCGTCACTCGAGTTTCTTTTCTTAATTTACTGACAGACACAAATCCATCCGTTGGCACGAAGCCGACCAACCCACCATGGGTATCGCAGCCGTCCCATACGTTTCGCATCTAATGGAATTATTTCCTGAACCTGGAATCCAACAGTACGGAGTTCTCGTTTTAACTCACCCAGCGTGAACACGTGTAAATACATGTTGGGAATTCCACGGTAAGGAAAATACTTATCACCACGTTCTATATCTCCAACCAGTATCGACCGAAACAGATTTTTAATCAGCCACCATGGCCCACCCGGATCATAAAGATTGTACCAATAGTTATGCACATGGAGAACAAATCGCCCCTCGGAACATAAAATCCTACGAATGTGCTGCAAAGCTTTCTGACGACAATCCTGACCCCGAATCATTCCCAAGGTGCTGAACATGCAAATCGCATGATCGATGGAATCGGTTGCCAGACAGTCCAATTCAACCAAATTGGCCAACACTCCAGTGATGGGAAGATCTTCTATCTCAGCCTTTTCCTGAACGATTGACAACATTTCTGCAGAAAGATCAATCGCTAGTCCTCGCATGCCGCGGCGAACTAACGGTAACAATGCTCGGCCTGTGCCACACCCCAAGTCGGCCACTAGTCCTGATTGTGGAAGATGTCTCGCCAGTTCCTGTTCGTCCAATTCGAATAAGCGGTTGTACGCAAAGAATTCGTCGTAGTCATACGCAATGTCAGGTGAATGCATGTATTCCCACGACCCGCGGCTGACACCTGGCGGAAGCTGCCAATGAGGATCCACCGAGAGTGGCATCTGGATTCTCCACGTGTCAGTTTGTCTGAATACCTGATTCCTAGCGGTGGAACTTACAGACTCAGATTTTTCCAAACTTGGCCACAAGATCCGCCGTACGGCAACTGTATCCCCACTCATTGTCGTACCAGCTAATGACTTTGACCAGCTTGCCCGCATCCCCCGCCTGATCGCTTATGACATGCGTCCAGTCCGCAGAAAAAATCGAACTGTGCGAATCCCCAATGATGTCTGTCGAAACAATCGGATCTTCTGTATATGCCAGGATTCCCTGTAGGGGTCCCTCAGCAGCCGATCGGATCGCATCGTTGATCTCTTGTTTTGATGCGGCTTTGCCAAGATTGGCCGTTAAATCGACCACACTCCCAGTCACGACAGGTACACGCATTGCCATTCCCGTCAATTTTCCCTGCAACTCGGGAATGACTAACCCTACCGCTTTGGCAGCACCCGTGGACGATGGAATGATATTCTGTGCTGCCGAACGTCCCCGATAAGGATCGCTGTGAGGCATGTCCTGGACCCGTTGATCATTGGTATAAGCATGCACGGTCGTCATCAGGCCCGTCTCGATTCCAAATTCTTCATGCAGGACTTTGGCTACTGGAGCAAGGCAGTTCGTCGTGCAACTTGCGTTGGAAACACACTTCATTTCCGGACTCAATTTATCGTCATTGACCCCGATGACACACGTCAAATCAGCACCATCCTTGGCAGGCGCACTGAGCACCACTTTCCTGGCTCCAGCTTCAAGATGTGTGGCGTAACCCGGTTTCCCGTCACCGCCGCGCGAAGTGAAAACACCCGTGCTTTCAATGACCACATCCACTTCCAGATCACCCCACGGTAATTCCACAGGATTTCGAACTGCCAATGCATTGATCTTCTTACCATCAACAATTAAGTGCTCATCATCCCAGCCAACAGTGCCCGGATAACGCCGATGCGTGCTGTCATACTTAAGCAACATGGCGAGAGCCTCGTTGTCGGTCAAATCATTCACTGCCACGACCTCGAATTCACTGGATCGCTCCATCAAATTCCGAAAAGTAAGCCGGCCGATTCTCCCAAAACCGTTGATCGCAACTCGAATTGACATCGCCAATTCTCCCTTTCTGATGTCTTTGCCTGACTCGACGAACCGCAACGTCTTTTACCATTTCAGCAGGCTATGTTTTCAACAGGCTTTCTCGAAACGCCCGGAGTGCATCCCAGCAAAACGTCGACCACTTAAATTCGACGAACTCCACAGCTTGGAATAGCCATAGCACCAGCCCGATACAAAATTTCGATGCGGAGCGTTATATACGGTTGTGGAATTACTCCGTAACAGGCATCCATTATAGGCGTTTTTGGGATTCGTTCGCTACCCCTGACGTCCACTGTCTGGTAGCAGAAGTTCATCGCTCATCGCTGAAACAGAAGTGCCAAACCCCCTGATGATGTTCGACTTCTTGTAAAGTCAATCGACACCGAAGCAATCTCCCTTTAAGTTGGATTTGCCAAACTGCTGCACCAACCGTCCCGGTAAGATACGTCCCCGAATCGATACGTTTTACCAGACCGCGGTTTCGACTTACCGGACCCTCATAATCGAGATATTCCAACCGATGAACCGGAAGAGCCATTCCCGCAGCCTGTAACCCCGGCTTGGGCCGTGTTTCAATTGCCCAGGTCCTCAAGCCCGTGGAAACCTCAAACATCAAGTCCCAGTGTGATCGACGGTCTGCATCGGAAGGCATCTGGTGATAAAGAATAACGTACCGTCCTGACGAATGGAGTAACGCATCGGATTGAAACCGTTGGGACATGAATGTCATGCTGAAAACAGCACTGTCTCGCGTATTGAATGTTACGCTTCCACGTAAAGAACCGCCTTTAGATTACACATGACTCTGGCAGGATGAGTTACCGATTTCCAAAGGCCATCTATTGACCTGCTGCTTGAAACACCTCTTTTAAATCATCCGAATATTGATTGCGGATACCGTTATCGCTGAGTATATCCTCCGTGGCCGCCTCAATTTCACTACGGCGAAAAACCATTATTTCAGCAGACTGTCCCTCAAACTGAAATGTCACAAACTCGTCCTGGCAGGAAAGCAGTGTTTTGGCGAGATGGTGAAGATTCTTAATCTTAATTTCGTTGACATGTGTCACAATATTCATTATGGGTTGATCGTACGTCTTGGTAATACGATGCGGGAACATGGGTGCACCAATTGCAACCAACTGTTCGCCGGGAAACGACACGAGATCGTACGATCGGGTAATGATCGGACTGTTCTTAGCTCGTAGCAAAAGTTGCAATCTTGGATTGTTCAAGCCCAGGTGAGCTGAAACAACTGGCGTAAAAACAAGTGGTCCGTAAATGAAATAATTGGGCCGATCAAGCTTCAGCGAACGGATTAACTGGTCCACTTCCGATTGAACCGGAACTTGTAACGTTTGAGCTTTCCCATCACGAAGCACCGTCAGTTCAATCTGACCATCTTTGGCCTGCCGAGCAACAAAGTACCGAAAATTCAGCCGCAATTCATTGTCGATCGAAACGAATCCCTCGTTGTCAATATTCTCAGATCCAACATGGGTCACAACATCCCAGCGCTTCAAAAACGTCTGCTCTTGACTACCTCGGACATCTGTCACCATCATTCCTGTCTGCTCAACAGCCATTCCCAACTTGTCTCTGAGTGCTTGATTTTCCGCCGATTGCATACCAACTAATTTTAGATTAAACGGCCCACCATAGCTTCCATCTTCAATATCTTTGAGAAACAATCGCACTTCTTCAGTGGGTACCAAATAGCCAATATTGTCCGCATTCAAAATACGGCTGAACACGACCCCGACGACCTTTCCATCCACCAGTGCGGGACCGCCGCTGTTGCCCGAATTGAGCGCTGCATCCACCTGAATTCTCAAGGCCGACGTCCCATAATACATCTGTGCATACTCGATCCGAGATACGATGCCCTCGGTGACTGACAAGTCATTGCCGCCCAGCGGATAACCGTAGACACTTACCTTGTCCTTAATACGCGGCAACTTCTCGGTGAGATCAAGCGGTGGATGGTCGTTGAAAAAATCCACCTTTTCAAGTTCCAGCAAGGCCAGGTCCACACCTGGGGCAACATGTGTGACCTTGGCAACCAGCTTCTCAGCCGACTGGTAAGGTTGAACATAAATCTGCGATGCATAGGCAACGACATGAGCATTCGTAATTATCCGGTTACCCTCAATCACCAGCCCGGACCCTGTTACGTCTTGTGGTGATTCTTTGGTCCAAGGCTGAGTCAAATTAGGTCGCCGGACAGTTACATGAATTTTCACCACTGACGACGGAATTGAATCGCCATATACGGCTGATAAGTGGCACAACACCAACAATCCACTCGCTATGATCAACTGTCGTCCCGGATGCATTCGACAATCTTCCTCTTAGTTGGGTGCGTTGAACATCCTGACTTGCTTTACGGA
>Ga0310342_100003367_pt1 | contig 10496 bp, 8 predicted proteins | sample S15DNA20500_MG_FD_206155 | JGI IMG/M metagenome (GOLD analysis project Ga0310342, IMG submission 206155) | Marine microbial communities from station ALOHA, North Pacific Subtropical Gyre - S1503-DNA-20-500_MG | ecosystem: Environmental > Aquatic > Marine > Oceanic | place: Pacific Ocean: North... | reverse complement strand
TGCCAGCCTCACCACTGGCAACTTGGCGAAACAGGCACAGACGTAACGACTTTCGGTCGAGTTAAAATAAGGGCAGAGGCTGGCCCGCGTCGCAGAGATACCGAGGCCGATCAAACTGGTCCTTGAGTTCGGACAACAGCGGAATTCCAAGCGCCTGAAACACGGTGGCATGCAAATCATGCGGCGCACACGGCGACTGCGCAGGATAAGCGCCAATCGGATCAGAAGCTCCGTACACCTGACCTCCCTGAATTCCACCACCGGCAAAAACCACAGAGTAACAGTAGGGATGATGATCTCTCCCTGCTGCCCCATTGATCTTAGGCGTCCGTCCGAAGTCCCCGATCACAACCACCAGTGTGTCATCGAGCCGGCCACGTGCTTCGAGATCGTCCAAGAGCGCCGGAAACACGCGATCAAACAGAGGCAACATGGTGTGCTTGAGACGGTTGAAATTATCGGCGTGCGTATCCCAATGTTCGGCATGGGGGTCACTGAGGTTGTCAAACGCACACATCACCGTCACGATCGGCACTCCCGCCTCGATCAGACGACGCGCCATTAACACGCTCTGACCGCACAAGTGATCACCATAGGCCCGGTGGATCGATTCCGGTTCATGCTGTAAATCAAAGGCCCGCCTAACCTCAGGGCTGATCAGCAGATCGAATGCCTGCTGCCGGAAAAAGTTGTAGGAGTCGGTCGTCGAGTGACCGAACGGCCGCTCGAGTTGCTGGAGCAAACCGCGTCGGTTGTGAATCCTTCGTTCATCCAACTGTGTGGGAAATTCCCAGGGAGGGACGACGCCGGCATCGTATTTTTTTCCGCGAAACGGTGTTCCACGAAGTGGCCGGGCAATCATCGGATCAGCCTGTCTGCCCAACCAACCACCGAGCTGCCCCGCCAGCAAACTATGTTCGTTCGTCACTTCGTAAGGCAGTTGAATCGCTGCGGGAAAGCTAGAGGGCGCTTTGCGGAACTGAGATACCATGGCTCCCAGGGAAGGCCAGTCGTTACGGGAAGGTGGCAAATTCGCCGGCGAAGCGGGCTGGGGAGGCGGATGCCCCGTCAAGTTCCAGTACATGCCTTTGCCATGCCCCGTATTGAGATGGTGGACCGACCTAACAATCGCCAAATGTTCACTACGCCGCGCTGTATTGGGCAAATGTTCGCTCATCCAAAGGCCGGGAGTGGCCGTAGCGATCGTCTTGAACTCACCGCGTGTTTCGGCAGGTGCCTCGGGCTTGGGGTCAAAGGTCTCGAGGTGACTCATGCCGCCCCAACAGAACAGGACAATACACGATTTCGCCCGGCCGGTCCCAGGTCTTGGCTGCTGGGCCGCGGACGCCAACGTCTGCAACTGCAGAGACTGGGACAGCGAAATCCCCCACATGCCGCAGCCAGCCTGCAAGAGCCGACGCCTGGAAAAGCCTGCTTTGTGGCGCCAAGACCGGGTCGGACAAGCCTGCGTGCCGCGATTAGCCATAGCAGTCTTTCTCCGCCGGATGAATCGCTGAAACACAGAATAGGCGACCCAATGAACGTGGCATGATTAAGCTTATTCCCGGGAAGGAAATGAACACTTCTCTCATATAACTAATCATATCATATTACGCTCAGTAAAATCTACTCGTCAGTTTTCTACTATTTTCATCATTACAAGGTTATGCAATTCAGAATCAACCAGTTGCTTGAAATATTTCGACCCACCAATCGCACCTCGCATTCTGCTGTCGACTTGTACTGCTCGCAACTAGATCCGTGTTTGCAAATAAAAACTCCGTGCAGCATCGCGAGTCGACAACCGAACTCTTAACCGACGTTGTTTGTTGCCTCCCTATCCGTATTCCGAATGCGAGCCCGTTTTCCGCTCAACGGTTGACCCTCCACCCTAAAACGGTTAGTTTACAGACACCTTTTAACGTCCCAACACCCTTTGATCTTAGGCTTTATGTCCCAACAGCCTTTTTCTAACGACCAGGTTACTCAATTTCATCAAGACAGCTTTATCGTTGTCGAAAACCTGCTCGATAACGACGAAGTCGCGTTGTTGCAAAAGGCATCCAAAGGTGACGACGTCCTGATGCAAAATGCGCATGACGTCAAAGATACGAGTGGACGAAATTCCAAGCTGGCACTGTGGGATCACCCTCGGGACGACATTTATGGCATGATTTCGCGCAGCTATAAAGTCGTTGATCGCGTCGAACAATTAATCGGAACCGAGGTCTATCACTATCATTCAACCATGATGCTCAAAGAGCCCAAAGTCGGCGGTGCCTGGGAATGGCATCAGGATTATGGTTACTGGTACCACTTTGGTTGTCTGTTTCCGGATATCGTTGCCGTGATGATCGCTATCGATGAACAGACGAAGGACAACGGCTGCCTGCAGGTTATCCGAGGGAGCCATCGGCTCGGACGGTTGGAACACACCGAACAAACCGACAAGGGAAGCACCCAGGCGAGCATCGACCCAGAACGTATCTCCGCAATTCTGGAACGCATGGAACTCCACTATTGTGAAATGCCACCAGGAGCAGCCATCTTCTTTCATGGAAACATTTTGCATCGCTCCGATGCCAACTTGAGTGACAACCCCCGATGGGCTTTACGATGCGTCTATAACGCCGTACACAACGACCCGTACAAGGATGTCAAACACGCCCGTTACACACCGCTTGAAAAAGTTCCTGATGCGGCGATCAAGCAAGTCGGTGCCCAAACCACCAGCACCAAGGCCGAGTTTTATTCCGGGGAAAATTTACGAACAAACCGACCGGATCAGGCAGCACAATAGCCCGTCAGGAAAGAATTCCTTTGATGACGTGAGCATCAAAGATATGGGTGAGCTTTTCCTCCAGCCCAAGTCGTTCAAAGACAAGTTGATCATTTTCCAAACCTAGCAAATGCAAGATCGTGGCGTGCCAGTCCTGCACCGTCACCTTGTCTTCTACAGCAGCAAAACCGAGTTCGTCGGTGGCACCGTATTGCGTGCCACCCTTGATACCTGCACCGGCCAACCAGGTCGCCATCGCGTTCTTATTATGATCTCGACCCGCTCGATCACCGCCATTGCCATCGGTGATCTGAGCAATCGGCAACCGCCCGAATTCTCCCCCCCAGGCCACCAGGGTACTGTCGAAAAGCCCCCGTTGCTTGAGATCTTTCAAGAGGGCGGCAACAGGTTTGTCAGTAAATTCACATGCTGATCGGAGATCGGCCGAAAGATTTCCATGAGTGTCCCAAATTTGAGAACTGATATAAAGCTGTACAAAGCGAACACCACTCTCAATCAGCCGTCGAGCAATCAGGCAACGACGACCATAAGATTCCGTTTTTTTGTCATTGATACCATACATTTCCAGCGTTGCTGCGCTCTCTTGGGAAAAATCCAATGCCGCGGATGACTCTAACTGCATGCGAGCAGCTAACTCGTAATTCGAAATCCTGGCATCCAAAACAGGTTGACCCGGCCGAGCGCGACGATGGATATCATCGAGCTGCGCAAGCAAGTCACGTTGACGCTCCACGACACCCGCTGGCTTCTCGACCTCCATTTTCAGGTCCAGGATGGGTGATCCGGTCGACCGAAACCGCGTCCCCTGATAAATCGGCGGCAAGAACCCGGCCTGCCAGTTCTCAACTCCATTGACCGGTAAACCGGCCGGATCATCAAGCACCACGTAGGCCGGTAAATTCTGATTCATCGTTCCCAAACCATAGCTTACCCAGGATCCCAGCGATGGATATCCAGAAGACGGACGCCCCCCCTGAATCTTGTAGAGTGCGTGTTCATGGGAAAACGTCGTGGTATGCATTGAATGCACCAGTGCAATGTCGTCTACCTGCGTCGCCAAATGAGGCATTACCTCCGAAACCCACATGCCAGACTCGCCGTACTGTTGGAACTTGTAAGGGCTCCTCAGCAGCGCGCCGGCCGAGCTAATGAATTCAACTTCACCGGCAATTTCTTTGAAATACGGTTCGCCATGGCGTTTGGTCAACTGTTCCTTGGGATCAAAGAGATCCATTTGACTCGGACCACCATTCATGAAAAGGTGGATGACAGCGTTTGCTTTCGGCTGACGGTGCGGTTGGCGTGGCCGAAGATCAGGAACCCGCCGAGCGATTGGACCTGTGTTGGCCGACATTTCACTTCCCAGCAAATGAGCCAACGCAGCACCACAAATTCCCCCACTCACACTTTCAAAGAAACTGCGCCGGGTCAGGGGTACTTGTCTTGGATCAGTCATCCTCTTACCTCACATTTCCAACACACATCATGCCGTTAATCAATATAGATAAACTCCGCCGTATTGATCAACACATGACATAAATCCGCCAGCGCGCGAACAGCCGGGACATCGTCCTGGCCTTTCCACTCTTGCTTCAATCGATCAAGTGTTTCCATTGCGAGCTGTTTTTCATCGTACCTCGGCAAACGTGCGAGGGCAATTTGGTAGCTTCTCTCGACCTGTTTTGCCTCGTCCGTACCGACTTCACGGACCACCCGCCGGGCAAACAAAGTTGCTAATTCGTAAATCATCTGATTGTTCAACAGGTGAAGTGCCTGCGGAGCTACGGTCGATTGTTTTCTCTCCAGGCAGTTCGGTCGGGGACGTGGCAAATCAAAGCTTTCCAGAATCGTCAGGTTTTGTTTACGGTTATGTTCAACATACACACTCCTGCGCCAACCCTGTTCCGTAGGGACCGCAGTGACCAGACCGTCCGCACGCACGTTGACTCCATCAGCGGGTCCAAACGGAGTTTCGTCGAGGCGTTCCGAGATGCTCAACAGGGTATCCCACAATACCTCGGCCTCCATGCGTTTCATCGGAAACCGAGAGAGCAGGTCATTGTCCAGATCAAGCTGCTCGTTTTCAGGCGTGACCGTTGAAGATTGCCGATAAGTACTCGACGTCATGATCAACCGATGCATGCTCTTGATGCCCCATTGACGGCGGACAAGCTCTCGTGCCAAGTGGTCAAGAAGCTCAGGATGCGAAGGACGCGAACCCGTCCGACCAAAATTTCCCATGGTTTTCACAATTCCATGCTGGAAGTGATGTTTCCAGATTCGGTTGACCATGACACGAGCCGTCAGTGGATTGTCCGATTCAACAAGCCAATTGGCCAATGCCAGACGGCGCCCCGTCTTGTTGGCCCCCTGCCAGGGCGGCTTGAATTCAAGTGGCTTACCATCCACAAATATCGCCGGTACCGCCGGGACAACGAACCCACCAGGAGTCAGATAATTACCCCGACGAAGCACGTAGGTCGGCGAGGGCACACCACGGTCCCACAGCGCACGAATCATCGGTTCAGGACGACGTTTTTTTTCCACAGCAGCCACTTGTTGAACCGTTTCCTCAGCCACTTTTTTGAAGTTCTCATCCATTGCCTTGAGTTGCTCATCCGTCGCTGTGAGCTCTTTTTCAAATTTTTCACTGAGATACTTCTGGATTTCATTACGTTCCGCTGGCGGGATCTCAAGTGCCTGGCGAATGTCGGTCCGCAGAACCTCCGGCAACAGGGCAACCTGGTCTTCAAAGTATTTCTTCTTTAGCTGTTCAGCCTTATTTTTTAACGTCTCTCTGAGGGATATGATCTCGGCCGAGAGCGATCTTTCCCGAGATTTCCACTCTTGCAACTCTTCGGGTAACACATGGGGCAGGTAACGAAAGGACTCTGAGTTAACAGCACCACCGGAATTCGGTTTGATCCAATCGTGTTCGTCGTAGGCACCTTTCAAAATGGCCGTCAACGCATAGTAATCACGATGAAGAATGGGATCGAACTTGTGGGTGTGGCAGCGGGCGCACTTGATCGTCAACCCCATCACTGCAGAGCCCAGCACATCCACCGCATCGGCAATCACATCCAGCCGGTTAGGAACAAACCCAGTAACGTCAAACCACGTAGGATCCGGCGCCATCCGCAAAAAACCTGTTGCCACAAGATTGTCATAAATTTCCTGGGTAATCTCTGCGGCGCTTTCATAGTCCACCAATTCGTCACCGGCGAGCTGCTCCCGTAAAAAACGATCATACGGCTTGTCTTCATTAAAAGCGCGAACCACGTAGTCACGATACCGGTAAGCATGCCGACGAAGGATATCCTGCTCCCTCTCACCTTCCGTGTCGGCGTAACCGGCGGCATCAAGCCAATACCCGCCCCAACGCTCACCGTAACGGCGCGATGCAAGCAAGGCATCCAACATTCTTTCATACGCGTCAGGTCGTTGATCTTTCACAAAAGCATCGACCTGTTCGACATCCGGAGGTAATCCCGTAAGATCGAACACCACCCGACGTAGCAAAGTTCCAGGATCGGCGGCTGATGAAATCTTCAACCCGTTTTCCTCAAGCTGATGCAGAACAAAAGCATCGATCGAGTTGCGCATGTGATCGACATGCTGAACTTGCGGCAGAGAGGGATCCACCGGCGGCTGAAAGGACCAAAACTGGCGATCTTGATCGCTGATTGGCGATTCGGATTGCGGCGGTTTTTGATCTCCTTCGATTTCCGGTGCCCCCGCTGCGATCCACGTTCGCAGCAACTCGATCTCACCAGACTCCATCGGCTTGACATTCGCCGCAATCAGACTCTTTCGCGGCGGCATTTCCTCAGCCAATATCCGTTGGATTACCAGACTGTTCTCTGGATCTCCCAGAACAATCGCCGGCCCTGATTTTCCACCTTTGAGCATCGACGCTTTGCTACGTAGATCCAATCCACCTTCTTGACGTAGCCGTCCATGACAGGTTGCACAACGGAGCAAGACAAAAGGCAGGACATCGTGTTGCGTCACCTCCGGCTGTGCGGCATGCAGACAACGAGACCCGTACCACGAGCCTGGCAAAACGGTTCCAATCAAACAGAACCCGGCGATTCTAAAAAGGGAACGCTTCAAACACACGTTGGTCACTCACAAGAATTCTCGAAACGTTATGCAACGAATACCCCATCCCGCTTACTCGATTTTAACACACTGCGGACGCTCATTAAAATAGCCAATCCGCGTTAGGTAACTTTCAGGAGGCTCTCTGCGACGTAAATCTTCCAATAAGTCTTTGACATCCCTCTGCGGCTATCGGCAACAAATTACTGGCAAATAACAATTCTTGGTCAAATTCAAAAAATTGTCCGTGGGCATTACTGCAACGATCAACAATCAATCAATGTTCGACTTGCGGCGCAACGAATCCTTACCATCGGTCAACCATTCAAGGTTGAAACGGGCCAGGGTTATCTTTGAACATCCCTGTGTTTCATAAAGGCAGAGCACCGTTTGGTCGTCGGTGATTGCCAGATCCGAGTATCCTGAATAATTCGGATTTAGCAGTTTTCCCACTGGCCAGGTTTGGCATTCATCGTAACTAAGCCGAATCATCATGTGATCTCGAGCGTCGGGATTAGCTGGACACGAGACCAGGATTCGGCTCTTCTGAAAACGGTGGGGGTCGCTTAAACGAATCAGCGACCCGTCACAGGATGGCTCGGGCTGCCGAGAGTCATAATCCACCGCTGACCAACTGTGGCCTCCATCCTTACTGAACGCAAAAGCCCGTTGCTTCTTTCCCTGGCGGCTTCTCGCGTTCAAATAAATACGGCCATCGGTCAGTTCTACCAGGTCACACTCATCGGACGCATTGCGGGTAAGCTGTTCGCCCCTTTTCCAATTCACCCCATGATCGTCGCTGTAGAAACAAAATGACGTTTGTATCTCGCCCCACTTTTCCGTGGCGTCAGCCCAACAGGGGATCAACAACCGGCCGTTCTCGAGCTGAATTCCATGACCCGGACCCGTTCCCACGTAAGGCCAGACCGGATCCATCGTCGTCTTGCTGATGTTGACAGGCGGGGACCACGTTTGTCCATCATCGGTGCTTTTGATCAATAAAATCTCGGCGTTGCCCCGCCCCGGTTGCTTCCCTCGACAAAACGGCAGCCAGATCGTGCCGGTCGTCCGATCCAGAACCGGGCAGGCATTCCCCATGGTCAAAGGTCCCTGGTCAGCAATGAATTGAATGGGCGTCCAGGTGCGTCCACCATCAACACTGCGTCGCAGCGCCAAATCAACGTCATCCCAATCACCCCCCGTCAACCTGCGGCCTTCACAGAGAGCCAGAAGGGTTCCACGAGTGGTCACCACCAACGAAGGAATGCGATAATTGGCGTATTGGCGGTCACCGTTTTGAAAAAGGACCACTTCTTCCAGCATTGGCTGTGAGTCAGCGGCTCGCACTTTCCCATTGCCAACACACAAAACGCCCACGAACCAGCAGAGTCCTGTCAGGCCAAACATCCAGTAACGCATCTCGTTCCTCCCGTCACAGGAAAACCTGCGAACTTTTTATGAAACAAAACCGACACTCCCTCATCGACAACGGCCACTGGCGTGCCAATCAACACGCCCGAACCCGGTCAGGGAACCTTTATTCTCGATTTTTGCCAGATGAAAACAAGATCAGCGCTAGTTTCGGGGCGATTTTAGGATTATGTTAACGACGTTTATGGCCTGCCATATTCCGGCCTGCGTCTTTTTCAAACGAATGGAGCAACCACCAATGGGTAAAATCTCACGTCGTTTGTTCACACAAAACACTTTGAGTTCGGTGCTCACGTATTCGTTGCTGGAAGCCTGCTTCTCCGGCGATGTGTTTGGCGACAAGGTCAGCCCCATCACCACCAGCTGGTTCAACGACCTCAACCAATTAGGATTGGATCTCAAGGACAACAAAATTTCCCAGCTCGTCTGGCAGGAAAAACTTGAAGAACTTTATGCCCGGGTCCAGCTGGCTGAACTCCTCGAGCTGATTGATTTCGACAAGCTGACCAAAACGTTGGAACTGAAAGACAAAGGCGCACGCAGTTTGCGATTTTCCTTTCCCAAGATAGCCGAACTTCCCGACAAGTTCGTCTATGGCAAGCAGGTTTTTGCACTTAAAAAGGGACGTTCGGTCGTACCTCATGGCCACAACAACATGGCCACGGCCTTCATCATTCTCAAGGGTGACTTTCATGGCCGACACTACGACCGCCTGGAAGATGAAAAGGAACATGTGATCATTCGGCCGACGATTGACAAGAATTTTTCACCCGGTGATTTTTCCACGGTTTCCGATTTCAAAGATAATGTGCACTGGTTCCAAGCCACTTCCGAACCAGCGTTTATTTTCAACATCCACCTCTTGAACGTCGGATCAGGAAACAGGCGGACCGGTAGAGTCTATCTCGATCCTAACGGTGAAAAGCTCACAGCTGGCCGTATTCGTGCCACCCGGTTAAATTATGACGAGGCCCAGCTTCGCTACGGTTGACCTTGTAAACCCTGTCGGGGTGCAATTCACTGTCAACGGCCTCGCTATAAAAGCAGCTTTACAATTTTCATCAACACAAATTTTATCAACACAAGGAAACGACCCATGACTTCCACCTTTCGCTGGAGCTATTTGACAATCCCGTTACTGATGGTGTCGTGCTTGGCGGCCAACGCCAAAAGCGAAGACAAAGAGTGGGTCACACTCTTCAACGGAAAAAACATGGAGGGATGGGAGAGAGTCGGCAATCCACAAAGCATTTGGGAAGTTCAAGACGGTGCTTTGACAGCTGCGGGCCCCCCCTCGATGCTGGTCTGTACAACAGGACCTTACAAAAACTTTCGCTACCGTGCCGAGGTCAAGATCAGTGACAACGGGAACTCGGGATTGTATTTCCGCACAACGCGAAAACCCGGTTTTTCCGACGGCTACGAAGCACAGATCGACAGCACCCATGCCGATCCCATCCGCACCGGTTCACTTTATGGATTTTGTAATGTGTACAAACGCCTGGTGGAACCAGATACCTGGTTCACCTATGAACTCGAAGTTCGCGATGACATTTGGCGGGGAAGACCACTGACGCGAATCAAGGTCATCGTCAATGGCGATGAATTGTACGAACATCTCGAGTTCACACTTGCCTTCCAGGAGGGACATTTTGCCTTCCAGCATCACGACCCGGGCAGCAAAGTCAGCATACGCAAGATAGAAGTAATGGAATTGCCCTAGCCAACCGGGTTCTGGGGGTCCTGGGCGGCGGGTAAGGTCCATGGCCCTCACCAGAGTCAACAGCACAAAGGTCGGGGTATCGCGTCCCCGGCGGCAACCAATCGATCGTGTGTTTAGCCCGCCTGTGGAGGTTCCATTTTCTGCAAAGCCTCCGCACCCGTTTCACCCACGACCACACCCCTGGCAATCGCAGTGGAGGATGCCGATACAACCGGTGCTGCCAGCATCTCATCGTAAGAATTCACACCCGTAACGATCGCACAGGCCTCTCCCGTTTTGTTGAATGTCTCGATATTGAGATACCCGCACGCAAGCAGACCCTGTTCGCCTTTCAAAATGAGCAGGGGTTTGCTCAATTCAATTCGATGTTTTTCCAGGCGGTCAAAATTCATCCGTTTGGCCTCCTTTTTATATTCTCAATGTCTGGCTTGTAAATTG
>Ga0310342_100003366_pt1 | contig 10498 bp, 11 predicted proteins | sample S15DNA20500_MG_FD_206155 | JGI IMG/M metagenome (GOLD analysis project Ga0310342, IMG submission 206155) | Marine microbial communities from station ALOHA, North Pacific Subtropical Gyre - S1503-DNA-20-500_MG | ecosystem: Environmental > Aquatic > Marine > Oceanic | place: Pacific Ocean: North... | reverse complement strand
GAGATTGTTCTGGAGATGTAGTTGATGTGGGTGATAAGGTTGATCAGCTATCTACGGGGGACAGGGTTCTGGTAAATCCACGTCTGAGCTGTAATATGTGTCCAACTTGTGTGTCAGGGAGAGATGATTTGTGCAGCAAGTCAACTTTCATGGGTAGTGCGGTAGATGGTAGCTATGCGGAGTTTGTTACAGTTCCCGCCATTAACGTTCATCGTATCTCACCGGATGTAACCTATGATCAGGCAGCTGCGGTGCCTACTACCTTTCTTCCTGTCTGGAACATGATGGTAAGACGAGCTCAGTTAAAACCTTGGGAAACGGTTTTGGTCTTGTCGGCTTCTGCTGGGGTAGGTACCGCCGCGATACAGGTGGCGAAGCAGGTGATAGGTGCGAAGGTTATTGCGACGACTAGTACAGCTGAAAAAGTAATCCAAGCTAAGAATTGGGGGGCTGATGAGGTAATTAACTATAATGAAGAGGATGTTTCTGAGAGAGTAAAAGCTTTAACTCAAGGTGGTGGAGTTGATGTAGTGGTAGATCACGTCGGTTCAGATTTCTTTCCTGCTGCTTTCAATTCCCTGCGTCCCGGAGGGCGATACACCATATGTGGTGCTACGACAGGGTTAAGGACTGAGCTTCATTTGGGTTCATTATTTACCCGCCAAATAGAAATTTATGGGGCATTCATGGGTTCTAAAAAAGATATGGGGGAGATTGTGCAGGTTCTGAACCAAGGCTTAGTGCGGCCTGCAATTGGGAGTAACTTCTCGTTACAATCGGCTGCCGAAGCACATAGAGAAATGGAGAGCACTAACTTCTTCGGAAAGCTGATTTTAAATCCATAACCCATTATGTTTAATTAATCTTTTTCCCTGATGCCGGTGGCGATCGTTTCTTTTCTAATCGTCTACCGTGAAAAAGATATTGTTGAGCATAACCAGCATAAATCCCGAAATGAGCATGTGCCCATTCTAACAAAGCTTTGTCTGGAGGAATCTTTTGGTTGGGAAAATACCATTCCCCTAGTGCACGCCTCACCCATACGTCTATTGGGAAAGCCTCTATTTTTTCGAGAGAAAAAACCGCGACGCAATCGGCGATTTTGGGACCTATACCGTTGCATTCCATGAGATTTGCTTTCGCCTCCTCGTACGGAAGATCGATTAAAAGCTCAAGATCTAGTCTCCCTTCCAAGACCCGTTTGGTTGCTTGGTACACATAAGGTGCCCTAAACCCTAATCCCAATTTTCTCAATCCAATTTCTCCTGCCTCTACAAGTTGTTCTGGCCTAGGGAATGTATTTCTTATCGCGTTCTCCAATTGGAGAGGGTCACCAAAGCTGTTAGCCATGTTTTCCATAACTTGATGGATGCGAGATAAATTAGAATTTGCGGAACAAATGAACGCGATTAAGCATTCCCAAGGATCTAAGCGGAGTAACCGAAGCCCGGGATATATTTTTACCATTTCGGATACACGTTGGTCTTTAGATATTTCACGGTATATATCAGATATATCGTCATCCAGACGGAAATATCTTTTAAGGATATCTATGTTGACTTCCTCACAATGTCTATTGGAAAAAAAATGGGTCGTTCCATCGGGATCCTGACGCAGTTTGATGTACGTGTTGTTGATTATACTCGAGTACCAGTCATCTTCTCTGATCCATCTATGTGATTGACCGCTTTCTAGGCTGGCTGACAAATCAAAAGGTTGTTCTGTTCTAAACAGCATGGTTGTTACGTATCCAGCGAGCAGCTAGAGTCCCCACAGTTGCTTGGGTACTAGGTTGCAAGCTGCAGGGTGGTATAGATCTCAAGAACGATTGTCCATAAGATCGGCCCGTAATCCTTTTATCGAGCACTACGATTGCGCCCTTGTCTTCTTTGTTTCTTATCAGACGGCCTATTCCCTGCCTAAATTTGAGAACAGCTTGGGGCACCGAGTATTGTTGAAAGGCGTCTGCATACTGGTCTGAACGAGCTTTAACTATAGGATCTGTAGGCACTTGAAATGGTAATCTGGTTAAAACCAGAGCCTTCAATATATTCCCTGTAAAATCTACCCCTTCCCAAAAACTGCTGGTTCCCAGAAGGACACTATCAGGATTTTCTTGGAATCTTCGCATGAGTTGTTGCGGAGAGCCATCTATGCTTTGAGCCAAAACTTGGATGCCCTCGGCCATTAATGGTTCCCTGATTAATTGGCTAACACTCCGAAGATTAGAGTAAGAAGTGAATAGCGCCAGGGTACCACCCTTGAGGGATTTCCCAAGGTCAACTAAAACCCTGGACATAGCTGATAAGTAACCATCTGCTGAGGGAGGAGGCATGTCCTCTGGGATTAACAACAAAGCTGCTTTTTGATAGTCGAAAGGTGATCCAACCAGAAGCTCTTCACTATTCTCCGGTAATCCCGTTTGGGATCTAAAGTATCCAAAATTGCCTTCAGTGGCGAGAGTAGCACTGGTAAAGACGACTGATTCTTTGTCGGAGAGTAGATCTTCTGAAATAATAGGACTTACATCTAGGGGGGCAGAATGAAATTGCAAATCGCCCGTTTGCTGATGTCTTGATACCCAATTGATATTTTTGTCAGCTGGCTGTCCAAGAATTGATTTTAGTCGGTTATTTAGTTGTTCGAAGTTATCTATTATCCGGGCCGATTCTAGTGTTAGCGTATTTTTATCTTCTATAAAGTCTAAATCATTACTTTCTAAGAATTTATGTATTTGGGTAATCCTGTTGACAGCTTGCGTAATGACGACTTCCATATTTTCCCAGGCCAATACTAGGTCATCCCAGGCCGGGTGGGCACGAAGAGCTACGGTCAATAGTAATTGGAGATTGTCGTCTGGTCGTGATTCAGATATTTTTGAAATGAATTGTTCGGACACCGCCCACAATCGTCCCCATGATTCCCTTAGCCTAGGAGTTATAGATTGGATCTCTGATAGTGCTAACTCTCCTTGGATCCGGGTTCCTGATGCTTGATTATCGGATGTGGCTAAGGATAATTGTATCTGATTAGTTAATCGATTAAGTTGGTCAGTCTCTTCAAGTAACTGTTCGTGACCGACTTGAAAACCAAATTGACGGGTAGCCTCATCTTCCAAATGGTGAGCCTCATCGACTATAAGATATTTATAGTCGGGTATCAGAGTCCCACCGTGCGCTAAGTCCGAAAGGAGTAATGCATGGTTTACGACAACAATATGTGCCTGTTCCGCTTTTTCCCTCGCGCTTCGTAAAAAGCACGTTTCACCATCTTTTAAACCAGGGCACCAAGTTTTCTCACCTGCTGATATTTTGTTCCAGGCAAAGACATCTCGAGGGCCCAAGTTGATTTCACTTCTATCACCCGAACTGGTCTCTTGTAGCCATACGCTAGTCTTACCAAGAAGTCTTGCCTCATCTATTGAAGTGGTGTCGCTTTTAGATAAATAATCCCACCGGCGTAGACAGAGGTAATTAGATCTACCTTTTAGGGGAGCTGCTTGTATCATACCTTTGTTTATGAGACCTGCCGATTCAAGAACTTTTGCTAAGATGGGAATATCTTTATTGAGAAGTTGTTCCTGTAAGTTAATAGTATTGGTTGATATCACCACTCTATTTCCGGTAGAGGCGGCGAACAGCACCGCGGGAAGCAGATAAGCCATAGACTTTCCAACGCCAGTGCCACCTTCAACGATTAAATTACTACTGTTATAAATGGCTTGGGTAGTGGCTTGTAACATTTGTACTTGTTCCGGTCTATTTTCAAATCCGGAGAAGGTTTGGGTAAATGGCCCATCAGGGCCCAATAGAGTTTCAATTTGACGTTCTGTAATATTGTACAAATTAGATGGAGTTCTGGCCTTCTCTTTGTGGAATAGCCGAGAGGAAAGGTTCTCTAAATCGAATCTTGCCATGCCCGGGGTAGCTGACATACCGTTTTGGTTGTCTTTTAACAATCCATCTAATAATGTACTTATAGACCAACCGCTTTTTAAGGCTTGGTTATTGATAGACGAGATTAAATTAGGATCCATTCCTGCGGCCTTTTTGACTAGAGTCAAAAAGACTCCCCTCGTAGCTTGTGCATCTGCCAAGGCTCTGTGAGCGTCATTATGATTTATTCCCAAAGATTGGCTCAAATACGATAGTGAATATTCGTTACTCCCTGGTAAGAACATAGACGCTAAATCCCATGTGTCATAGTTGGGATTTTTTAATGGTAATCCATGAGACTCAAGGAAGCGTAGATCGAAAGATATGTTGTGACCAATTATAGGGTATGGACCCAAAAAAGACTCTAGCTCAGATGCTATGGAGTTAAAAAAGGGAGCTCTACGAACTTGATTAGGGCTTATGCCAGTCAACCGTTGGACGAACTCAGGAATAGTGCGACCTGGATTAATAAAGGTCTGAAAGGAGTCTATTATTTCGTCACCGGCGAATTTTACTGCCCCGATTTCAATTATGGTATCTCTGGCTGAGTCTAATCCAGTTGTTTCAAGATCCAATGCGACGAATGTCTGGGATAAGGGATTTTCCGTTGAATTCATTTCAGCAAGCATAAAAAATCATATTTACCATCAAATTTGGATTGACTAACCTCGGAGACGGCAGTATTTCGACCTTTGAAAACTTTAAGATTAGTGACTATATCTCTCAACCCTCCATATTCCGCTAATTCAACTCGCCAATCCTCGGTAATTAATGAACTTGAGTGATAGGAGTAAGATTTAAACACCATATGGGCGAAGTCTTCCTTCCCTTAGGCCAACTGCTGGGTAAAAGGTTCGCTCGTGAAGGGCTTTTAAAAACTGCTCTTCGTTTTCTATTTCATCCCGGAATGCAGTGACAAATTTCCCTATTCCATGAACTGAATGTGCATCGCTGCCACCTGTCACCGGTATCGACAAAAGACCGGCAACCTGCATGGCGAACGTGTTTTCTTCGTCTGCAGTCCCGCCATTAGCAACTTCTATTGCATTCGCCATGTTAAATATTGGGTGGTCTAGCGCCTCTTCAGGTATTTGAGGAATAGGATCAGGGAGGGTTCTGTATAGGTAAGGTCTTTCCCTCATATGTTTTCCAAGTACGCCGCGGAACGGATGGGCTGATATGACGAAGCCGCCTTCAGATTTAGCTGTAAGACATAGCTCCGCGGCTTTGTGAAATCCCGATTGATATTGATCAAATCCGAAGGCTAGCATGTGGCCCATATCTGTATCAACTTCCATAGCCCTAATCAGTACTATGCGGTGCTGATCGGCAAACCTACGGAATTCGAATTTATCCCACGGTCCACTGTGCTCAGTTATGCAAAGTCCCCTCAAACCTAATCTTTCGGCCTCTAATATGAGGTCTTCAGGTGATAGACTGCTGTCGGCGCTACCCTTGGTGGTGTGTATATGTAGGTCAAATAATCGTGCCATGTCTCGTAGGAATTTTAGTCGGGGTATGTTTGGCAGTCAATCTCTATGTGGCTTATTTTATTTTGATTTCTGATCTCTGGCGTCTGCGTTAAATGGATTGGATAAATCTCTATAGTTTGTCAGAATATGGGAGTGCAGTTGCCAAATTCTTTAGGGAGTTGATAAGTTCAAAGTTAACCTATAGAATTGGAGGCTGTTGCGACGAGAGATCTGCGGGAATAAGGAGGACAGGTGATTGAATGTTTTAGGACTTCATCTTTTGCTGGAATTAAGGGAATGTAATCCTCAATTACTTGACGATCTTGACTATACACGCGAGTCGTTAATCCAAACCGCCCAACAACTGGGCGCCACTGTAGTCGGGGAATCCTTCCATCAATTTTCTCCTCAAGGTGTAACAGGTATCCTCTCAATAGCAGAATCCCATATATCAATCCATACTTGGCCTGAATTCGGTTATGCTGCGGCCGACATCTTTACTTGCGGGTCAACTTTTAGACCGTCGGATGCTGCAGAGTTGTTAATAAAACGATTTGAGAGCCAAGATCCTCAAACTACTGAAGTACGGCGTGGACTGTTTTCCGAGGCAATGACACGATAACCAAAGGGTTATCAAAGTTATGGACAGTTCAGGAAAATGGTTGCTGGAATCCGTATATCCAGATTTGAACGTGATGTTGAAGATCAGCGAAGTGTTTTATTCTGGGAATACTCAATTCCAGCACGTAGAAATCGTCGGCTCTGAATTATTTGGGAGAAGCCTGGTCTTGGACGGTAAGACTCAGTCAACCGAAAGGGACGAACATATATATCATGAATCTTTAGTTCACCCTGCCATGGCTATCCATGGACATCCGGAAACTGTGTTCATCGCCGGTGGAGGTGAAGGGGGCACTCTCAGGGAGGTCCTCGCTCATAAGGCAGTAGAGAAAGCGGTGATGGTCGACCTAGATCCAGATGTGGTGAACCTGTGCAGGCAATATCTTCCAAACCATCATCAAGGTAGTTTCGAAGATCAAAGAACTACGCTCATTCATCAGGATGCTAGAGGATTTCTTCTAGAGACCAACGATATTTTCGATGTAATGATAATGGACTTGGTAGATCCGTTGGAAGGCGGTACGGCAGGTTTACTTTATACCGAAGAATATTACCGGATAGCAAAGTCGAGGTTGAAACCTGATGGCATCTTGGTTACTCAGTCAGGTCCGGCAGGCTTATTAAGCTTTCAAGAATGCTTTACAACTATTGTTAATACATTAAGCCAAGTTTTCGATTGTGCTGTGCCGTACCACGCTCATGTTCCGTCTTTTCAAACGCTTTGGGGATTCACATTGGCCTCTGATGCCGATCTAAGAGCGAAGCTAGATGATGGCAATCTTGATGCAGTGTTGTTGGGTCGGCTAAATAAGCAGCTTAAATTTTATGACGACATCACTCATAAAAATATGTTTGCATTACCCAGATTTTTGAGGGATGGAATGAGGGATGAGAACAGGACCAATACAGATGCAGATCCAGTCTTTATGGTTTGATATTCTAGGCTCGAGGGGATCTACATCATGGGGTTTATGTGTGAAAGGTTTTTTGAGTTAGATAATTGTTAATTATCTTGAGATGCCTTCATTGGAAGCCGCCTTTGCTAACTCAGAAAACTGTTCTAGGGCTAGTATTTCGCCTGTATCTTCAAAGTGGTGTACTAATGATCTAATGGATTCCGGCACAACACGGGTTTCTCCTGTCTTCGGATTATACCCTACGTAAACAGCCTCGATCGCTGTAAGCATCTCATCTGAGTATTCGCTATATATTTCGACAGCCAAGGTCATGCTGGTGTTTCCGATTCTAACGACCCTAGTATAGAGGTCAAGTAATTGGTCTATCCTGGCAGGTTTTTTGAATTCTATAGTAGTTTTGACTACTGCACTGTCAAAGTAGCCAGCTCTCGCGATTTGGTAAATGCTAAAACCGAGGTTTCTAAAATATTCCGCCTGTGCGATCTCAAGATAATCAAGATAGGCACCGTTGAAAACAATGCCCTGCGCGTCTCCTTCCATCCAGCGAACTCTGATAGGTGTTATAAAATTAAACTCGGATTTACCCATGTTGATTCATACTCGGGATTTGGATTTTCACTCTCCAAAAGTGTAACCCAGAGATTCCAAATAATTTTTGTCATCTGCTGATAGGTTGGCGGTGGATAAAAGATCAGACCTGGTTTGAAAAGTACGTTTTAGGGATTCATGTCGTCGCCACAATTCTATTGCTGCGTGGTCACCCGAGCGTAATATTTCTGGAACTAGTAGATCCTTAAAATTGGCAGGTCTTGTATAGAGCGGGTACTGTAATAAACCCGAAGTTATCGAATCCTCTTCTACATTGTCGGAAGATCCTACAACTCCCGACCTAAACCTAGAAACCACATCCATTAAGATAAGAGCTGGCAACTCACCTCCTGTAAGAACGTAATCACCGACGCTAATTTCGTGGGTAGCCAGATTCTTGCGTATTCTTTCATCAACCCCAGCGTAATGGCCGCAGATTAATATCAACCTTTTATTACAAGCAAGTTCTCTTGCCATTGTCTGGGTGAGCATAGACCCTTGTGGCGACAACAATATTATAGGTATTTGATCCCGACTTTCGGGATCAGAAAATTTCAGAATGTCTTCGGCTCCCTGGAATATCGGGTTCGGTTTAAGGACCATTCCAGATCCACCGCCAAACTGGTAATCGTCGACCGTTTTATGTGAGTCATCAGTGTAGTCCCTTATGTTGGTAAGCTTGATTGAGATCAGTTGCTGATCTATGGCCCTACCAAGCCTTCCATGTTCTATCGGAGATCGGAAAAATTCGGGGAACAGAGTTAATACATGAAATTCCATATTATACAGTTACACGTATGTCCTTGGTGTTATAGGCAGGGTAATTTTCTGGCCGAATGATTAATATCAGAGAATCTGGATTATAGGAGTTTATCCACGAAGACTTCGCCGTTCTTCATTATCAAGCTGATCCTGTCCTGATTTCTGAGTATGGAGATATCTTTTAATGGGTCTCCGTCCAGTATTAGCAGATCTGCTAATTTTCCAGCGGATATTGTTCCTATTTCATGCTCTAGGCCTACACATTCTGCCGCCCATCCAGTAGTTGCTTGTATCGCTTGCATATTTGACATTCCTTTTTCTACCAGAAGCTCGACTTCTCGGGCGTTATCTCCGTGAACAAAACCACCGGCGTCCGTACCAGCGACTACTTTAACTCCTGCGGCCAGAGCTTGGTGCATGCTATCCTTATGAATATCCATTAAAGCCTGGGCTCGTGCTTTCATATGCGGAGCACTAACTGTTGAATGGAACTCGTAGACTTCGAAAGTTGGGACAAAAAATATCCCATTATCTGCCATCATTTTTAAAAGATCTGGGTCTTCTCCTAAATAACAGCCATGTTCTACCGAATTTGTCCCTGCTTCTATGCACATTCTGAGTCCTGGGCCGCCGACTGCATGGCACATGGTTTTTCTTCCAAGGCTATTCGATTCCGCGACTAACGCGCGAGTCTCCTCGGGTGTATATTCGATATCCAGTGGGCCATGACCGGGTCTGGAACTAGCTCCTCCTGTGGTTGCAAACTTAATAACGTCTGCACCAGATCGTGCCATTTCCCGTACCTTCGAGCGAATTGCATCAATCCCATCAGCGACGCCGGAGGGTAGTCTAGGATCTAAGGTATGATGTCCATGGCCAGATCCACTTATGCGATCTGCCAGACCACCTGTTGGAGATATAATTCCGATCGATAATACTAAACGTGGGCCAGGATATAGTCCCTCCTCTACTGCCATTTTGAATCCTTCATCTAACCCACCGGCATCTCTTACGCAGGTATATCCAGCGGATAGAGTTTCACTTAATACTGATGCCGTCCGCAAGTTCTGCAATGAGTTTGGTTCGTGTAATCCCCATCTACTAGCCAGGTCATAACCTTGTGCGGATAAGTGATCATGGCAATCAATCATCCCAGGCATAATGACCTTCCCTGAAACATTTATTATTTCCGTATTATCGGGTATTTCTACTGATTCTCTCGGACCTACGTCTTTTATGTACTCTTTATCAATCAAGATAGCTGAGTCTGGAATAGTTGGCTGGCCTGTACCGTCGATCAGAGTCGCGCCTATTAGAGCTCTCATTTGATACCCCTTTGTGTGGTGTCACTGGTCTTTGTAGGACATACGATTTTCAGTGATGCTAAAGATGCTTTACGAGGTTGTCAAGGATGGTATGTGGTGTCCCGTGAGTTGTTAGCCAGCCTATGGCCTAAAGATAAAAGTAACATGTTAGATATAGGTTCGGATGGGTTACGATTGACAGCAGTTGAGTACTGCACTATCCTCGAAGCGTCCTAATTATGGATAAACAAGTGGCGCAGATGCTTTGGGTAGCATCTGCGCGAATTTTATGTGGAAGGTAAAAATGCCTAAGCTCATTCCTACCCCTGATGAGATAACCAAGCCTTTTTGGGATGCCATAAATGAGCGGCGTCTGACAATCCAAAACTGTATGGCATGTGACTTACTACAATACCCTCCATTACAGAACTGCTCAAAGTGTGGTTCGCCAGGGGGGTTGGAGTGGAAGGATATCGAGGGGAGAGGCCATATAACCTCGTACATTGTGATAGAAGATGGACGTCTTGACAGACGTATGCCAGATCAGCCTTATAATTTAGCTGTTGTGTCGTTAGATTCCGATACGGGTATTAATTTCTATTCCAATTTGCCAGGTGTGGAAGTTGATAAAGTACCCGTCGGAGCTGCGGTGAGAGTTATATTCGAAGAATGTGGCCCTGGCCAGTTGATACATGAATGGGAACTGGTAGGTTAGTAACTTGCTCGGCAAATAAATCTTATATGAAAACAATAGGTGAACTATGGCTTCAGCGAATGAGTATTCCTGGCGTAGGGACAAAGATGGTTTGGGTGTATGGGAACATAGGGGCAAAGTAGCGATAGCGGGATATGGGCACTCTCCGATAGATCGCCGCTGGGATGGTGTATCCATGGATCAG
>Ga0310342_100003365_pt1 | contig 10499 bp, 6 predicted proteins | sample S15DNA20500_MG_FD_206155 | JGI IMG/M metagenome (GOLD analysis project Ga0310342, IMG submission 206155) | Marine microbial communities from station ALOHA, North Pacific Subtropical Gyre - S1503-DNA-20-500_MG | ecosystem: Environmental > Aquatic > Marine > Oceanic | place: Pacific Ocean: North... | reverse complement strand
GTTTTCCTGAAAGACAGCTTGTAATAAACGAGCATCCTCTGGTCGCCAGTACTGGGGAAATTGTTCTGCCAATTGACCCCGCGGGGCTGCCACCCGCATGTAATGGAATTGAACTGGCTCAACAGGCGTCGACGCCATATCGGCCATCAAGTCTTCCCAGGAGAGCCCCAATTCCTGGCGACCTACCCCGTGAAACGTCACCAGGTCCTGGATCGGACGATTTCGAGGCGTATATGTTCCATCCAATAACTCGAGATCGATTCCAGGCTGGTAGGACTTGATCAAATTGTCGCCCACCACATGCGTTAACCAGCCCAGGATGTAAGCAACCTGCCGATGTCCCGGGCCAAACAGCCGCAAGGCATCCCCAATGGTAGCGGCCAAATAGTCGGGCACTTGATTCCAGGGAAGGGCATGATCCTGTTGGGTAGCCGACCAGCCAAAGGAAAGATGCGTCCGCCCATAAAACAACTGATGGATTTGACGTGGTGTGTACTGTTTGTCATCAACGCTCAAATGATAGGGTCGCACCGCGCCACCGGTCAGCGGGCTATGCGGCGGCAACTGAGAGCCGTATCCCACCGGTGCTCCCGTATCCACGCAGATCGCAGCGGGCAACGTCTGCACATCGCAGCCCAGGTAAGCCCCAGCCAGGTAGCTGGCATAATGACGATTCAACAGTGGAGCAACTGGCAATTGACGCTGCTCAGCCGCTTTGCCACCCAGGATGGCATACATCATGTGACCAATGACACCACTCATCGTTGCTAGTCAACTACTCCTGTCTCTGCATGAACCGGGTGCTGGGAATCATCTTTCTCGAATCGAGCAATCACGGCACAACCACACGAATCACTCCAAACATTGACACTGGTGCGACACATGTCGAGGACCCGATCGACTGCCAGGATAACGCCCTGCATTTCCACGGGTAAACCGACTGCCTGAAGAATAATGACCATCATCACCAGTCCCGCATGCGGGATGCCAGCAGCTCCGATACTGGCCAGCAGGGCCGTCACCGCCACGATAATTTGCGGACCCAACTCCAGGTTCACACCAAAATGCAACTGCGCAATGAATAACACGGCAATCGCTTCATAGAGTGCCGTTCCATCCATGTTGATCGTCGCCCCCAGTGGCAAGACAAAAGAACTGACACGGTTATCCACTCCGGCACGCTGCTCTACGTTGGCCATCGTCAGCGGCAGGGTTCCATTGCTGGAAGCCGAGCTAAAGGCCGTCAGCAGCGCAGGGCTCATTGCCTGGGCGAATTTCCAGGGATTACGACGGGCCACAAACTTCAGGATCAGTGGCAGTACAATACAGGCATGGATCAACAAGGCCAGCAGGACGGTCAGCATGTACCAGGCGAGCACTCCGAAAATATTGGCTCCCTGCGTCGCGGTAACATAGAGCATCAGGAAGAAGACACCGAACGGTACCAGCTTGATGATCGCCGTCGTCATGGCCATCATGACCTGGAACAGGCTATCGAACAGGTCGCGAAGTGTCTGCAGGGTCTTGCCCCCGACAATGAGGGCAAAGATCGCGAATGCCAGGCTGAAACTGATAATGGAGAGAAAGTCCCCATCGGCCACGGCACGAATCGGGTTGGTGGGAATGAGTGCTTCGAGCTGCTTAAAGAGTACTTCGCCTAAGCCAACATGCTGCCCGGGAACGCTGGCCACCGCCTCCACAACGGGTGCCGCTTCTGCTGCCGCTGAAGGATCCTCTCTCTCTAGACCTGGACGGATCAAATTGACGAGGCAAAGTCCCGTGATAATTGCCAGGAAACTAGTACAGACGTAGTAGAGGAGTGTCCGGCCAAACATCTTTTTCAGTCGCTGCGCCTCTCCCAGGCCGAGTACGCCTGTAACTAGCGAGGCGATGATCAGGGGAATGGCCACCATCTGCAACAGTCGCAAGAACAAGCGACCCAGTTTCTGTGCGGCCCCTCCGATCCAGCGCCCTTTCGAACGGCCATAGCGCTGGAACAAGGAATGAGCTAAGGGATCTTTCTTCTTGAGTTCGTCGAGACTCTTGAAAGTATCGGGATCATTACTGGTTGCATCCACGACCAGATATTGCCGCACGTTGTCACGAACGATCACGATCCTGACCTGATTCGAACTGTCGTGAAGTTCCAGTGACTCCACACCCATTTGCAGGGCTTCAGCTGGTACATCAGCATCCTTGAACGTACGATCAGAGGTACTGAGCGTTCCGTTAAGCAGCAGTCCGCCGACTGCTCCCGCCACCATGGCAATCAGAATTTGCCAGTGCAAAGCCAGCCGCATAATCCGTCTCCTTTTGACGAGTTTGAGGCACCATCCCAGTGCCGCTGATTATACCTCGCCAGAGAGTAGCTAACAGTCCCTCAACGGAACATCACTCGGTGATAATATCGTGTACCGACTGGCCGGACGGAATCATCGGCAATACGTGTTCCTGGTAAGGCACTTCAACATCCAGCAAGAATGGTCCATCGTACTGGATCATCTCTTGCAGTGCGCCCTGCAGGTCCGCTTTCTCACGAACGTTAGCCGCTCCGCAGCCGTAAGCTTTTGCCAGTTGGACAAAATCGGGATACCGCTCTTCGGCGTAAGGCGTCGATCCTTCACCACGGGCTTCGGCATGTTCCACCGGTCCCAAGTAGGTGTGGGCACGGTTACCTGACATAAAACGATCTTCCCACTGCACCACCATGCCGAGGTGTTGGTTATTGAGAAGCATGATTTTCACAGGAAGCTTCTCGCAAAAGCAAGTCGCCAGTTCCTGGATGTTCATCTGCAAACTGCCATCTCCGTCGATATCAATGACCAGGGCATCCGGATTGGCCGCCTGGGCCCCAATCGCCGCTGGCAAGCCAAATCCCATCGTTCCCAACCCGGAACTGGACATCCAGGTGCGAGGCTGTTGAAAGGACAGATACTGAGCCGCCCACATCTGGTGCTGGCCCACACCAACGGAAATGATCGTTTGCTGATCCTGGATCAAGTCCGACAACTGCTTGATGGCATGCTGCGGTAAAATGCCATCGAACTGCTCATCGTAGACATAAGGATTCTCAGCTTTCCACTGGCGACATTGCGCTAGCCAACTGGAGAAATCATACTCCGAGTTTAGTTCAGGCAGCAGTGCCGCCAGGAAAGCCTTGGCATCTGCCACGATCGGAATGTGGGCTGGCTTGTTCTTGTTTAATTCCGAGGCATCGACGTCAACGTGAATGATCTTGGCATGCTGAGCAAACGTCTCCAGCTTGCCCGTGACTCGATCGTCAAAGCGAACTCCCAGGGCAATCAACAGATCGCAATCACGAACGGCCCAATTTGCATAGACACTACCATGCATCCCCAGCATATCGAGACAATGATCATCCTTTGAGGGAAGGCCGCCCAATCCCATCAGCGTCATGACGACCGGAGCACCTAAGCGGTGCGCAAATTGACGAAGTTCTTCCGTGGCATCTGCTGCAATGATCCCACCACCACAGTAAAGAACTGGCCGCTTGGCAAGTTTAATCGCTGCGGCGACCTGTTTTACCTGTTCCCTGGAGACCGGTCCAACATCTGGCCGGTAACCAGGTAAGTTCATGGAAGTATCCCAATCCGGAACACACTGGTTTTCCTGAACATCCTTGGGGAGGTCAATCAGTACTGGTCCCGGGCGACCGGTCGTGGCCACGTAAAACGCTTCTTGAACAACACGACTAATATCTTGAACATCACCCACCAGGTAATGGTGCTTGCTGATACCGCGACAGACTTCCACAATCGGCGTTTCCTGGAAGGCATCGGAGCCGATCACCGGTGTCTTGACCTGTCCCGTGATGGCGATCATGGGAATACTGTCTAGCTTGGCATCGGCAATGGTCGTCACCAGATTGGTCGCTCCCGGACCACTGGTAGCAATACAAACCCCCGGTCGTCCCGTCGTGCGAGCATATCCCTGGGCAGCAAATCCACCACCCTGCTCATGCCGAGGCAAAACGGTTCGCAACTGCGAAGCGTAACGGCGCAAGGCCTGATGCAACGGCATACTGGCACCGCCCGGGTAAGCAAACAGCACTTCCACTCCCTGGTTCACCAGGGACTGAACGAGAATATCTGCTCCCGACATCAGGGATTTTTCTACGTTTCGATTGATCGTCGCCACCTGTCTACCCTCTGCTCACAAGAACTGTCAGCCAGCCGCAAAGCTGGCCATCAACTGGTCAGACTGACCCTAACATGAATCAACACTCCACTTTACGTCATTATTGGCCTGTGTTCAAGCGAAACAGGACCTCTCCAGACAGAGTCCCTCCTCGCGTAACCCCTTTTTTTCCTTACTGATACGTTCCCCCCTACTCAAATCTGTCTCCATCGCTACAACCGTAACCATACCACTGGCTGCGTCCCAAATTGCCAGCTGGCGGCAGTCCCTTCACGAAGGAAACGGTTAATGAAAGAACTGATCGGTGTTCTGATTGGTGGAGCCTTAGGGGCTGGTGTTCGTTACTTGGTATCAGAACAATCTCAGCGCTGGGATCATTTTCCCTACTACGGTACGATGATCGTCAATGTCAGTGGATGTTTGATCTTGGGCGGACTATTTGGCTGGGGCCTGGACCACATGTCACCGACCGTGCAGAAACTTCTCATTACCGGCTTCCTGGGATCGTTGACAACCTTTTCGACCTTTGGCCTGGAAACTTACATGTCCTGGGAAAAAGGAGACTGGTTGCTGGGGGTCGTCAATATTGTCAGTAACCTGGTATTAGGATTACTGGCTGTCTGGCTCGGTTGCAACACGGTTCGCTGGCTACGCTAACCGTTGGCAGAACGGTTTGTCGAAGCCTGATCAATTCAACTGCAAGCGGCTCTTGAGATACTTCCCGGTCCAACTTTCGGCAACTCGAGAAACTTCCTCTGGTGAGCCAGCTGCCACCAGCTTCCCGCCCTCGTCACCTCCCTCGGGTCCCAAGTCGATGATCCAGTCAGCAACTTGAATCACATCAAGATTATGTTCGATCACGATCACCGTATTGCCTCGGTCTACCAGGCTATTTAGCACGTTGAGCAGTCGTTGGACATCCTCGAAATGCAGTCCGGTGGTTGGTTCATCCAACAAGTAGAGAGTTTTTCCAGAGTCAACTCGCGACAACTGGCTGGCCAGTTTAATGCGCTGTGCCTCCCCACCGGAAAGTGAAGGGGAAGGCTGGCCCAGTGGCAAGTAGCCAAGTCCGACTTCATGTAAGCCATCAAGCAGACGACGGATATTTGAAAAACTCTCGAAGAATTCACGAGCCACGTCGACCGACATAGCCAGCACATCGGCAATCGAATGATCCCGATAGCGGACTTGCAAGGTCGAATAGCTGTAACGAGCTCCTTTACATTGACTACAGGGAACGAAAAGATCTGGCAGGAAATTCATTTCGATGCGTTGCAAGCCATGTCCTTCACATTCGGGACACCGCCCTGATTTGACATTAAAACTAAATCGACTGGCATTATATCCACGCTGTTTCGCTTCACGGGTACTGGCAAACACCTTGCGAACTTCGTCAAACAACCCTGTGTAGGTTGCCGCATTACTGCGCGCCGTCCGTCCGATCGGTGACTGGTTAATCTGAACCACCTTGTCGACAGCAGCCGTGCCTCGCAAACTCGCAAAGGGGCCTGGCCGTTGGGCTACCTGTCCCAGGCGACGTAGCAGCGCACGGGCCAGCGTCTCGTTCACTAGTGAACTCTTTCCTGAGCCGCTAACGCCAGTCACGCATGTCAGGCAGCCCAGTGGAAATTGCACATCGATATTCTTCAGGTTGTTTGTGCTGGCTCCCTGCAGTTGCAAGGTTCGAGACTTAACCACTTCGCGACGGGAGGAAGGAACCGGTATGCTCCGTGCGCCGCTAAGATACTGACCTGTCAGAGACTCTGGTTGCTGGCCAATTTCAGCAGGTTTTCCGACGGCAACTACCCTGCCTCCTTGGGCTCCAGCCCCGGGTCCGATATCAATCAAGTGATCAGCCGTGCGCATCATCGCTTCGTCATGTTCGACGACCAATACGGTGTTACCCTGCTGCTGTAAATCCCGCAAGGATGCAATCAACCGATCGTTGTCACGGTAATGTAACCCAATGGACGGTTCATCGAGCACATAACAGACGCCCACCAGCCCAGATCCAATACTGGTCGCCAGCCGAACGCGCTGCAATTCACCACCGCTAAGCGTATCGGCCGACCGGTCGAGACTCAAATAATCGGCACCCACTTTCTCCAAGAACTTAAGCCGTTGCAGAATCTCCCCGGTAATGGGGTCTGCGATCAATCGTTGCTCCTCATCAAACTGCAATCCCGCTATAAACTCGCTGGCCTGCCCAACGGTCATGGCGGTAATCTGCTGGATATTCTCATCACCTAGCCGCACGCTAATCGCTTCAGGGCGCAAGCGGCTGCCGGCACACGTTTCACAACAAATTTTTCCTCGAAATCGATCCAGTCGTTCCAGTCGTGGCTGGCGAGTGGCCGTAGCGTATTCTTTTTCCAGCAACAAGGTCAAACCTGGGTAGTCCTTGCCATCACCGCTCCAGAGAACATCCAACTGTTTTTCAGACCAGTCCTTCAATGGTGTTTCGGTTCCCTTTTTCGCACTTTTTAACCATGACCCAATCGCCTCTTTTTGCCTCTTAACAGCCGCATTATTGGATCCCTTCCAAGTCTCGATGACACCATCGGCAATCGACAAGTTAATGTCAGCAATGACCAATTCTCGATCGAACTGCAAGCTCGCACCCAGTCCATCGCAGGTCTGGCAGGCGCCGTAAGGGCTGTTGAAACTAAACGTCCGGGGCTCAAGTTCTTCAAAGCTAATTCCACAAGTCGGACAGGCATAGAGAGTACTGAACAACAGGTCCTGCCAGTGATCCGCTTCTTCCGTTGACTCTGTTTTCTGTTGCACGCAGGCAACGATCAGACCTTCCCCGTGCTCAACCGCCAGTTGAACCGACTCGGCCAAGCGTGTGGAAACGCCAGCTCGCATGACTAAACGATCGATCACTGCTTCAATATGATGGATTTTCCTGGGAGCCAGGTCAGGTAACTGGTCGACATCGTGGATCACTCCATCGACCCGCGCACGAACAAATCCTGCCTGGCGGATCTGTTCAAACACTTCCTTCTGCTGGCCACGTCGTCCTCTCACCAGCGGAGCAAGGATCATCACGCGGCAACCGTCCGACAGGCTAAGAAGCGACTGCTGGATCTGCTCTAACGATTGCTGGCGAATGGCCGCTCCACATTGATAACAAGAGGGTGTCCCCAGGCGAGCCATCAGCAATCGCAGGTAATCATAAATTTCCGTCACCGTCGCCACGGTGCTGCGGGGATTCTGATTGCCCTGTCGCTGATCGATACAAATGGTCGGCTGGAGACCTTCAATCAGGTCCACATCGGGGCGTTCCAGCTGATGGAGGAACTGTCTCGCATAGACCGAGAGACTTTCGATGTATTGTCGCTGCCCCTCGGCATAAATCGTATCAAATGCCAGGCTGCTCTTCCCCGATCCACTGGGCCCCGTCAAGACGGTCAACAGGTTGCGAGGAATATCAACATCAACGTCCTGCAGATTGTGAACTCGCGCACCACGGACTCGCAAGACCTGCTGAGTTGCAGAACCATTACCGGCTGAAGATGGTTTTGCCTTTTTAGCCGGCGACGATGAACGTCGTGGTTTCCTTTTCGCCATGGCTTCAGCCCCGAGACTCCCCTGCCTGTCACTATCATTGCTTGCCTAAACAAGCTTGTCACCGTAACAAACGAGCCGCTGGGTGACAAGCAATGTTCGATCTCAGTCGTTGGACAGTCAAGTTGCTGCTCTGTCGTCATCCTGGCTACAACGTGGCAGATGAACGTCCACGAATCAGGCACTGGCAGGCCGCAAAATAATCATCGATCGTCTATATTGGTAGCATCATGAACGCGCACCCTCCCTCCTCGCCAAACCACCATCTGCAAACCATTGCTGAGCGCGAGCAGAAGCTGCTGGCTTCCTACGCGACTTTCAGTTCACAAACCAAGGGCCGCAAGTACGCCGAACCCGATCACCCGTACCGGGGTCCGTTCCAGCGGGATCGGGATCGAATTATTCACAGTAGTGCTTTCCGGCGCCTCAATGGCAAGATGCAAGTCTTCACGGGCGAAATGGGGGATTATCACCGCACCCGTTTAACCCATACACATGAGGTCGCATCGATCGCTCGCACCATCGGACGAGCCTTGCGCCTCAACGAAGACCTCATTGAGGCGCTAGCCCTGTTTCACGACATCGGGCATCCACCCTTTGGGCATGCTGGAGAGGACGCCTTGAATCTCTGTCTGGAAGCCGAGGGTGGGTTTTCACATAACCAGTATGCCTTAACGATTGCCGAGGAGCTAGAAATTCGCGACGGTCCTCATCCTGGCTTGAACCTCAGTCGGGAAGTACTTGAGGGTCAGGCAACACGTGTGGAAAAAGACAAGCAAACGGTACCTCCGTTACTGGAAGTCCAAGTGGTCGAAGCAGCTGACAGTATCACCTACGATGCCCACGATACGGATGATGCGGTCAAATTGGAATTAGTAACACTGGAAGAACTGGCAGAAGTATCGCTCATTCAACACTGCTTGGAACGTATCGGGTCCCGCTTTCATGAGTTGGCTCCCAACATTCAGCGGCGCGCCATTGTCCACGAATTGATTGACATTCAAGTGAGTCACGTGCTGCAAGCAGCTGAAACATTCTTACAGAAATCCAACTGGCAAGATCCCGACGAGACCTTTCGGATTGGCCCCGTTGAACAACTGGCACAACAAAAAAAAGAGCTGGAACAATTTTTAAAGAGTCGTGTGTACCATCATCCCCATTTATTAGAGACCCGTGAAATAGCGCAACAACGGTTGCAGGCTATGTTCCAGGGTTACCAAGAACGTGTTGACTTACTGCCAACCCGGTTTCAAGAACGAGCTGAGAACATCGGGTTACCACGGAGCGTAGGAGATTACCTGGCAAGTATGACGGATCGCTATTGCAACCAGCAATTTAGCCAGTTTTTTGCGAATCGGAGTGAGGGGTAGTTTCGACCGAAGGGAAGGGGCATAATAAGCAGCGAAGGCAACATCAGCAAGCAGGTTAACGGCAGGGCTCTACTCTATGGCACTTTGGGTATTACGAATAATCTTTTTTGTGGTCTCCATTGGTGTTGGATTCTCCATGGCGAGCATGGATCTTCCGGAAAACCCTCAATTCTTTGCCATCGTGACACCGATGGTGGGAGCGATTTCCATCATCGTCATCGATCTGGCAATTCCTCGGAAACGCATTGAGGTCATTACCTGCGTTTACTTTGGTATCGTCATCGCACTGACGCTGACCTATTTTGCGACCAGTGCCATGGAACCTTTCCTGCTCAACCATGATCCAAAATACAAGAGCATCCTTCAGATTCTCGGTGGTGTGGCCTTATCGTATGTTTGCATCAGCTGGCTCATTCAAACCCGGGATGATTTTCGTTTCATTATCCCGTACGTCGAGTTTTCCAAGGAAATCAAAGGGGCTCAGCCTTTTATCCTCGACACCAGCGTGGTCATCGACGGTCGGATTACCGATCTTGCCGAAACGGGTATCATAGATGCCGAGATCATCATGCCTCGCTTTGTCTTAATGGAATTACAGTCCATTGCGGACAGTAGCGACAAGCTGAGACGATCTCGTGGTCGCCGAGGCTTGGACGTGCTCAATCGACTGCAAGAAATGAAACGGCTCAACCTCGCGTTTCACGATCGCGAAACACCGGATATGGATGGCCAGCCAGTTGACATGAAACTGGTCCTGCTCGCCAAGCACCTGGATGGAAAACTGGTAACGGGCGACTTTAACTTGAACAAAGTTGCCAGCCTACATGATGTCAACGTGATCAATCTGAATGAAATCGCCAATGCCTTGAAACCTGTCTTCTTGCCTGGTGAGAAACTGGAAATCAAGATCGTCAAGGCGGGTGAAAGTTCTTCGCAAGGAGTCGGCTACCTGGATGACGGTACGATGGTTGTCGTCGAAGGTGGCCACGACGCGATCAATGAAACGCTACCGGTAACCGTAACCAGCGTGTTACAGAAAAGCGCCGGGCGGATGATCTTCAGCAAGCACGACGCTACCCCGGACGCCCAGTAAAGGGTCAATCGAGCGCATCGATTCGACGCTGTGCCATTTCGCAATAGTCGGGCATGCAATCAATCCCCAGGTAGTGTCGCTCTAAACGTCGCGCTACCAGCGCTACTGTGCCACTGCCCAGGAAAGGATCGAGCACCAGCCCACCCGCTGGGCAACTTGCTTTCAAGCAAGTTTCCACCAGGGATTCAGGAAAGACCGCGAAATGGGCTTCACGAAATTTCGACAGGGAAATGCTCCAGACGGTTCGCTTATTGCGACCTTGTGGATGGAAGGCCTGGTCCCAGCGTCCATCGTGCAAGTTTGAATCG
>Ga0310342_100003362_pt1 | contig 10501 bp, 8 predicted proteins | sample S15DNA20500_MG_FD_206155 | JGI IMG/M metagenome (GOLD analysis project Ga0310342, IMG submission 206155) | Marine microbial communities from station ALOHA, North Pacific Subtropical Gyre - S1503-DNA-20-500_MG | ecosystem: Environmental > Aquatic > Marine > Oceanic | place: Pacific Ocean: North... | reverse complement strand
ATTCGGTCGCCTCCTTGCTGAAAACAAACCATTCTACGACGGTCTGACTGAAGCCTGCGGTCAGCCAGGTACATACCGGGGCGTTCAACTCCTGCACCACTCGAAGACGAGCTCGGTGACGCACCTGGCTCCCGGCGCTTCCTATCGGGACATGGATCCACACCAGCATGAGTGTATGGAGCAACTTGAAGCGCTCGGCATTCCAACGACCTATGACGAGGAGAGTGTCGTCTCCGCTTCCGGTCAGGTGATCCGGGCGCTATCGAAGAAGCAGATACGCAAACTTCTGGCAGGCGGGTTACTTCTGGACGGCGTCGCGGCTCGCGCCCTGACGGATCGCGGCTTTGGTGAAGCCATTGGTTTGAAAAAGGTCGCCGATCCCCGGTCTCTATTCGAAATCGGGCCCTACAACGCCGAAGAGTTTTTTCACCCTGATTACGGCGGGGCCGACCATACCTATCTCGTCTCTCTGTTCGGCCCGAATTCGGGCCCGCCATTCTGCGAGCTGAAGCCGGCGAAGGACGCGACCGTCATCAGCCGCTTTGTCGATCCCGATATCGGAAGGGGTCCGGCTTCCATGATCGCATATCAGAATGCGCTTGGCGGACGCATCGTGGTCCAGGGCTTCGATCTTGGGCAGGCGTATGGCGACAACTATTGCCGCCCCGAGCGTGTACAGCAAATGCAGGGCGTGATCCGGTGGCTGTCCCAGGGGAAGATCCCGGTGCTGGTCCGCGGGGATGGCGCGTGGCCTCTTGGTCTTCGGAAGGACTACGGGGACCGGACGGTCCTTGGTTTCTTCAACTTGTCGCTGGATCCCTGGCCGGCAGTCGAGTTCGAGATTCAGGAAGAGCGAGACCCGTCGTCGATTCGGAAACTAGGCATGGATGGGGCCTGGAGCGAGTGCGAGGGTCTCGAGGTGACTCGGGAAGGGGAGCGGCTTTTGCTCCGGTACGCGCGGCCCGTCCCACATGGTGAACCATTGTTTCTCCGGCTGGTGTGGTAGAAGCATTTCGAATTGATCGGGATTCCGCTCGGCGACGCACAAGATCGCGGAGAAAAATCAACCAGAGCATCTAGACCGAACCAAAGAAATTGAACCACGAAATACACAAAACCGCGGTACCGCAAGAAGATAAGGGAGTGGATTCCTGGTCACTTTGTGTCTTTCCGTGGAAGAGAAATTGGCGCAAACAACAACAATTACGGAGGATCGATTTAGCTCATGAGTATGCTCGCGAGTAGGCTTGCACCAACCCGCGAGCCTCATCGCCATGCCGTGTGACTCGATAATGAGAGGCCCGAAATCGACCAAAAGACCTCTTCAGTCATTGCCATTCACGCCTGACTTTTCGGCGAGGGCGGATTGAAGTTCGAATAGACCCGTTCCGAATCCAGGCCTGCGCCGGCTTCCGCGACATCGCGGTCCGCGATCCTTTTTATCGGCGTGTACTCGGGGTGTCTTGATTCACCGAAGGGGCTGTTGTGTTTCGTGTTGTAACAGCAGATGAGCACCCACCTCCCGTCCTGCGATTCGTTGGCAGCTGAACGATGAAGGGTATTGCTGTGGAAAAAGAGACCGGAACCGGGTTCCATTTCGCAGTAGACGAGCTCGAATTGTTTGTCCGCCTGCTCCACCCGCTCCGGATCACACCCGATCTGGTTTCCGACTTTCATTGGCCTGATCCGGCCTAGTTTGTGAGATCCCTTTAGAACCTGCAGGCACCCATTTTCGCGGGACGCGCGGTTCACCGCTACCATGCAGCTTGCCATGTCGGGAAAGAGACATCCGAATTCGTACCAGTACCCGTAATCCTGGTGCCACACCCAAGCGCCCCCAACCTCGGGTTCCTTAATCATCATCTTGGAATGCCAGTGATAGACTTCGTCGTCGAGAACGCGTTCCATGGTATTGACAATGCGGTCGCAACGGGCGATTCGGCCGAAAATATCGTCCCCGGGATGGTTCCAAACCGTGAGCTTGCTGATTTTTCCTGAATCATCCTCGCGTTCGAGGGCATGGTCTTCCAGCACGTTTCCCGCGGTCGATGCCTGGATGACGAGGTCCATTTCCTCGGCGGAGAAAAGGTCGGGTACATAGAGATACCCGTCGTGGTGAAACTGGTCGACATGGTCCTGGGTAATAGAAAAGTATGCCATGTCAATGTACTCGGTTGGTGGTAAGGATCCGTTCGCTTTCACATATACAGTACAGCCTGGCATTCATCGAGGCCATGCTGAATTTCTACTGTTGCGCGGTTTCAATTGCACCGATACGCTTCCGACCCATATTGGGAGAAATTACTCATGATCGAGATCAAAGCTCCGATTACTCAAATCGCCCTGGATTACCCGACGATCGAGGAGGCGATCGAAATTGCCCACATTGCGGTGGAAGCCGGATTCGACTGGCTGGAGGTAGGGACCCCTCTGATTACCGTTCAGGGGATCGCGCCGATCGGTCAGCTGGTCCAGGCCTTTCCGGACCGGGTGGTCCTTGCCGACTACAAAACCATGGACTCCGGCTTCAAGAATGTTCAGCGCACCAAGGACCAGGGCGGGCACCTGATGACGGTGTGCGGAAACGCCTCGGATGCGACCGTGTTGTCGGCGATCAACGAAGGCAAAAAGCTGGGTATCGGCGTCGTCGTGGATACCATTGGCTCAATGAACCATGCGGAACGCGCCCGCCAATGTCACGCATGGGGCGCGGATCTGATCTATATTCATTATAGTGCCGACGAACGGCGAGCGGACGACACGCAGGACGCGACCCAGTGGCTCGAGTCCGTGATGGCTGCGGTGCCGGGTCCGGTGGGACTCACCTGCTTCACCGTGGAGAATGGAGTGAAAGCGGCTCAAATGGGCGCGGAGTACTTTGTGACGGGATATCCGCCCCTGCTTGGCGACAACCCGTTGGCGGTGCTGACGGAGTTTGTTCAGGCGGTGAAGAACAATTACCGCCCTCGATAAACTGTCTCGAACGAAACGCCCCCCGAGCTCCGCTCGGTGGAGCGAATGATTGTGCACTACGCCGAGCTCCACTCGGAATCCGCGCCATTGTGCGACGTAGTATGTTTCATAGGGTTCCAAGATCCGGAGATTCCATCCAATCGCCGGATCGGCGGCGTGCTTGCCGCAGGGGCGTTTTGCTGGAGTTGGTACAAAGAACTCGCCCACAAAATTTGTGAAGAACCAAAAACATTTCATCCCAAAGAAGGTGATCCCAATCCCCTTTTTCTTCTCCGGTGGACATTCGGAGTTGAGCATTCGACATTGGGAGTTTCCGTTCTAAACCCGCGATTCTCTACCAGTACTTCATCGCATCTTCGAACATGGCTGCGAGGTCTTCTCTCTGCGCCGGTTTTGGCGACAGCTTCGTAACCCGGTGCTGGGGGAGGGTGCCCTCGACGAGGGCCGGGATATCGTCACTTGTGTAGCCAACTTCAGAAAGGCCGTTGGGTACCTTGAGGCGTTGCATGAATTCGATGATTCGGCTCGCGAGAAGATCGCCCGCATCCTGATCTTTCGCGCTGGAGATATCCGCTCCCAATGCTTCCGCTGCTTTCAGGTGTCTTTGCGGCGCCGCGTCCGCCGTGAATCGAAACACGGCCGGGGCATTCAGGATTACCGACGTGCCGTGAGGTACGAGAGGATGATTTTCTGGGTATCCCGGCGGGACGTACGTCCTTACCATGCTGGAGACGGGGTAGGACATTCCGTGGGGCAGATGCACGCCTGCATTGCCGAATCCCATGCCGGCATAGGATGCAGCCAGCATCATGTTTCCGCGGGCCTCATCGTCGGAGGGATCCTCCACTGCGCGTGGCAGATATTCGTCGACCATTCGCAGCGCCTGTAGCGCCCAGATGTCGCTGATCGGATTCGACCCCTGGTAGGCGGGACGAAGAATGGGTTGTTCCGGGTAGGGCCGGCTGGTGAAGGGAATGGCCGTGTAGGATTCGATCGCATGGCTGAGCACGTCCAGGCCGGTGGATGCCGCGATTTCGACGGGGAGAGTCCTGGTGTTATTCGGATCCACGATTCCAAGGGTCGGTTTCAATTGCCGGTGCGCAATGCCGGTTTTGGCGTGCATGGATGCAAGATCGAAAATTGCGACGCCGGTGGTTTCGCTGCCGGTGCCCGATGTCGTAGGCACCGCGATTAAGGGTTTCAGCGGACCGGGAACCGGTAGGCCTTTTCCAATCGGCGCGTTCACGTAGTCCAGGAAGTCATCCGGCGGATAGGTGGCGTAAAGATTCGCGGCTTTTGCCGTGTCCATGGTAGAACCACCGCCAATGGCCACAAATCCGTCAAACGACCCGCGCTGCGCGAACTCAATCGCCTCTTTGAAAGAGGCGTCCTTGGGTTCAATTTGTACCCGGTCGAAAAGATCGTACTCGATTCCCGTTTCCCCGATCGATTCGAGTGCCGTAACCACCGGGGGCAGGTTTTGCAGAATGGGATCGGTAAGGATCATGATCCGTTGTACCCCAAGTTCCACGAGATCCAGCCCAATCTCGCGAGTTACGCCTGCGCCGAAACGGATATTTGAGGCCGACATCTGAAACGCGAATTCTTTTCTCTCCATCATTATTTCTATAGAGTGAATCAACATGCAAGGATGCTACAAGATGAAATTTCCCTCCCTAGAGTTTCAAGCAGAGCGCCGGGCCGAGCTTTATGCGGTGCATCGGGATGCGCACCGCGAGAGTTTTTCGGAGGACGGCGCGTGGATCGGACGATTTAAGCGTGACGGCGTGACGCATTCACGGGAGTGGCTGTGGCATGCGATTCCATTCCTGGCCGGTGATGCGCAGGATATCCAATTCGGGAACACGTTGATCGCCGCGACGCCGAACCAGGCCAATCACTTTAACACCATTACCGCCGCACAGATTCTACTTCACTATGAGGAACAGATTGATGACGCGGCTCACCGCCATCTCCACCTGCTGATCAAGGACGGATTTGCGGAGTCGATCGATTTCTCTCTGGGCGTGTATGGCGTGAATAACTTCAGTGCCATGCGCGCGTTTTACTTTGTTGCCTGCGCCGAATTGTTGGAAATGTACGAGGTTCCCTACCGCCACAAGTCGATTCCCGAGGTGTACAACCGGTTCCGAATCCGGCAATTCGGGCGAAACATTCTTCGCCTTCTTGAAGCCCAGCTTGAGAGGACTCAGCTAACCGAAGAATACAATACCACAAACTACTCGCCGCTTACGATGATGGCGATGGCGGCGATCGTCAACTGGAGTAGCGACGACGAATCGATCAAGATGGCGGCTGGCATCGAACGCAGGGTATGGGAAGAGTTGTTTTCATTTTATCATCCGAGCCTTCGCGCGCAGGGCGGTCCGCATTCCCGGGCCAATATGCGCGATGCCGTGGCGCATGGTACGAACTGGAAACAGCTTTGGGCATTTCTCGGGTTTGACGGGGAGACCCGGGTTCAGGATTTGCTTTATCCGCCGGCAGAAGGCGAGGCCATGATCCCGGACGGCGATATTCCCAGCCACCAGTGCGAAGTATGCTGGCTGCTCCGTACCGATTACCATGTGCCGGGTGACATGCTTTCTGAGGTTTCCAACCGAACCTACCCCTATGATTTCCAGGCGACCTGCGAGTGGAACGGGCAGGGTTTCATGAGAAATGACGGGACGGTTGTTCCAAACGTGGAAGGTGACTGGCGAGCCGCTGCCGGAGCCGGATGCGCTACCTGCCACCAGGAACGGCACTTTGCGATCGGCAGCATGTCGGACAGTCATGCATCGCAGGGCAGTGTTTGTAATGTAACGTATCAGCATCACTTTGGAGACGAGCCCCTGGGAACGGTTCGAACTGCAACGCTCAACATGATCGTAGGCAAACCGCCGGACTTCGTGGAGAACGAGTACGGCGAACGCTGTTTCCCAAGCTCCCTGGGCAATCAGGGGTGCTTCAGGATGGGCCAGGACGGTAACCGGGTTACGGGGACAGTGAATGCGCATCACAGCGCAATCTATGGGCGGGACGTGCAGGAAACGGGCGAAATCAGTCTTTGCCTGTTCGTCGCCGAGCAGCTTCCGTTGAATTCTCCGGTAGAGGCTGTCTTGTTAAACGGGTCGGAAGTTTCGTCGGTGCCCTTCGAATTGAAGTCGCGGGAGGCGACCTTCGAGATTGAGGATGGCTTCGTGCGAATCGAGTTCGTTGTTCGCAGCGTTGACGAAGTAAAATTCGTGGTTGACCGGTGCAGTGGTTTCCTACGCTGTGCGGCGGTTTTGTACGAAGGTTCGCTGGGCGATTTGGATTATCGCAACGCGAAGCAATATGCGTTGGATTTCGAACTGGCAGCGATTCAGCCTGGCAACCTCGCGGATCGTTATGCATGCCGACGGTGAAATATTGCCGAGCTCACGAATTCTTTTCCCTGCGAATGAAGCGTGGTTGGGTCCGGAATTTGTTCAGCAATTCGTCATCAACTCGCGCAGGTATCTCACGGATGCCGGCAATACTTCCTCTCCGTTTCCGGAAAGGGTTCTGCATTCGATGACTACGTGGCCCTGGTATCCGATTTCCTTCATGGCGGCAAATCCGGGGCGGAAATCGAGAGCGCCTGGTCCGGGTTCGACGCGGCTGTCTTCCGCCACGTGAACGTGCTTGAGGCCGTTTCCGGCGCGTCGAATCAACGCGTCGGCAGGCTGATCTTCCCACTGCATGTGAAAGAAATCGACAATGACGGCGAGGCCGGGGTGGTTGATCTGTTCGCATATTGAAACCGCGTGTCCGACCGTGGCCATGTAATCGGTTTCCTTCGGATTCACGGCTTCGAGGAGGAGGGCGACGCCGTGGTCGTGGGCGGCGGCGGCAAGGCCGGAGAGTTGATCCAGAAGCAATTCGTCCTCCATGGCGACTCGGGCTTCGTCGTTTGGAGCATTGCTTATTCGCGGGTGGGCATCCATGTGCAGGATCGGTGGCATGACCACTCCCACTGCGCCGAGTTCTTCGCAGAGTACAAAGAGTCCCTTGGTGTCTTCGAAACATTGACGACGCACTTGCGCATCGGAGCTGATGAGAGACCCGCGAAATCCGAGGGAAATGCTGGAAACCGGAAGAGGCAGCTGGTCCTTGATCGATTTCAGCTCATCCAAGTATTCCGGGAAATACCGACCCGGCAATTCGACCGCATCGAAGCCGTATCGCTTCGCCTCCTCGAAGCGCTCCATAACGCCATCGCCAGGGAGTACCTCGTAGCGGATGCCGAGTTTCCACATCAGGCGGGGCCCCGCGATCTGATGATGCGCGCTAGACGCTTCTGGGTGGGAAATGTCAGCCCTACGAAAAGTAGAAAAAGCAAGGGCGCAATTGCGTTTATCCAATATACAGGCTCAGATGACAGGGTGGATTTTCCCGCCAGGAAGAGAACGACCAGTCCAAAGAAGGCGCTTCCTTCCCACACCGCCGTGCGCACGATATAGGCGACCTTCACGCGAGCGGCGAACTTCGATTGTTCTCTTCCTTTGCCGAGCACGGCTGAGAACAAGAAAAATCCGGTTGGAAAAGCGGATAGCGTAAAAATTGCATTCACCTGGGTCAGCAATTTGATGGAACCGCGGGTTGCCACGCCACTCGTGGCCGAGTTAACAAAAAACATGAAGATCGTCACCGCCCCGAACAAAACCACGCCGACGGCGAGTGCGACATGAATCACTTGAAGGGTGAAGACGAACTGTCGCGAAAATGAAGAGTCTTGCATGTTCCTCTTTTCAGCTTGTTTCCAACGCCCCATCTTCCTTGGCCTGCGATTGCTCCAATACAGGAGCCGGTGCATTTCTGGCCACGAATTCCTTCGCCATCTGCTTGTAGGCCTTTGCGGCCGGGCTATCCGGAGCGTAATCGATGATCGGTTTTCCGTAGCTGGGAGCTTCGCTGACGCGGATATTTCGGGGGATCAGCGAGGCGTAGACTGCGTCTCCGAAATGTTTTTTCACTTCTTCCACGACCTGGTGGGCGAGATTGGTCCTCATGTCGTACATGGTCATCACGATACCATTCAGGGCCAGTCCGGGGTTTGCACCGTCGGTTTTGAGGCGCTCGATGAGGTCGGTGATAACGCTGAGGCCCTCGAGAGCGTAATATTCGCATTGCATGGGAATCAGAACGGCGTCGGCGGCGGTGAGGCCGTTCATGGTGAGGATCCCGAGGGAGGGGGGGCAATCGAGCAGCACGTAATCGTAGGCACCGCGGCTCCGGATCGGTTCGAACGCTTCCTGAAGCCGGTGGAGATATCGATCAGAGCGAGCGATGTCGATTTCGGATCCCGCCAGATCTATTTCGGCGGGGATGATGTCGAGATTACGGTAGGCGGTGGGGACAATTTTATCTTCCGCCATCTGCTCGCCCAGGAGTACGCCGTACAGGCTCTGATTTTCCCGCTTTTCAAGCCCGATACCGCTGGTCGCGTTGGCCTGCGGGTCGATGTCAACGAGCAGAACTTTCTTTTTCAGGACAGTGAGGCCCGCGGCCAGGTTGATGGCTGTCGTCGTTTTGCCCACACCCCCCTTTTGGTTGGCAAGGGCAATAACTTTTGTAGACCGGCGGGAATCCTTCATCTTATGCCCGTGGAGAATACGAGCGGCAGCCTCGGGCGACAAGGACGAATGGGCCGAAAACGATCGGTGGATCAGCGCACCTGCATGACGGGGATATCAGTGCGGGTTAGATGCGTGGAGGTGCTGCCGAGGAAGGTTTCCCGAATTCGCCCGTGACCGTGAGCGCCCACGACGGTCATATCGGCCCGAATATAGACAGCGTGATCGAGGATCGCGGATTTGGAATTTCCTTCCGTCACCGCGGCTTTCGCATCAACGTTGTGCGCCTCGGCAATGCGGACGGCGTCCGCGGGGACGTCTGTTTGGCGGTTTCATCCTCCTCATGTTTACGCACCGTGATGATGTGGAGGACGAATTTGAGAGCCTCGGCGAGTTCTACGGCGGCGACGTGGAGTGCTTGGCCGGCATGAGGGCTGCCGTCATAGGCTGCGAGAACCCGCGTAATAATGGGTTGCGATGACGGGCCTACGACCACGCAGGGGGTGATGGAGTTTCGGGAAATACGGTTGGCATTTGACCCGATCATGTCTCCAACCATTCCGGGGTGCTCCCCTTTCTGGCCGATAATGAGGATCTCGGCCTTTATTTCCTGCCGCAGGACAATGCGAGACGGGTGGCCTGTCTGGAGCGAGACCTCGGGGACGACTTTGGCGCTCCGGCACTCCTCCTGAAACGCGCGAATCACGTTTTCGACTCTATTTTGGCGTAGTTCTTTGAAATGTGAAAGCTGTGTCACCATTGGATTGGCGCCAATTCAGCCTGAAATATCGGCCAGCAGGGGTCCTTCAAGCAGCCTGGAGCCGACGAGGTGGAGGCCGGGCAGGTGTACGCTCAGCTTTTGGGCAAGGTGGATTCCGAATCGCGTGGCGACGGAACCGTATTCCGTGCCATCCGCGCCACATTAATAATGGCATAAATTTCTCCGCCTTGTCGATGGAAATCGATATGTGAAAGAACATTTGCCTCTGGTGAGAAGCCTGATACATTCGGTGTAGCGGAGGTCATTTCGCGCGCGCTTGCACGGCGGAAAGTGCAAAGCAATGGCGGCAAAAAAAATTGTCAAGAGAACGGGTTGGCGAGAGGCGATCGGGATCGGTCTGCTCGCATTCAGCATTCTGACTTTTTTGAGTCAGATGTCGTATTTTTATGGGGACATCCCCATTCTTCAGAGTCCTCCTCAGAGCCCGCCCGCGAACCTCGTGGGCCCGGTTGGGGCATGGGTAACGTTCGCGATTTTCATGTCGCTGGGCGTAATCGGATATCTTATTCCAATTGTGCTGCTGGCGATTGGACTGATGCTTGTCCTGGGAAGGGAATTGCGAATCTCGATAAAAATCGCCTGGATCGCGCTGATTTTTTGTGCCCTGGTCTGCATTGTTCAGATGCAGCCTGATCTCTGGGCGGGGCTAGAAAATCATCTCAACGTGGGGGCGCCGGGGGGACTATTAGGCGTTCTTTTGGGTGAAATGATTCTGATCGGCCTGATCGGCAAGGTTGGGACCGGCCTGCTTGCGTTCACCGTACTTTTGGTCTCAATGGTCATGTTGTTTGAGATTCGGCCCGTCCAGGTGTTCCGGAAGGTAGCCGGGCTTGGTTCAGCGGTGGCAACCCAGGCAGGCAAGGTTGTTGACGCGCGTCGCGAGAAGCAGGATTCGCTTCGGAAGCAGGAAAAGGACCTGGAACGTCAACGCAAGAAGCTTGAACGAACCGTGCGAAAACAAAAAACCGAAGCCCATGGTTCAGCAGAAGAACCTACCTATGCCCGCACGGTGGATGAGCCTCCATCGCCCTTGGATGTACTTTCAACGGTTCCTGAACCCGTGGAGGAGCCGGTGCCGGCTCTAGCCGAAACAGATCCGGACCAGGACCTCTCAGGCGCCCTTCCCGAAAGTATTTCCCCACTTAGG
>Ga0310342_100003361_pt1 | contig 10501 bp, 10 predicted proteins | sample S15DNA20500_MG_FD_206155 | JGI IMG/M metagenome (GOLD analysis project Ga0310342, IMG submission 206155) | Marine microbial communities from station ALOHA, North Pacific Subtropical Gyre - S1503-DNA-20-500_MG | ecosystem: Environmental > Aquatic > Marine > Oceanic | place: Pacific Ocean: North... | reverse complement strand
AGGCCAAGCTTAAGTTGTAAGCTTTATCAACCTGGTCATTATACTTTGTCTCTAATGAGGGTGTCACGAAAAATTGGGCTGGCCTCATAGACCCAGTAGCTCTAATTGGAACAATCCCAAACCTGGCGATCAAACAACAAGAAAAGGTGCCTATGGACGCTTATTCCGGGCTAAAATGAGGATCTACATCGAACAAAAGGTTCTTCGGCAATCATCCAGAACTAAAATTTAAGTAAGCTACGCAGTTAAGTGTGGTCATAGCTGATATCGTTGAATCAATGACCTGATTTTGCCGGAAGGCCTACCTAGCCGTATGAGGTTTCGAGTCGGGAGAGTAGCGTCAGTCCCAACCAAGTGATTCCACCTTGCTGATTGATTGGGATCTCATCGGCTGGCACTTTCCCCTGGTCATCAAGTGGCTGCACAAGATCTTAATGAACGCCTTGACAGCGGCGGCGGTACGCTTCTGCCATTGCTACCCGTTGGCTCATCGATGTCAAAAGCAGCTATAATGGCCTAAAACGGACAATCATAGGTGACTAATATGATAACCTAAGTAACTGTTGACAGCGGATACCGAAGTCGATAAAAGACTGCACCTTTGCTAGCGGTGAAGACCTGCTGATACTAAGGGTAGATGTAATACTTCTACTTGCCACTATGAATGACAATGTTACCTGCTTCCACAATCCGTTTGGCTACACATTTAGGATTCTTAGTTGTAAAGTGGCATAACTGAATCTATTATATCGTGTTGTTAGTGAATCTTTCTCCTGGCCTCTTTACTCATCGGCCATAGAGCGTTGGCTGTGGAGTGGCTCTTTTTCTGCCCCACCCTTGACCAGTTATCTCAGGTTTCATATACTACTTGCACCAAACCTAGAATCAGAACCATCTGCAACCGTTACATACGACATCTCTTTTTTTCTTCCTACTTTCCCTGCCTTTTCCAGCTGAAAGTGCTGGGAAAGTTCAGGAAGCATTTATCTGGTTGGAAGGTGAAACACCAACTAAAACTAACTTTCCGGCGCAAACCAGTTTCTCAGCCACTACCTTCAGATCGAAATCTAATTTTCTATCCAATATAAGTGGTTAACGAATGAAGGAAAAAGAACTCGTGAAGAAGCATTCGCCAGATACAAGCTCAACATAACGCACGCCGGCGCATATCATCTATGGGTTAGAAAGTTTTGGAAACACGGTCCTTTTAAGTGGAAATTCGATCAGGATGTATGGCAAATTTGTGGACGCGATATTACATTGGCTGATAATGTCACCATTCGAACCCATTTGGGGGCTAACTGGGTTTACTTGGGAGAAATCCACTTAAACTAAGGGTGAAATAATTTTTGAACTTCGTTTATTAGCTGATGTCGGCCAACCACTGATGTCTTGTTTTGACGTATTTGACCTAACGCTTAATCTCTTCAAACCAAATGGGAAACTAGAACCGGGTGAAAAATACGGGAAAGCGGATCAAGGCTTTTTCCCATTGAGCCTGATATGGATGATTTTGGACCTGATGCTGTCCTAGATCTGCGTAAATTAAACGAGAGGATAGCAGGTCAAGACGGCTTCATCCAGAGGGAGGGAGATAATTTAGTGCTCGGTAACGGCGAAATAGTTCGCTTCTGGGGGGTTAACCTGCATGGCGATAATGCAGGAGGCAACCGGTCGTCAGTCGACTATCTAGCGCGCAGATTGGCCAAAATCGGTGTCAATACGGTTCGCTACCACAGCCCCATTTTTAATATCGCGGCACCCGTCCTGAGATCGTTAATCCAAAGAGACTGAATGATTTATTTTACCTGGTCAAAACGCTGAAGTCTGAAGGGATCTGCACATCTCTAAGTTTCTATTTCCCTCTATGGTTTGATATCAAACCTCATTACGACCTTCCCGGTTATGACGAGATCAATAACAAAATACCGTTTCTACTGTTAATGATTGACGAGAAGATGCAAACCATTTATAATCCTGGGTGCGACAACTTTTCACCAGTGTGAACCCTTATACAGGCCTCACACTAGCTCAAGATCCAGCCATTGGTATTGTCGAAATTCAAAATGAAGACAACTTTTCTTTTGGGCGTTTACTCATAATAATGCGCCTAAGATTTACTAGAAAGAGCTAGAAATTGCTTATGGCAACTGGCTCCAGAAGAAATATGGCTCATTAAAGCAAGCATTCGTTCAGTGGGGAAGTGCTAAAGATAAACAGGACAATCTATAGACAGGTCATGTCAGGTCTTTGAGGCTTGGCATATGACCAAAGAAGGCAGCCACATCGGAGGTCCAGACAAGGTCAAGCGCGTCAGCGACCAAGTTCGATTTCTGACCGAATATCAGCGTGAATTTTACCCGTCAGTGATTGAGTGTTTTCGTCAAGACCTGGGGATTCAAAGCCTTATTTCACCCCGTAACTGGCATGTTACCGACGGTCCGATGCTGGATTCGCTTGAACGATATACGTATACTGCGGGTGATGTCATCGACCAGCGCGGCTATTTCGGTGGACACCACCAAGGTGAGGGGGCATCTTATTCGGTTCGAGTAAGGCATCGTTTTACCAACCAGGCTGCGGTCAAGTTACCGGAAGATCTGCCCATCCAGGTATTCTCCGTTCAAGATTATCCTCACATCATTAGTGAAATCGGTTGGCCTAACCTTAACCGATTTCGAGCCGATTCAACCTTTTTAAGTTCCGTCTATACTACCTTGCAAGGAGTTGATGGTCTATTTTTCTTTAGTGTGAACGACAATTTTCTGTCTGATGCTTCGATGAAAAAATTCACCACCAGTTCACCGATGACGGCGGTTACCTCTCCAGCTGCAGCGCTACAATATCGACGTGGTGATGTCGAGGAGACCACAGACGTTTTCTACCAGAATCTCGACCTGGAGAGACTATATGCAATGAAAGGAACCGCTGATGCTAGCACGATTGCTCTGGACGAATTCAGGGAGCAGGATCTGCCGATCAATGCGTCCGAGGCACAAGAAAAAGATGACGTGACACATCTTCCGTCTCAATAACTGGATCCGCTCACCTTCTATGTTGAACGTGTTGTTCGCGGGTTTAAAGGGCAATCGAGTCCTTTGCAGCCCCCCGAAAAGGCGGTGCAGGCCGATTGAACCCAGTTTATCAACCATCAACAAAAAACGGTTCGCAGTGTAACGAACCAGGTGTTTTGGGACTATGATCAGGGCGTTGTCACAGTGGATACACCGAAAAGTCAAGGCGTCACCGGATTTATTGGCCAGGCAGGTCGTATCTGGTTAACTGGTGTAATCATAGCATCTCAGAACGAATTCGCATCAATTTGGGTTATTGCTCACGACGATGAACGACTTCAAACATCTAGGCGAATTCTAGTCCAAACATGACGGAAGAACAACCATTGGGCTTCAACGTCGACAATGGAAAAATTATTGATCTGGGTTCTCCACCAATTGGTATTAAACATCTTAAAGTCACCGTCTCGCTTCACCCTAGCACATCCACCCAGGCTCACGTTACAGTATTGGATGAAAACGGCTATAGAACAGAATCCAGCAGAACGATCAATCGCCAAAGTAGGCAGCCTCTGGTTGTTAAACTTGATGAGAAAGGTGTTTACCATCCGATTGAAAAATGAGTAGGTTCGTCTTCCCGCCTGTCCCGGCTCAGGCTGGCGATTTGACAGGATGGAGGCCTCTCAGATAGCTGTAGGCCTGCCCGCATACATTCAAAACTCTTTGGAAACGTCGATGCAAAATACATCAACAACACCCGCAGTGTTCAGGGGTGAACGCCCAAATATTCTACTGATTATGTCCGACCAGCATAGCCCACGTCTGCTCGGATGTGCTGGTGATTCCATTGTGCGGACACCGTCGTTAGACCGATTGGCTGAACAAGGGGTTCGATTTGAGAATCACCACTGCGCCAATCCATTGTGTGTACCGTCTCGGATGACCTTCCTGACGAGTCGTCATAGTTCGGACATTGGTGTGTGGACAAACCAGTGTCGGTTGGAATCGACGATCCCGACCTTTGTTCATTACCTGGGTAATGCAGACTACGAAACTGTTCTCTGTGGCCGGATGCACTTCACTGGACCGGATCAGCGACACGGTTTCGAACGGCGAATACTCGGCGATGTCCATGCCAAACTAGAGCACATCCCCATGTTCACCACGGGACAAAGTGCTGATGGGGTCAAAATCGCTGGACCGGGACGGACCGCCTATACTCGCTACGACCAGGAGGTTACCCATGTATGTCGGCAGTTTCTGGAAACACGAGATAAATCTCCCGGCGATCGTCCTTTTTTTATGACAGTCGGGTTTGTATTGCCTCACTGCCCCTTTATCGCCCCCAAACAGTTGTTCGAGGAATACCTTGAACAGGTCGACCTACCGCAACTGCCGGCGGACTACCACCAATCTCTGCATCCGTTTATGAAAATATGGCGTGCCATACGGAAGGTTGATGAACTGGCAGATGAAGAGGTGAGAATAGCTCGTGCCGCCTATTACGGCTTGGTAACCTTGATGGACCAATTGATTGGACAGATACTCGATACGTTAGTACAAACACGCTTTGGGGAGAATACACTGGTGATTTATACTTCTGACCACGGGGAAATGGCAGGCGAGCATCGAATGTGGTGGAAATCGAGTTTCTACCAGAGTTCCGTTGGCGTACCTCTGATTTTCTCTTGGCCAGGAAGGTTCGCAGAAGGGCTGACCATTCATCAGGTAACCAGTCTACTAGATGTTGGACCGACCCTGGTTGAAATAGCGGATGGTTCACCCATGCAAAATGTGAGTGGACAGAGTCTCTGCAGGCTCCTCAACGGGTATGATCATATCAATGATTGGCCGGATACGGCATTTGCCGAATTAGGTGGATTAACAGGGAATGACCCAGGGCGGATGATACGACGCGGCCTCTGGAAACTAAATTACTACCACGGATATGACCGGCCTCAACTATTCAACCTGGAAGAAGATCCGCACGAGTGGCACGACCTGGGCGGTGACTCAGACTATTCGGAAATTCGTCATGAACTGTTGGCCGAGGTGTTAAAAGATTGGTCTGGTGAAGCAGTCTTGCGGCGCACCGAAACAGCAACTCACGATCGTCAAATACTTGAAATGTTTCATCAAAAGACACAACATTCTCGGCGCTCCCCCGCCGATGACCTGCCCGACCGATGGACGGCTCCCGACGGTTGCAACATTTTCCCGGAAATCTAGCTTCTTGTCGCATATTCGGATTGTCAAAGAGGACGTTGTTACCGATAGGCAAGAATTACCGGCGCTTAATTGAAGGACGACTGCATATATGAAGACTGAGCCTACCATTCCACAACACCAACTTCAGCAGCAGATCAACCAAAACTATTGTACCAACCTGCAGGCACTCGCGTTTCTACCTATTGGTGAGGGGTCATGGTGCTTTCATGGTCAGGGGAAATCCGAGATTTTCATCCGATTGGTCAAGGAAAAGACAAAAGCCGAAAAAACAGTACTCCTGGCTAAGTTTCTTTCTGACCAGGGGCTGCCTGTATTACCTTCTTTAGCTGATAAATCAGGCAACTTAATGGGTGAAATCGAAGGCTGTGGTCTGATTATCTACCCCTTCATTTATGGCTCGACCCTGATGAACCGAGAGCTTTCTAATAAACAGGCTTCTCCACTGAGGAGGGAGATCGGAGTAACCGTTGCCAGAATTCATGCTCTAACTGAGCTTACAGATAACCAACGGTATTCTAATCAATTAAATCGCAACCAGCACTCTCCGATTAGGCAATTCGACCTGCCAAGGGAAGATTTTGCTAGATTTCAAGTTGAAAGCTTTTCTATTCTCTCACCAGATGATCACCAGCCTCCGATCAGGCAACATGACGACGCTCTGGTTGTTGAGTTATCCGACTTTATACAGCCCCGGCAAAAGGCGTTGAGAAATTTGATTGGAGTGGCCCGGCGACTAGGACAGACCCTCCGGTTGGAAGCATTGGATTATGTTTTGTGTCACGGCGATATCCACGAGGATAATATACTGCTATCCGATAGCGGAGAAATATTCATTATTGATTGGGACAACGCGATCTTTGCGCCCAAGGAACGCGATCTGTTCTTCTTTGGCGGAAATGAGGACTATCTGACCGGTTATTTTGGAGGCCAAACCAACTCAGCAGCGGCCCCCGGTACATGTGTAGTAGATCAAACTGTGATCGATTACTACGTTCTGGAGTGGGCGTTGCAGGAAATCGTTGACTATGGCAGCCGCATTCTATTCGATACTCATTTTGATATGGAGGGGCGAGTGGATGCCTGGCAACAATTCCAAAGACTATTCGAACCAGGACAGGATGTGGATGTCGCCCTGACACTGGTCGATAAAATGGAGGGCGAGGAAGTTGAGAATCTTAGGAGATGACCATACACCATCCAGGATTCACACTTCATTACTCTATATATATGACTCAAACTGCCATGCTTAATGTGGAAGTGAACCTATATTTCTGAGACTTCAGAAACGTGTTATAATAAAAGTTAGAAAAAAATACTGGGGGTCGATGATGGCTTACGCTCTAGAAGACGAATTCGGGGATATTATCAAGAAAGCACGACAAGGATTAAACCTTGGTCTAGACCAACTGTCAAATGCTACGCAGATTCCAAATCCGGATCTATCTAAGATGGAAGATTATCTGCTGAAGCCGACCGTAGACCAGGTTAGCACGTTGGCCAATCAGTTGGATTTAGATGCGGATAAGTTGCTACCGATTGCCGAGGAAAGCTGGACACCGGCGCCTGTCCCTGCCAACTATGATCCGGCTTTGGAGATAGTGACAATCAGTGAGAATGTCGGTGGTTGGCCTGTTCACGCCTATCTCTTAGTTTGCAAAGAAACCCATCAGATGGCAATTATCGATACCGCAGCGCATCCGCAGACGGTGATTCGGAAAGCCAACGCACAAGCCGTGCCGGTGGTTGCGATTTTGCTGACCCATGCGCATGGCGATCACGCTAACGGTTTACCAGAGATTCAGCAAGCTTTTGAGGCACCAACCTATATTCACCAGAACGAACCCAAACCAAAAAGTGCGACTCCGCTTCAACTGGTAGAACACGGTGATGAAATTCAGGTTGGAGCTTTGCAAGTGCAGGTGCTAGATACACCAGGACATACGCCGGGAGGGTGTGCCTTTTATACTCGCGACACAGTCATTGTTGGTGATGCTATTTTTGCCGGATCGGTTGGTAATGCGTCAGTCTCTTATGAGGGGCTATTATCGAGCGTCCGACAGAATGTGCTAACCTTACCTGACCAGACTTACCTCTTTCCAGGACATGGCCCAGCAACTACTGTCGCAGAGGAAAAAGCACACAACCCATTTTTCTAACAGACAACGTGTAAAACAGGGAATTAGATTTATGCAAACGTTTACGTGGATGGAAGGTCTTGTTAACGAAATGATCTGTTTAAGAAAGATGATAATGATAAACGGACTATTTACCCTAGTTAGTATAGCAGCAGTAGGGAGTTGGCAGGGGCAACCTCACAGCACCTTTTCGGTTGTTATCGAAGGACAAACCGTTCCTGTTCGCTATTACGCCTTCCCTGCTCAGAAAACCCGTGACCAGGGCTTATCAACTGAGCAGGGAGTGATTCTCTTTGTCCACGGGATTCGGAGCAATGCCCGTTACTTTCGGCCTGTAGCTATGGCCCTGTCCAAAGCCGGCTACTCCTCCTTTTCGCTTGAACTACCCGGCTACGACCAGGATACATGGGGATCACACATTGAGTTGGCGAGGTATGATCTACTGGCCTACGGACAATACGTGACCCGATCGGTCGAGATACTGATTTCAAGAGAGCAGATTGATCCGTCTCGACTGACCTTCTGGGGACATTCTATGGGATCCGGTATTATCTATCGTGCTCTTGTGGAAAATCCCGATCTCTTTTCACAAGTGAGATCCATTGTTTTTGAGGCTCCAGCCTTTGCCAACTGCGTCTCCAAGGGATCTAAGTTTGCCATTTGGTGGGGAAAACAACTCAATAGGACACGGCCGAGTCAGTGGTTGTCAACACAGATCCTATTTTCGTTTTATCGGTTACAAGGTCACAGCGGTACATCACTTAACCCCAAGTCTGTCCGAACCGAAGGTTGGGCGGACAATTACGAGGTCTTTTGGCAAAATTCCCAGTCCATGCTTCAACTAGAGAACAATATTCAGGAACCGGTACTTAACCAGATTGGGATAGAAAAGATATTGTGGTTATGGAGTCCAAAAGATTTAGCGGTAAAAGCTGCGCCACCATCGTTTATCCCAATTGCACAGTGCATCCAGCTGGCCGTTGACCATGACATTTCGTTTCAGGCTCCCGACCAAGTTTGTCAAGCAGTAATCGAAAGACAGCCCGAATTTGCAAAGCGAGGAGAAAGATAGGTGTAATGCCGCATTTTCAGGCCTTTGCCTTCCCACATTTAACAGCGATCGCGCTAACATTCACCATCCCACTTGGCTTGTCGATTGTCGTTCGCTATGCTAAGTCTGAAAGACTAATTGCTTTAATTTGCTACGTCTACGCAGCGTTGCTGATTGGCCAGGAGTTTACTCTGTTTGGATGGCGATTAACAACATACGGCCTATGGGGCAAAGAAGGGCTATTGAACCATTTGCCTTTTCATATCTGTGGGGTATTGGTCTTTTTGATCTCTGTGATGTTGATTTGGCGCAAGCAAAATCTGTTCGAAGCGGCATACTTTTGGGGGTTAGTGGGTACCCTTGGTGCGCTGATTTTTCCTGATCTGGGGGAAGGGGAGGGATGCCCCAGTTTTCGTTTCTTCCAGTATTTTCTAGCACACAGTGGAATTATTGGGGGAGTGCTTTTTGCTACCTGGGGCTTACAAATGCAGCCAACCCTAAAAGGGCTATTTCAGTCGTTTGTGGCCATTAATCTCTATATGGTGATCGCTGTCTTCATTAATCTAATTATGCACAACTGGGTACCGGAGAGTAACTATATGTACGTCTGTGAACCACCTGATATACCCTACAAAGAAATCTTTTTTTTTGCGCCACACCCCTGGTATATCCCGTTTTTGGATTTACTGACCATTGTTCTCTTTTTCCTAGTTTACGTACCATTTGCTTTAATGAATTTTATTAGACGGCAAGGCACTACGTCTTCCGAGCTACAAAGTTGACTCGATCGGAAAATCGGCCTGGTCGATTGAAGGTGTACATGTCGTACATTCCGATAACATCGTAACCGCACTGCTGGAGAATTTTCTTAATCAGGCCGTTGTCGAAAATACGTTGCACATGTAGCTCCTCGAAACGACGAAAGAGATTGTTTTCTTGAATGAAAAAGGTTAGCGTGGTTCGGCAAATCTGATCACGTTTAGAATAGATATTTTGCCAAATGTAAGCATAATCTTCATGGTTTTCAGCGAAGGTTTGGCCGTGAAAATGACGGGCGATGTTACGTTCAGTAGTAACATCAAAAATGAAAACACCATCTGGTTTTAGGTGGGTGGCCGCTCGCCGGCAAGCACTGGCAAGTTCGTCTTCGTCTCGCATATAGTTGATACTGTCGTAAGTACAGATTACAGTATCGAACAGTTCCCCTAAGTCGAAGTTTCGCATATCTCCCGGTTTAAAGTCAGCCACTATCCCCAGATCTATTGATTTTTGGCGCGCAATTTCAAGCATACCTTCGGCCAGATCTACACCTGTCATTTGGTAGCCAAGCTCGGACAAGATAAAGGTTAATGCCCCGGTTCCGCAGGCAATATCCAGAATAGACTTTGGCGATTCACTATGGTGGCGAAAGATTTTCTGGATATAATCTGCCCAGCGGTGATAATCGACATTGTACATAATTCGATCATAGGCGTAAGCAAATCGCTCATAAGATGGGGCAAGTTCAACCATGTATTAATTTTCCTCTTCATGGAGGGGAGAATAGTTTTTGAATCCAACTGCAGCATTGATCATCGTTAATAAAGTCTTGATTTCTTCTGGATCTGAGCCGTCAACCTGAAAGGCGTAATCGACGGCGGCCTTGACTTTTCGCCAACTGATCTGCCCGGAAACTAGGCTCATCGGCATTTTCTTAACCACAACTTTGACCTGATTGATCGTCTGAGCAATCTCCGCTTCCTCGATGTCTTCAGGCATCCGCTGAATGAACTGCGGTTCGAAGAGTTCAACCGTGGCCGTAATAAACCAGCGAATGGCATACCACTGGATAATGAACAAGATCAATAAAACAACCAGTGCAACCCCGAGTAACTTGGTGCGGCGTTGCCAGATCCAGCTATACCAAGGAGTAGATTTTTCTGTGTTTTGTGCTTGTTGCATCTTTCGCCCAAAGTCTACTTCAGAGGTTAAGTATACCAATCACGATTTAATTTTCCAGTAAAAATAACGGGTGTCTTAGAACTTATTTGAAAGAAATCAGAAACGCTTCAATGTCAGCTAGAGCCACTTAG
>Ga0310342_100003360_pt1 | contig 10501 bp, 9 predicted proteins | sample S15DNA20500_MG_FD_206155 | JGI IMG/M metagenome (GOLD analysis project Ga0310342, IMG submission 206155) | Marine microbial communities from station ALOHA, North Pacific Subtropical Gyre - S1503-DNA-20-500_MG | ecosystem: Environmental > Aquatic > Marine > Oceanic | place: Pacific Ocean: North... | reverse complement strand
TTCCCACGACCGACGGTATCGCTTTCGGTACCTGGCGATGTCGGCCGGCAAGGCGTGCAGGGGAAAATGCGGTGCGGTGAACGCCAGGTAATGGAAGAACGGCTGCTCGGAGTGGTTGGTGGCGTGATCCCGCAGGCACTTCACCGCGTGATCGGCGATGGCATCGGTGGCGTAGTACCCCGAACCTCGTTTCACCGCCGGCAACCGCCTGTCATCCTCGAAGAGCACACGGGGGCTGAAAAACCGCCCCTGGTCGCCGACGTAGTAGGACCGGTCGAAGCCGTTCTTCAGGGGCATGCCGTCGATGTGCCACTTGCCCGAGTGGTACGACCGGTAGCCGGCCGGCTTCAACATCACTGGCAGCAGCCTGCCGAACGACGGCCGGCGGCCGGGAACCCCGGTGCGAGTCCCCCTGGGCAGATCGGGCAGCTTGTCGCGACGGACCTGTTGAGCGTAGTAGCCGGTCAGGATCGCCGCCCGTGTCGGCCAGCAACGCGCCGTGTTGTAGAACTGGGTGAACCGCAGACCACCACGAGCCAGCGAGTCGAGATGGGGAGTCTCAATTTCTCCGCCGTAGCAGCCCAGGTCCGAGTAACCGAGGTCATCAGCGAGGATGACCAGGACATTGGGACGCGGCTCGGCGGCATCAAGATCTGAGAGCATCAACGCGATGCACGCTGCCACCGCCAGCCACCACAGCTTCCAAGCAGGCATCTTGCGTCGCCCTATTCGTTTTCGACCCAGACCGCGGTGCCATAGGCCATCATCTCGGCCGCACCTCCCATGATCACCGACGTCTGGAACTGCACGCTGATGATGGCATTGGCCCCCAGAGCCGCGGCTTTTGCTTTCATCCGGTCCAGGGCCTGCTCTCGGCTCTCGGCCAGCAACTTGGCGTATTCGACCACTTCGCCACCGACGATGTTGCGGAGCCCCGCCATGATGTCCTTGCCGATATGACGAGCCCGGATCGTGTTCCCCGACACCAGGCCGTAGGTCCGGACGACCCGCTTGCCGGAAATCTGCGGGCTGGTGACCATCAGGATCTCATCGGCGGCCGAGGCGGCCGCTTCCACCTCTCCAGACATGATCTAGTCCTTTACGTCAGTGTATTTGTCGGTCTTGGCCGCCTTCATCCGCTGCAGAAGCACCGTGACGAACAGGATCGTCGTTCCGACCACAACCGCCGGCAGGCCGATCTTCAACCACCATGGTTCGTCTTTTCCCAGGATCACCTCGACCGATATCCAGTAGGCCCCGACTCCATACAGGCAGATCAGCCCCACAATCACCAGGATCTGGCCAATTCCCGCCCCCCGGCTGGCTGCCGAAACAGCAGGCTGTTCCGCATCACTCATCATGCTCTCCCACTGACCGTTGAGCCGGTCACTCCACCTGGCCCAGCATACACCAATTCGGTATCAGTGATATTCTCTCGGACCAACGCCGCCGCTGCCGACTTCCGGTACGATCGTTACCGATAATAGCCCGCCCGATCAGACCGATGCGAGAGCCTCCCAAATGAAACGTCGCCTTTTTCGCCTTTGCCTGTTCTTCGCGATGACGCTTCGGGCATTGCCCTGTGCAGCGGCCGACCCACCGAAAGTCGACGGGCCCTACAAGCTGTTGGCCGCCGATTTCACCGGCAACGGGCACCGCGACCTGGTGATCGGCTTTCACGACCTCGGGCTGCTGGCCGTCGCCCAGGGCAACGGCCGAGGCCGGTTTGTCCACCGGGCGATCACTCCGATCCAGCCGGCCACGGGCAAGGGTTTCGTCGTCGGGACGTACAACCTGGCCACCGGTGATCTCGACGGCGACCGACGACCCGACCTGGCCGTCGGCTGCCGAGGGCACTTCGTGCTGATCGCCCGGAACCAGGGAGACGGGCGATTCGAGCCCCGGTTACGACTTCCGACCGAAAGCGATGCCAAGGGAGTCGCGCTGGCCGACCTCGACCGCGACGGAAAACTCGATCTGCTCTATACCGCCCGTGGCACCGGCCGCGCGGATGACACCAAGACCGGACGGCTTTACCTCCGACAGGGCCTGGGCAAGTGGAAGTTCGGTGACGCGATCACTCTCGAAGCCGGCATCTCGGCCTACTACGTCGAAACCGCCGACCTCGATGCCGACGGATTCCTCGATGTGCTCGTCCCCAACGAACTGGGAAAAACCGCCTCGTACTGGATCAACCCCGGCCGGACCCTGTTTCGATCCAAGTCGAAGCTCAAACGCCGGGTGGTCAACGTCTCCGGTTTCCGCATCAACGACGTCCGAGCTCGCGACTTCACCGGAGACGGCCATCTCGACATCCTGACGGCCAACTGGTCTTCCTCGACCGTCTCGCTGTTCCCCGGCCACGGCGACGGATCATTCGGTGCCGAACGGTTGATGCCCGCCGGCAAGCACTGCGTCTTCTTCGCCGTCGCCGATTTCGACACCGACGGGGACCTCGATTTCGCCGTCACGCACTGGACCGAAGACTTCGCCAGCGTGTTTCTCAACGATGGCAAGGGGACGTTCCCACCCAAGACCGACTACAAGACCGGCCTGGGCAACTACGGCGTCCTGGCCTTCGACGCCAACGGCGACGGTCACGTCGACCTGGTCACGGCCAACTACCGACACCGCAGCACGTCGCTGTTGGCAGGCAAAGGTGACGGCACATTCGCCAAGGCGATGACCGTCATGCGCAGCTTCAAGTCGACGGCCACCGGATTTGCGGTGGATCCGCGCTCGCGGTGAGCTAGAGCGTCCACCCCTTGCGGTATTGCTTGTGGACGAACTGGTTGAGTTCGGGAACGTTGCGGATCTTCATGTTCGATCCGTCCCATTCGAGTCGTCGGCCGGGCGCGCGTTGTGCCAGCACGCCGAGCAGAACGGTCTCGGTCAACGGACCCGAGTAACTGAAGTTCGAGACGGCGGTGCCGCGACCGGCGCAGGCCTGGAGCCACTCGAGGTGATGACCGGGCGAACGGACCATCGTCTTTTTGACCGCTCGCGCCGCATCGAGCAGCTCACCCGGCAGCAGTTGCGGCATTCCACCGTGCGACCCGTGGTACATCTTCCCCTTCGTACCGACATACAGCACACCGTTGCCCGGCAACGATTGACCGGCCGGCATCTCGGCCGGAGTCGGGGGCATCAGGCCACCTTCGTACCAGGTCATCTTCACCGGCGGCCGTTTTCCCCTCGCGGGAAACTCGTAGTAGATCGTCGCGGCAATCGGATAGGTCTCGAAGTTCGGCTTCCCGTTGATCTCCAGGCCGTCAAGTGTGCAGACGGCTTCAACGGCGGTCGGGCTGCCCAGTTCCAGGGCCCAGATCGGGTGATCGACGATGTGACAACCCATGTCGCCCATCGCCCCGGTTCCGAAATCCCACCAGCCCCGCCATTTGCTCGGGCAGTAGGAGGAGTGATACGGTCGCGGTCGAGCCGGTCCCAGCCAGAGGTCCCAGTCAAGAGTCGCCGGGATCGACGGACGGTCGTCCGGGCGGCCGATGCCCTGCTTCCAGTACTTGCCGGCCCGATCGGTCCAGACGTGCACCTCGCTGACTTCGCCGATCACTCCCGCCCGGATCCACTCGTTGGTCAACCGGGCCCCTTCTGTGGCATGACCCTGGTTGCCCATCTGCGTGACCACGTCGTGCCTGGCTGCCGCGAGAGTCAGTTGGCGTGCTTCGAAGATTGTGTGAGTCAACGGCTTCTCGCAGTAGACGTGCTTGCCTCTCCGCATCGCCGCCATCGACGCTACCGCGTGGATGTGGTCAGGAGTCCCCACGGTGACGCCGTCGATGTGCTTGGCCTCCTTGTCGAACATCTTGCGGAAATCCCGGTAGACCCGGGCCTTGGGGAACCGCTTGAAGGTCCCCGCCGCATGGGCGTGATCCACGTCGACCAGTGCTACGACGTTGGCTCCATGGGCCGCCATCTGGTTGATGTCGCCGCCGCCCTGCCCACCTGCACCGATCGCCGCCAGGTTGACCCGCTCGCTGGGAGCCTGGTGTCCGACACCACCCAGCACATGCCGTGGCACGATGGTGAAGGCGGTTGCTGCAGTGGCTGTGGATGTGACGAATCGGCGGCGAGTGAGTTCACTCGGACATGTCTGATCGGTCATGGAGGTTTCCATCGGTGTGGATGCTGACAGGTATCAGTATGTGCAATCCCGTCTCGAGTTCCACTGCGTTGGTCTCCAGGCCGCCCCGGCGATCCACCTGTATGAACCCGGCCACACCCCGGCCGACCCGATCATCCGCTGGGCTTCTCCAGAATCACGACGTCGTCGCCGACAACCGTGAGCGACGCCCCCCAACTTTTCGCAAGCCACTCGAACGTCTCCATCGCAAAGAAGCAGACGTGGGTCGGATCGTTCTTGTAGTGCCACCGCGAAAACGCCTCGTGGTCAAGCACTCGCTTCGTCATGATCCCCAGCACTCCACCGGGAACCAGGCACCCCCACAACCGTTCCAGTTCCCAGCGGGGCCGGTGCAGGTGCTCGACGACTTCAGAGGTCGTAATGAAGTCGTATTCCCGTTCGAACACCTCCGGGCCAGGGGCATAAAACGGATCGTACAGTGATACCGTATGACCGCCTTCTTCGAACATCACCGACAGAGTGGGACCGGGGCCGGACCCGAAGTCGAGTCCACGACTCGCCGAATGCAATCTCGCGGCCATCGGTTCAAACAGGCGAGACAGGAAGCGGCGATAATCGGGATCATCCGGTGAATTCTGATGCCGTTCGTAGACGGCCCGCTCGTCAGCCGCGGCCAGGAAAGCCTCGGGATGCACGAACACCAGCCCACACTTCGAACATCGATAATATTGCCGGCCATCGTCGTGGAACGGTCGACTGTCGGTCGTCTCGCACAATCGACATGACAACGGTGACCGTTCCACACCCACAACTCACCCCGACACTAGAATTCCGACGTCACCGCCAGTCCCGGCCGAACGAATCCCACGTTAGGCAGCCGGGTCAGGACAATCCAGTTCCATCGACATCCCCCCGACGTCTCGACAACCAATAGCCCGACTGTTCGTCGAACCGGAACCGGACGTTAGGATAGGCCGTGCCACCGCCCATCGAGTTGGTTGGACATGAACCGTCTTGTGCTGCCGTTGTTTGTCGCAAGTTGCCTGTGTGCCCGGTGGGGCCTCGAGGCCGCTGAGCCGAACGGTGGCGAGAGGGTCCGCACCAGCGGTGGCCAGTCAGACGAATGGACCAACCGGCGATACCAGCCGGCCAACCTCTGGGCCTACCGCCCCGTCCGTCGAACTGTTCCACCCGAAACGGCGGTACACCCCGTCGATGCATTCCTGGTGGCGAGGCTCCCACGCGGCCTCACCCCGGCACCGCCGACCGACCGCCGAACACTGATCCGACGTCTCAGCTTCGATCTCACCGGATTGCCCCCCACTCCACAGGCCATCAACCGATTCCTCGCCGACGACCGCCGCGACGCCTATCAACAGCTGGTCGATCGACTGATCGATTCGCCCCGTTACGGCGAACAATGGGGACGGCACTGGCTGGATGTTGTTCGTTACGCCGACACCGGCGGCTTTGCCAACGACTTTCTCCGCCCCAACGCCTGGCGTTACCGCGACTATGTCATCCGATCCTTCAACGACGACAAGCCTTACAACCAGTTCGTACGCGAACAGATCGCCGGCGATGAACTGACACCACGGACACCCGAACACCTGGTCGCCGTCGGCTTCCTGAGAATGGGTCCCTGGGAACACACCGGCATGTCGGTGGCCCGCATCACGCGGCAGTTCTTTCTCGACGATGTCACCAACTCGGTCGGACAGGTGTTCCTTGGACATGTATTGCGGTGTGCACGGTGTCACGACCACAAGTTCGATCCCGTACCAACACGCGACTACTACTCGATCCAGGCGGTCTTTGCGGAGACGAGGTTCGCCGAGGTCGACGCCGCTTTTCTTCCCGAAGAGAACACAGACGGGTTCGACGCACATCGCAAGTACCACCGGCTGCGAACCAAGTCGAATAACCGGATGATGGCCTCGCTGCCCAGTCAGCGGGTCACCCCTGACGATTTCGGCCGTCACCGCCTGGGCCGCAAGTGGAAAGTGCTGTTCAACTGGGCCACCGACCGATACCGCCCGATCGCCTTCTCGGTCTACAACGGCCCCGGTAATATTGGCCGTCGAGTTTTCTCGCGGCTGAGGAAACCACCGCTGCGGTCCCGGGCCAAGAGCCGGCCCGACAGAACATCGATCCTCGACGGGGGCGACGTTTTTTCAGCCGGAGACCCGGTTGTCCCCGACGTGCTCTCGGCCACGGGCCTGGCCGCCACAATCCCCGGCTCGTTCGACGGCCGTCGCACCGCACTGGCCGACTGGATCACCCATCCCGACAACCCGCTGACCGCCCGGGTCATCGTCAACCGGGTCTGGCAGGGTCACTTCGGCCGAGGACTGGCAACCAATCCGAACAACTTCGGCGCCACCGGACAACCACCGACTCATCCCCTGTTGCTCGATTGGCTGGCCTCGGAGTTCGTCCGCCGCGATTGGTCGATCAAGTCTCTGCACCGACTGATCGTCACCTCGGCGGCCTATCGGCGTTCGAGCACTCATCCGGACCGGAGCACGCTGGTCCGTCTCGACCCGGACCGCGACAGTTACTCGGTCTTCCGACCGCGTCGGCTGGCGGCCGAAGAACTTCGTGACGCAATGCTGGCCGTCTCCGGTGAACTCAACTCCCGGGCCGGGGGTCTCCCGGCCCGCCCGGACATGAATCTCGAAGCGGCACTCCAGCCGAGAATGATCATGGGGACTTTCGCCCCCAGCTATGTCCCCGACCCGCTGCCGGTCCAGCGCAACCGCCGTACGATCTACGCTCTGAAACTGCGAGGGCACCGGGATCCGTTCCTGACGACCTTCAACCAGCCCGGTCCCGACGCTTCGTGCGAGCGGCGAGAGACGTCAAACGTGACCCCGCAGGTCTTCGCCCTGTTCAACGGGCAGGAGTCCTCCGACCGGGCCCTCGCCCTGGCAGACCGGGTGCTCGAGACAGCCGACTCCGACGCCGACGCGGTCCACCTCGCCTTCCGCCTGGCCTTCGGCCGCAGGGCCGCCCCCGCAGAACACCGTGCCGCGTTGGCACACTGGAAGGACTCGACCGTCGACCAGGCCAACCCACCGGCCCACCGGCAGGAGTGGCCCACCCAGATCACACGACGGGCCAACGAGGAGAACACCGGTGAGCCCTTCACGTTCACCGAAACGCTGTTCGAACACCGAGACTACGTTCCCGATCTTCAGCCCCATCAGGTCGATGCCCGCACCCGGAGCCTGGCCCAGTTGTGCCTGGTCCAGATCAACTCAAACGAGTTCCTCTACGTCTACTGATACTCCCTGTCCCCCACTTGTTCGTCGGATTCCGCACGCCGTGACCCGCCGCGATTTTCTTCATGATCTGTACGGCCTGGGAGCCAGCCTGGGCAGCATCGCCCTGACCTCGATGCTCTCATCCTCCCGCGCTGCCGCACCGCCCCGGCCGCACATCTCACCGGTTCGGGCCAAACAGTGCATCTTCCTTTATATGGAGGGTGGGCCCTCACACCTGGACACGTTTGATCCCAAGCCCCGGCTGACCAAGCTCCACCTGAAAGAATTTCAGCGGGGGGGTGAAGAACAGAGCGCGATGAGTTCGGGCAAGAGGTACTACGTCCAGAGTCCCTTCTCGTTTCGACAGGCCGGGAACAGCGGAGCCTGGATGAACACCCGCTGGGAGCAGTTGGCGGGTGTCGCTGACGAGATCTGTTTCTACCGCGGCCTGCAAGGGCTGTCGGTCAACCATCCCACCGCCAACTACCACGTCAACACCGGCAACCGCTTCGGGGGTGACCCCGCGCTGGGTGCCTGGGTCAATCTGGGACTGGGAACCGAAAACTCCAACCTCCCGGGCTTCGTCGTTTTGCCCGAACTGTCCTACCCGCAGGGCGGCCCCTCAAACTGGTCCAACGGATTTCTTCCCACCGGTTTCCAGGGAACGGCACTACGGCCCCAGGGATCACCCCTGCTGGACATCCGGCCGCCGGCCACGATCGGCCGCACACAACAACGCCGCAACCTCGACTTCCTCGGCCAGCTCAACCGCCGCCACGCCGAACGGCATCCCCAGCATGCCGAGCTCGAAGCCCGCATGCAGAACTACGAACTCGCCTTCCGCATGCAGACTCAGGTGCCCGACCTCGTCGACCTGTCCACCGAGACGCAGGCGACCCAGTCGCTGTACGGAATCGGCCAGCCTCGCACCGACAACCTCGGACGCCGCTGCCTGCTGGCTCGGAAACTGGTCGAAAAGGGTGTCCGCTTCGTTCAGTTGTACGCCAGCACCTGGGACAGCCACGACTACATTGCCAAGGCCCATGGGTCGCTGATCGACAGTGTCGACCGGCCGATTGCCGCACTGGTCACCGACCTCAAGCAACGCGGCCTGCTCGAAGACACGCTGATTGTCTGGATGGGGGAATTCGGACGCACCCCCGACAACGGCATCCGCGGCGGCATCAAGTACGGCCGTGACCACAATCCCAACGCGATGGCCGTCTGGCTGGCAGGCGGCGGAGTCCGGGCCGGACACACGGTCGGAGCGACCGACGAGATCGGGGCAAGGGCCGTCGAAGTCGTCCACCCGATCCAGGACCTGCACGTCACCCTTCTGCGGCTGCTCGGGCTCGACGATGACCGGCTGACATTCTTCCACGCCGGCCGGTTCAAGCAACTGAGCCAGTTCGGAGGTGACGTGATCGAGAAGCTGATCGCCTGAACAGGCTACTGCACCTGTTTCCACCCCTGCCGCTCGGCCAGCGACGGCCCGCCTGGAGGCGGCGCGAACGTCCAGAAGTAGCACAGGTCTTCGTCACCGGTGTTGAACGTCTGGTGCTCGACTCCCTGGGGAATGTAGACGACCATCCCCTTGCGGACCGGAAACCTGTCGTCACCCAGTCTCAGGATGCCCTCACCGCTGACCACGTAATAGATCTCCGACGCGTCCGGATGAATATCGGTGTCGCACTCTTCGCCGGGATGCAGCCACCACAGTCCGGCCGCCATGTCCTGGGCATCGCAACTCTCGGGTGAGATCAGCCCCTGGACCTCGCGTGAACCGTCCAGCGCTTCGAAAATCGGAAATTGCCCGGGATCGATGACACAGTTTTCGTAATTGGACATTGTCGTTCCTTGGAGAAGACGTGACGTGACGGGGCCGTTCAGACCAACAGTGCTCCACCGTTGACGTGCAGGGTGGCTCCGGTGATGTAGCTGGATGCCGGGGACACCAGGAACACGACCGATTCGGCCAATTCTCTCGGGGTTGCCTGCCGTTTCAGCAGGGCCGCCTCGGCGTATTGCACGCGGGCTTCGGGACCGAAGCTCTCCAGCATCGGCGTGTCGATGGACCCGGGAGCGATCGCGTTGACCAGGATGCCGTCCGTGGCGCCCTCCTTGGCCAGTGACTTTGTCAGGGCAATCAACCCCGCCTTGCTGACGCCGTAGGCGGGGTGCGCACTCACGCTGCCCAGGAACGCACCGACCGACGAGATATTCACGATGCGACCGTGTTGCCGATCCCGCATGTGATTCCAGACGGCCCGGGAACAGTGGAACGCCCCGTTGAGATTGACATCGAGCACCCGCTGCCAATTCTCTTCGGTCACCTCCGACCACGGGACCAACGGGGCGATGCCCGCGTTGTTGACCAGGATGTCAATGCGGCCGAACCGATCGTGCACATCCGAAATGAAACCGCTCACCGCGTCCGCATCGGCCACATCGAACCGCCCGGTCACGACCTCCGCATCCAGCTCCGACAGGTCACATTCGGCCACGTCGATCACCGCCAGGCCGGCCAGTCCCGACTCGGCAAACAATTCGCCAACCGCTCGCCCGATACCCGAGGCCCCTCCGGTGACGATGGCGACCTGGCCCTGCAATGGTGCGGATGTGCTCATGTTGTGCTGTCGACAGGTTGGCGTCTCCAGAGGAGACGGCATTACTCGTCCGGAGAAACTCCACCATCAATCTCAAAGCCCACCGCCGTCGGATCGACCTCGTCGGAGCCAGGAAAAGTGGGGACCAATTCAGCCGATCCGCCGTGGTCAGCCGGTGGCCTGAAAGCACGCCAGATCGCCCATGGGGAACCATAGACAATCCCGGCAATCGTTCCGCCGAAGGTCGCCTCCAGAACATTGGCTCCACCCATCCCTATTCCAATCAACGGGATGAGCAACGTCAGGTAGGCCACGATCACCCCGAAAACAAGCCCGGTCCGCCACAGCTTCCAGACCAACACGGCGACCAGTCCCGGCACGACCAGGGACATCAGAAACTCGGTGCCGCTGAACGACTGGTCCCTGGAAAACAGCTCAACAACCGAAGACCATGCCAGCCCCGTTGCCAGTCCGGTCAGCAATCCGCCGCAAAGCACCTCGTGACCTGTCGTTCGCCTGGCTGGCCT
>Ga0310342_100003359_pt1 | contig 10503 bp, 7 predicted proteins | sample S15DNA20500_MG_FD_206155 | JGI IMG/M metagenome (GOLD analysis project Ga0310342, IMG submission 206155) | Marine microbial communities from station ALOHA, North Pacific Subtropical Gyre - S1503-DNA-20-500_MG | ecosystem: Environmental > Aquatic > Marine > Oceanic | place: Pacific Ocean: North... | reverse complement strand
ACCAGTGGGAGCCGGCGAGCCGTTGCGACGGTCGAGTTGGGCCGCCTCAGATTCGCTATGGGTGACACGGTCGTGGCCCGCCGCTTGCTGCTCGAGGGCCTCGAAGACGCGCCCCGAGCCTCCCAGACCCGCGCGGCGGCCCCGCTTTCGGACATGGGCCGTTGGGACCAGGACCTGACGGTGCGGCTCGCTCGATTGCTAGATCGAGCCGGAGATGGTCGGAGAGCCCTGAGCGGCTACGACCGCGTGATGGCGATGGCGCAGGAGAACGACCTGGAGCCCCCGCTTGCGATGCGTGTCGAACGCGCGCGGCTCATGGGTACGGTGCGCATGAGGCAAGAAGCGGCGATCGAAGAGTTCCGCGCCATTCGCGAACTGGTGGACGACGTTTCTGTCGGTGCACGTAACCTGGAGTTGTGGGCCCAATTGAGGCGTCGCCAGGGCCTGAGTAGGCAGGTGAGCACGCTGCGACGATGGTTGATCGAGGAGTATCCGAGTAGTGCACAGGCGGCCGAGGTGGTGTGGTCCCGCGCGAGCTCGGCGGACCGCCGGGGCAGCGTAGACTCCGCTCTCGAGCAATACGCCTTTCTGGCGGAAAACGCGCGCACTCACGCACGAGCGGGCCAGGCGCGCATGCGCTCTGGGCAGATCCATTTGGGACGGTACAACCTGTCGAGTGCGGTGCTGGTCTACGAGCAGTACCTCGAGGACTTCCCGCGCGGGCGGCGGTGGCAGGAGGCTTCGTACTGGGCCAGCCGTGTGCGACTCGAATTGGGCGACACAGCCCAGGCGCGAGCGCACATCGATCATGTCTTGGCCGGTGACCCAGTCTCCTACTATTCGGTGATGGGCGCGGATCTGCTCGGCTTGGATTACGAGATCGACCTGCCCGACGCCGAAGCGCCCCCGCCTCCGACGTGGTTGACCGACGGCCTTGCACGGCTGGATCTGTTCACCCAGGCGTCTCTCTCTGTCGCCGCGAGTGCCGAGATTGCGCGTCTGACTGGCCTCGCTCGCAACGCGCCGCTGAACATGTTGAGCCTTGCCGAGGCGCTCATCGAGCGTGGCCGCACGATCGACGGGATCAACCTTGGTTGGGCCCTTCGCGACGACGGGCACGAGTGGGACACGCGGCTCATCCGGGTGGCCTTCCCATTTCCCTTCCGGGAGCTGGTGCGCAGGGAGGCCGAGGAGTGGGGCCTCGATCCGATCACGATGGCCGCTATCATCAGGCAGGAGTCCGCATTCAAGGCCGACATCGTCAGTCGAGCCGGCGCGATCGGGCTCATGCAGGTCATGCCGCCAACGGGTGCCGAGCTCGCACGGGCACATGGACCCGACGGCTTTCGTCCGGCCAACCTGACGGCTCCGGAAGTGAACCTGCATCTTGGGGCCGCCTTCTTCGTCGACATGAGTGCCCGTTACGGTGGCGACTTGCCGCTTGCGCTCTCGGCGTACAACGCGGGCCCGACACGCGCGAACCGGTGGCGGCGCTACCCGGAGGCCTCCGATCCGCTGCGTTTCACGGAGCGGATTCCCTTCGACGAGACTCGTGCCTACGTCAAGAACGTACGCCGAAATCTCGGTGTCTATCGCGTGCTCTACGGACAAGACTGATCGTTGCCGCCGTCGCCTGAGGTGCGATATCCGCATCAGCACGTATCCGGCTATCAGATTCCTTGCCGCTGGGTGGATCTAGCCCTAAGGTGAATGACCGCGTGAGGCGCGGGTGTGTATTTTTTCAGCGGAGGTAGCAGCATGAAGGGGACCGTAAAATGGTTCAACGACTCGAAGGGATACGGCTTCATCCAGCACAGGGAGGGTGACGACGTATTCGTCCACTTCTCAGAGATCGTCGGTGACGGGTTTCGCACCCTTCACGAAGGCGACTCTGTGGAATTCGAGGTCCGCGACTCGGATAAGGGCAAGCAGGCGACGAACGTGATTCGAGCCTGACGCTCTCTTCCGGATAGGTCCCGAAGCGCCCTCGGTCAAAGCCGGGGGCGCTTTTTTGCCATCCACTCGCAGCTCAAAGACCGTTGAAGATCCCGCCCAAGACCAAGCCTCGCATCTTCCTCATCGATGCGTATGCGCTCATCTACCGATCCTACTTTGCGTTTATCCAGCGTCCGCTCACGAATTCCGCTGGCGAAAACACGTCGGCGCCGTTTGGGTTTACGCGTTTCCTGCTCGACATCCGCGAGGACTTCGCGCCGGACTACCTGGCCGTCGTTTTCGACGCGGGGGATTCATTTAGGACGGAGGTGTTCCCGGAGTATAAAGCGACGCGAGAGAAGATGCCCGACGACCTGCGCTCCAGCCTTGGCAGGATCCGTGACATCGTGGAAGCGTTCAACGACCCGATCGTCGAGCTCGACGGCTACGAGGCCGACGATGTGATCGGGACGCTCGCGACTCGCGCGAGGGATGCCGGGCTCGAGGCCGTGATCGTGTCCGGCGACAAGGATTTCTATCAGCTCGTGGGGCCGGACATCCACCTCATGAACCCGGGCAGAGGGGGGGCGACTGGGGTGGCGGCCGACTGGGTCAGCGAAGAGAATGCGAGTGAAAAGTTCGGCATTCCCCCTTCGCAGGTGGTCGACTATCTCGCGTTGGTTGGGGACAGTTCGGACAACATTCCGGGCGCGCGGGGCGTGGGTCCAAAGACCGCGCTGGCGCTACTGGAGCAGCACGGCGACATCGAGGCGTTGATCGTGAACGCGGAAAGTCTCAAGCCGCCGCGCGCGTCCAAGTCGTTGCAGGAAAACGCGGAGGCCGTTCGCCTCTCCAAGCGGCTGGTCACGATCATGACCGACCTCGACGTCGAGTTGGATCTCGAGGCGCTCAAGGTCGGGGAGCCGAACAACGAGGTGCTGCGCGACCTCTTCGTGGAGCTCGAGTTTAGACCGCTCGCCGAGAAGTTCGCAGTGCTCGCGCAAGCCAGCGGGGTCGTGACGCCTGAGGTCGAACGAGCCGAAGTGACGTACTCGGTGGTGGACGAGGCCTCGGACGTTGACAGCCTCATCGAAGTGGTCCGGGCCGCGGGGCGTATGGCGATTTCGGCGGAACCAACCACGGAGGATCCTCTGCGAGGTAAGCTGGTCTCTCTCGGGCTCTCGGTCGAGGGCGGTGCTGCGTGGTATTTACCCTTTGCTCATCAACAGCCGTTTGAGCTGACGTTCGAAGGGGACGGACCTGGCGAGGTCAGAAATCTGCCGGGCCTGGCGACCGCCGAGATGTCCGGGCTCAAAGCGTTACTCGAAGATGTGACGGTGGCGAAGGTTGGCCACGACTTGAAGCGTACCGCGCTCACGTTGTCACGCGAGGGGGTAGAGCTCGGCGGCGTTACCTGCGATGTAATGGTCGCGAGCTACGTGCTCGACCCGGTACGGCGGAGTCACGCGCTTGCGACACTTGTGTTGGAGGCCTTCTCGTACAAGGCGATTGCGTACTCGGATGTGGTGGGCAGCGCGCGCAAGAAAGTGCCCTTTTCGGATGCGCCCATCGAACGCGCTCGGGATTTCGTGTGCGAGGGGACGGATCTGGCGTTGCAACTGGCCGAGTACTTCGACGAGCAGCTGGACGAGCATGCACTCGGCGAACTCATGGCCGATCTGGAAATGCCGCTTCTGCCCATCCTGACGCGCATGGAGCTCGCAGGTATTGGCATCGACGAAGGCTTTTTTCGCACCATGCGCTCGAAGCTCAAGCGCGAGCTCGATCTGATCCAGCAGGACATCTTCAAGGTTGCGGGTGGTGACTTCAATCTGAACTCCACACAGCAGCTCCGGCAGGTGCTGTTCGAGAAGCTGGAGCTGCCGGTCCTGAAGAAGACCAAGACCGGCCCTTCGACGGATGCGTCGGTGCTCGAGGAGCTGGCGGAGCAGGGTCATGAAGTCCCGAAGCTCATGATGGAGTATCGTGAGCTTGAGAAGCTGAGGTCGACCTATGTGGAGGCGCTGCCTCAGCTAGTGAACAGCCGGACGCATCGTATTCACACGAGCTTCAACCAGACTGTCGCCGCTACCGGACGGCTATCGTCGAGCGACCCGAATCTGCAGAACATCCCCATTCGCACAGATGTGGGGCGCGAGATCCGGAAGGGCTTCGTGGCGGCGCCGGGTACGGTCTTCCTCTCCGTCGACTACTCACAAATCGAGTTGCGTGTGATGGCGCACTTCTCGGGGGACGAGGCCTTCGTTACGGCGTTTACCCAAGGCGTAGACGTGCACCGCCAGACCGCGTCGGTCGTCTTTGGGGTGCCGATCGACGACGTGACCGCGCTCATGCGGGGGCAGGCCAAGACCGTGAACTTCGCGACGCTCTACGGTCAGGGTCCGTTCTCACTCGCCCGACAGCTCGCCATCACGCGGGAAGAAGCCAAGGAGTTCATTACGACGTACTTCGAGCGCTTCAATGGTGTCCGTGACTTCCTCGACGCTCAGGTCGAGATGGCCAGGCAAGGGGGGTATGTGGAGACGCTCATGGGTCGTCGGCGGTACGTGCCCGAGCTGCGGTCGGGCAGCTGGAACATCCGACAGTTCGGTGAGCGTGTGGCCCAGAATACCCCAATCCAGGGCACCGCCGCTGACCTCATGAAGAAGGCCATGATCGACGTACAATCCGCCCTGGACGAAGTCGGCACGGGCGCGGAGATGCTTCTGCAAGTGCATGACGAGCTGCTTCTGGAGGTACCGGAAGCCGAGGTCGACGCGGTGCGCGAGCTCGTGGTGAGCTGCATGGAGGGAGCAGTGGAGCTGAGGGTGCCTCTCGTGGCTGACTGGGGTGTGGGCGGCAATTGGTACGAGTGTAAGGGGTAGCGTTTCTGTAGGGGGTCGCGGCACGCGCTCCCCACTTCGCTCAGGGATATTTTCCCCTCTCCCTTCCCCCTTCCGCGATCCAATGTCGCTGCGTGGGGAGCGCGCACCGGGACCCCCACCGGCTTTTGGGCACGGCGGTCTCCACAGGCTGGCTGCGATCGTCCCGTTGGGCTATCTGTGCGCCCCGATTCCGGCTCCATCATTCGACTGCAGGGACCCTCGGGGATCGCTTCGAGCAGGTCGAACCAACACTGGAGGAATTCACATGAGCCGGTCCGTGAACAAGATCACTCTCATCGGGAACGTGGGGCGTGATCCGGACATGCAGCAGACCAAGAGCGGCACGAAGGTCGCCCACTTCTCACTCGCCACAAACCGCCGCAAGCCCTCCGACGGCGAGCAGGAAGAACGTACCGATTGGCACCGGCTGACACTTTGGAACCGTCAGGCGCAATTCGCCGAGAACTACGTACGGGTCGGCGATCGCATTTACATCGAGGGACGCCTCGAGTACGAAGCCTACGAGCGGGATGGAGTGACTATTCCGACCGCGGAGATCATCGTTCACACGGTGGTGATGCTGTCGACCAAGGCGGGCGTCTCGGATGAGGAATTGGAGGAGGCGGCGTAGCCGGACCTCATCCGAGATCGGGCTAGTTAGGGCCGAACTCTGCGGGGCTCGAGAGTACTTCTCTCGGGCCTCTTCCTCTTCCGGGGCGGCGGCGGTTGCTACGCTGGGCCGCTACAGCCAGCCGCGGAACCGCGGTGCGACCGAGAAGATCAACTGCCACTTCCCATCTCGAAGACCGCGTGCCACGTCGAAGTGAAGCACGTCCCATCCCAACGCGAGTCCTGCGCCCAGCGTGCCGCGAAGTCCCTCTGAGTCCCTGGCTTGCCAGTCGGGCGGCACGACACGTGAATCGAGGTAGGTAGCCCCCAGGCCACCGGAGACGCGCAGGCTCACCCACGGTGATCGCAACGGGAACGTGCCTTCCGCTCGTACTAGCCAAAAGCGGTCCCCGACGAAATCCCGATAGCCATAGCCAGGAAGTGTCTCTCGGCCGCCGAGCAGGAAGAGCGCCTGCGTGGGGGCCGCGTTGGTCACCAGCCCGCCAGAAGCATGGAGCTGCGCGTGCCAGCGCTCGGCGCGGTTCCGGAGCGTCCAACTCGCGTTTCCTTGCAGCGCGGCGAACGTGTGAGTCTCAAAACGTGCTCCGGTAGCAGTGAGTGAGCCGGTTCCGTTCGCAGGAAGCCCGACCGGCAGTCTGAGTTCGACGGCGCCCAGGATGCCCTCATCGATGGTGCGGACCGGTCGTAGGTCCGTGCCCGGCGTCTCGGAAACGACGTCTTGCGCAGATTCGTGGCGCTCCCACCGCAGAAGGACGCTCGGCGTTCCCGCCGCACGGGAGTTGAATGCGAGGCTGACTCCACGTGAAAAGAAGGGGTCCAAGTAGTCGTTGATACCGACACTGGCGGCGAGGGAGTTGGTGAAGCCGGAAGCGGTACTCGCGGGGCCGAAGTCGAGGATCCGATTCCAATATGCTTCCACGGTGGGGACCACCGGGTCGGGCCCGCCCGTCATCGATGTAGCGAACGAGGCCTTACCACGGCCCATGGCGTAGCCGGCGGATGCCCTAAGCCGCACATCCCCAGCGGTGCGTGCGGTCAATCCGGCCCCCAAATAGCTCCCCTCTGCACGGTTGTAACGGGCTGCGCTAGAGCCCGATCCGAGGTACAGGCGTAGCGGACCGAGGCCACTGAGATAGCGATCCTGAAACGCCCTCCTGGCCTGTGCCCGCACCTCCTCCAGCGACGGTGAAGGCGCGAGGCCCTGTTTGTCGAGGTCGTCGAAGAGGCCCCGTTCGAAGGGGAATGCTTCCAACTGGTCGCGGGGCAGCGCCGTAACGCGTCGACCGAGCAGCCCCGGATTGGCGATCTCCGCGTTGAACTCGTAACCGCCGATCTCGTATCGGCCCCTGATGATGCTGCCCACCATGAAGTCGAGCTCGGGCAGCTCTCGGCGGAGTTCGGCCTCCTGTCGATAGGGGAGCCAGTACTTGCCGTCCCACAGCGAGTTGTCGAGCGAGATCCGAATGTAGTCCAGATACGGATCGACATAGGACGCGGGCGTGAACGTGAAGTTCATGCGCACGACCGCCGATGTTCCTCGGTCCAGAAATACCGACCCAATGAGGCCGGGTTGACGGTACTCCTTGGGCCGCACACGGACTTCGTACACGCGGGTTTCCACACCGTCCCCATAGGAGATGGAGAGAGAGTCCGCTAACAGGAAATCGTAGACACTCTCCGCGTCCGGGCCCAATGGATGTAGCACCTGCTCGACTTCGTCACCGTCCCCCAAACGGATGAAATCGCCGAAGTCGTCTTGCACCACTGTGAGGTGATCGAGGTGGTACCTGATGTTCGTCGGCAGCATCTTCTCATCTCGGCGCCCAACGATACGCTGGCCGGTCTGATTCGGTGCCCGCCAGAACACCTCCAGGGCGATCTGGTCTGCCTTCAGGAGCGTGCGCTCTTCGGAGTCCGGGCGGTCGATGAGGAAGTAGACGTACCCCCTCGCCTGACCCACGTAGGACCGAAACGCGGTGTCGACCGCCAGCGAATGCCTCTTGGCGCGCGCCTGAGTGATGAGCGCGAGTACCCTGGCCTCGTTCCAGGCTTCAGTGCTCTGGGCGGCGGCGGTGCCGTTCCATACCAGTACAAGGGCTGGAATCCAGAGGAGTCGCGAGGATGCTTGCTTCAAGGACCTTCCCGGCAAGGGGAGGACGTGCACGCTTGGTACGCTCGGTCGCCGAGGCCGGTTCCCAAAGCGAAGAGCCCCGACCTAGCGGCGCTAGGGAACCTCCGAACAAGTAGGGTACGCCGCGCGCAGGGGTCTCGCGAGTTCAATAGTAGGCATGACGACGAGTCGTAGTTGTTCTACGGCGAGGAGGAGTAACGCCGTATTGGGCTGCGACCCCCCTGCGCCCCAACACCAAGCATGACAACACTTAACGGTTTGTGGGGTTACGATGGCACGGCCCCATCTCCGTCGTTGGAGCTTCTCGACGTAGCGACGGCTATGCCTTCGAAGCCCCGCCTAGGATCTGGGGCCGTGGCACCGTAACGCGGCGTGCCCTACTTGTTCAGAGGCTCCCTAGAGGTCAGGGCCCTTTCGTAGGTGGGGTTCTTGCCGGCTTGGTCTCAGTTAGGCGTCCAGAACCCCGAGAGAGACTCTCCGTGCGGGCTCTCCCGCAACTTCTCGAAGGCGCGGTTGCGGATCTGACGGATGCGCTCGCGCGTGACGCCGAGCAAGGATCCGATCTCTTCCAAGGTCCTCTCTTCACCGTCGTCGAGGCCATAATAGAGATAGAGGATCTTTCGCTCACGCTCGGTCAAGTACTGCTCGAACATCGTCTCGAGGAAGTCGCGACGAGCGATCGCTTCCACGTCCTCTTCGATGTCGGAGGCCTCGGCGCCGGAGAAGCGCTCTCCGAAGCTGGCGCTGTCACGGTCGCTTCGGTCGATGGGGGCGTCGAGACTCAGTTCGGAAGCCGCTACACGTCGCAGCGCGCGGATGGTTTCAACAGGCTCTTCCATCTCCTTGGCGATCTCCTGATCCGTTGGAGTGCGGCCAAGCGACTGGGTCAGCTGCGTATTGGTCCGCGCGAGCTTGGCCAGGTTGGAGTTCTGGTTGAGCGGAATGCGCACGGACCGCGTCTGCTCGGCCAGCGCCTGAAGCACGGTTTGACGGATCCACCATACGGCGTAGGAGATGAACTTCACACCCTTGTCGGGATCGAACTTCTTCACCGCCTTGAGCAGACCTTCGTTGCCGATGCATACGAGCTCGGCCAGGCCAAGGCCCCTCCCCTGGTACTTCTTCACGTAGGAGATGACAAAGCGGAGGTTCGCCGTCACTAGGCGCTCGGCGGCTTCCTTGTCGCCGACACGCGCCCGACGCGCGAGCTCTCGCTCTTCGCGGGGGTCCTGAATGAGGGGGTACTTCTCTACGTCCTGCAGGTACTGATCGAACGAATCCAAGCCACGGGAGGAAGAAAACATCCGTTTTTTCCGTTCCTCGTCTGCGGGTCGATAAGGACCTGACTGTACGATCCCGACCCCAACGACCCGCGTCCTGACTGGGTTACGGAGGGATCGGGATCGCTAGTCCCAAAAAACTTCAGGGTGAAGAGGAAGGTATAAAAGCCTGTTTCCGGGGTAAAGGTTTTTTTTGAGGGATGTAAACACCTACGTGAAAATGAACTCCGCCCGCAGGCTTTCGGCGCTGGGCCCGTCGTGCGCGAAGAAGATACATGCACGCCCTTCGTCGGGGCGTTCCAAGTCGACCCGGGGGAAGAAGCCACTCTCGACGACATCAGTGGCCTCCAGGGTGCCGAGCTCCACCAAGCCGACGCCTTTTCGCTTGGAGAACACGAAAATCGGGGAGTCTCGTCGCACTACGATCCATCCGGGTACGAAGGGGGGGCTCCAGGCAGACGATGCGCACCGACGGGGCTGCCGCGCAGGCCACCTCCCGGCGCCATTACGTCTCCTTCGAGCGCGGTCCGGACCCAGCGGGGCAAGTGCTCGGTCTTGGTCCACCGGCGTGCGCCGAGGGTCTGAAATACGCGTCCGGCGGTGAGCCGGACCGAGAAGATGAAGGCTCTCACTCGAGACGCGCCACCGACCAATCCACCGACCGCGAGCAGGACTCCAGCTGCGAGCGCCCAAGTCGGCTGGTCGATTACCAGGGCCACGAGGCCCAGAACGACGACATCCTCGACGAGCGACGTAAGCAGCGGATGAGACGCCGGCGACGACCCGAGCCACCGCAGGATCGATGCGCCAGACCGAATCGAGTGCGCCGCAGACGCGAGTGCCCCCGCGATGACAGCGCCGAATGCGATGACGAGCGGAGCTTGACCGTCGAGCAGCAACAAGGCCAGCAGCGCCACCGAGACCGGGCGGATGACCGTGTGAAAAGCGTTCCACACCAGCGTGGGGGCCGGAAAGCGCTCGGCTGCGAACTCGAGCAGACAAAAGCTGCCGAGCATGATCATGACTGCGAGCGAGTCCAGGTCACCCACCGCGCCAGGCAGGGGCTCGCTCCACCAGGTGGTGGTCGGCATACCCCGAGGAAGAGCAGCGTGAGATAGAGGTCGATTCCGGCCGCGATCGCGAGCGGAGCCAGAATCACGACCTCCGGTGGGAGTCCAGCGGGCATACCGGACTATCTCCCCAACTCGGTCACGAAGAAATCTGGGCCGATACGGCTGCGTCTGGCTCGCTCCAGTTGCGCGTCGTCGAAGCCAGGACCGATGCCCAGCAACTCGACGCCGACACGGAATACGGGCCCGCGATTCGCTGTGCCGCCGAACGGGAACGCCAAGTCGATTCGGCGGCCGATCCTCGATCCTGCTGGCGTCGCGAAACGAAGACCGAAGCCGAGAGCCCCCTGCCATCCCGAATCAACGCCATAGGGGACACCACCCGACCACACACGCCCGGCGTCGGCGAAAACGGTGACCCCGAGGTCTAGCAGGTCGGGCCACGGCCCCCTGACGAAGATGCGGTCCTCCACTGTGAGCAGCACGCGGCGGGCCCCGGGTGCGTACTCTTCTCGGAAGCCCCGCACAGCGTCTCGGCCGCCGAGGCTCAGTTGGAATGGGCTCTCCATGGA
>Ga0310342_100003357_pt1 | contig 10504 bp, 5 predicted proteins | sample S15DNA20500_MG_FD_206155 | JGI IMG/M metagenome (GOLD analysis project Ga0310342, IMG submission 206155) | Marine microbial communities from station ALOHA, North Pacific Subtropical Gyre - S1503-DNA-20-500_MG | ecosystem: Environmental > Aquatic > Marine > Oceanic | place: Pacific Ocean: North... | reverse complement strand
ATGAAGACGCGATCATTTTGAGCGAACGCTTGGTTAAAGACGACCTGTTCACCTCTATTCACATTGAAAAACATGAAATGGAGGCTCGGGAAACTAAACTAGGCCCTGAAGAGATAACTAGAGATATCCCGAATGTTGGGGAAGCAAGCCTTAGAGACTTAGATGAATTGGGAATCATCCGAGTTGGTGCTGATGTAGGACCTGGAGATATATTAGTTGGAAAAGTTACTCCAAAAGGCGAAACAGAATTAACTGCCGAAGAAAAGCTATTGAGGGCTATCTTTGGTGAAAAATCAAGAGATGTGAAAGATACATCCTTGCGTGTTCCTCATGGGGAACACGGCAAGATTATCGAAGTTAAGGTTCTCAGCAGAGCGAACAAAGACGACCTCCCTCCCGGTGTTAACGATGCGATACGAGTCTGGATAGCTCAAACCCGTAAAATCTCTGTAGGGGACAAAATGGCCGGTAGGCACGGCAATAAGGGCGTGGTTTCACGCATCTTGCCGCAAGAGGACATGCCATTTCTGGAAGATGGTACACCTGTAGACATTATCTTGAATCCCATTGGTGTGCCATCAAGGATGAACCTAGGCCAAGTATTAGAAACCCATTTGGGATGGGCTGCCAGAGGGCTAAATTTTCAAGCTCGTACTCCAGTATTTGACGGAGCTAAAGACGATTCCATTGAAGATTCTCTGGGACGACTTTGGTTCGCAGAACAAGCAGACGCCATAGATCCAACCCCAACAGAATGGTCCCCGAAAATTGATTTTCCAAAAATGGCGCAATGGCTTGAATCTCAAGGATATGATGCGAGTCGATTGTTCGACGATACGATCAGAGGAGAAGCTCGCGAAGCGTCGCTACGTCTATGGCTCAGAAACATTGCTAAGGTTGATCCTGATGGAATGACTGTTGAGCAAATCCACCAAGAAGCGTTAGACATCCATAGGGAACGGCACATAGCCCCTCCAACATTTGGAAAATTCCAACTCTATGACGGTCGTTCTGGCGATCCATTTGATCAATTGATAACGGTTGGAAGCATCTATATGCTGAAATTGATCCATTTAGTCGAAGACAAAATTCATGCTAGATCCACTGGACCATATTCTATGATTACTCAACAGCCCCTGGGGGGCAAAGCTCAGTTCGGCGGACAACGTTTCGGAGAGATGGAGGTCTGGGCCTTAGAAGCCTATAGTGCCGCATACAATCTGCAAGAGGTGTTGACCGTGAAATCGGATGACGTAGCTGGCAGGGTAAAGACATACGAAGCAATAGTTAAAGGAGAACCCATAGGTCAACCCGGGATCCCTGAATCGTTTAATGTTCTTCTAAAGGAACTCCAGAGCTTAGGACTAGCAGTGGAGTTGTTAAGAGACGGGGACATAAACCCCAGAGATCAGGCATTGCCAACTGTACATGAAGAATTTCAGCCAATGGAGGCATTTTAATGGTTAGGATGTCAGACAGAACCGATACCTCAAGTACCAATTTCAATGCCATCCGTATTTCCGTTGCCTCACCTGAGCAGATCATGAATTGGTCGCATGGCGAAGTGACCAAGCCCGAGACCATAAATTACAGGACCCTAAGACCCGAGAAAGACGGGTTGTTTTGCGAACGTTTATTTGGACCTACAAAAGATTGGGAATGTTTTTGTGGTAAATATAAGAGAATTCGCTACAGAGGAGTTGTATGTGACCGTTGCGGTGTAGAGGTCACTCGGTCGAAAGTTCGCAGGGAGAGAATGGGGCACATTCGGTTAGCTGCACCAGTAACTCACATTTGGTTTAGCAAGACTACCCCGAGCAGACTTGGGCTTTTATTGGACCTTTCACCAAGAAACTTAGAAAGAGTACTCTACTTCGCCCAACACATAATAGTCTCTGTAGATGAAGATATACGGCAAGAAACCATTGAAGAAGCTCAAGTTCGATACGAACAAGATATAGAGCATTTAGTCAATACTAAAGAATCAGAGATTGCAAATCTTAAACTACGGCTCGAATCGTTAGCGGAAGAAGGCATAGACCCTGCTTCCGACGCCGAAAGATTTTCCATACAAACAGAAATCGATGCAACTGGTAGCAGTCTAGGTGAAGAACAAGCCCAATTAACCCAGAGACACCAAACTACTATCGACGAGTTAGACGACCTTAGGGTTTATAAGCTTATTGCGGAATCACGGTATCGTGAATTGAAAGACCATTACGGAGAAGTCTTTGAAGCTTCTATGGGAGCGGAAGCAATATTAACTATTTTGAGGACTATTGACCTTGAAGCTTTGAGAGAACAACTCGTAAACGAAATGAGGTCAACCTCGGGACAGCGCCATAAGAAAGCTATAAAACGTCTTCGAGTCGTGGAGGCCTTTAGGCATAGTGGAAACAGGGTCGAAGACATGGTCCTGACGATTCTTCCGGTATTGCCACCCGAACTCAGGCCTATGGTCCAATTGGATGGAGGTAGATTCGCCACAAGCGATTTAAACGACCTTTACCGGCGGGTAATCAACAGGAACAATCGCTTGAAACGATTGATGGATCTCGGCGCACCCGAGATTATTATTCGAAATGAAAAAAGAATGCTTCAAGAGTCCGTAGATGCACTCATAGATAATGGAAGACGAGGTCGCCCAATTCAAGGAAGCCATAACCATAAGCTGAAATCGTTATCGGACTTGCTTCGTGGTAAACAAGGGCGGTTCCGACAGAATCTACTTGGGAAAAGGGTGGATTATAGTGGGCGTTCCGTCATAGTAGTCGGTCCTGAGTTAAAAATGGCAGAGTGCGGACTGCCGAAGCGCATGGCGCTAGAGTTATTCAAGCCATTTGTCATGCATCGTCTAGTTATATTGGGAATATCTCCCAATATTAAGAGCGCAAAACGGATGGTGGAAAGGGCTCGTCCGGAAGTTTGGGACATATTAGAAGAAGTGATTAAAGACCGACCGGTACTCCTAAATAGAGCACCTACGCTACACCGGCTAGGGATTCAATCATTCATGCCTGTTTTAATCGAAGGAAATGCGATACAACTGCACCCGTTGGTCTGCTCTGCCTTCAACGCGGATTTCGATGGGGACCAAATGGCTGTACACGTACCTTTATCTCGGATGGCAGTGCATGAGGCTAAATCCGCAATGCTGAGCACTCACAACATGTTGTCACCAGCATCAGGAGATCCGCTCGTTGCACCAACTTTGGACATGGTTATGGGTTGCTACTACCTAACCGGTGTTCAGTCCAACCTCAAAGGGGAAGGCAAAACCTTTTTCGACTTTGATGAAGCCCGTATCGCTTACGCCTCAGAATTGATTGATCTAAGGGCCAATATCAAGATATTAAATGTCCCTGGGTGTTCAGAGCCGATTGAAACCAGCCTTGGTCGGTTGATCTTCAACGAGATTTTACCTAATACGGTCTCGTTTAAGAACCAACTCATGGATCGCGGCGCCATAAAAGATCTGACAGCGGAACTATATAGAAACCTGAGCAACGACGACACTGCTGATGTCCTAGACAAGATAAAGCAATTAGGTTATCACTACGCAACTACCTCTGGAGTAACCATAGCCATAAATGACATTCAAGTTTCTCCTAGGAAATCCGGTATATTGGCGGAGGCTACCGAAAAAGTTGCCGGGTATGAAGATCAATATCTTTCAGGATTAATGTCTGAGGAAGAAAGATATAATCTAGCGGTTCAAGCTTGGACAACCGCATCTGATCAGACGGAAGAAGTGGTCAGAGACGAGTTGGCTAACTATGGGGGTATAGCCGTAATGGCGGTGTCGGGGACTAAAGGGAATATCTCTCAAATCAAGCAGATGGCTGGCATGCGGGGTCTAATGACCAATCCAAAAGGACGGATAATAGACCTGCCAATTAAATCCAGCTTTAGAGAAGGATTAACAGCCTTAGAATATTTCATCTCAACTCATGGGGCCAGAAAAGGGTTAGCAGACACCGCGTTGCGAACCGCTGACAGTGGCTATTTAACTCGGAGGCTAGTTGACGTCTCTCAAGAAGTAATAGCTTTGGAAGAAGACTGTGAGACGTTAGATGCATTCTGGATATTTACCAGGGTAGACGTTAATTCGGGAGCCACATTAGAGGACCGCATAGTAGGTCGCATGGCTGCGACTCCTCTAGCCAATCCGGAAACGGGTGAAATTATTGTCGACAGGAACGAAGAAATCACTGAAACGTTGGCACAGACTCTCACTCAGACGGGCTTAACGGAAATACCTGTGAGATCACCTCTCCTTTGTGAAGCGAGAAGAGGTGTTTGCCAAATGTGTTACGGGCGTCTGCCAGCAACTGGCAACCTCATAGATATTGGACAGGCAGCAGGTATAATAGCCGCCCAGAGTATCGGAGAGCCTGGAACCCAATTAACAATGCGAACCTTCCACACTGGCGGTGTGGCAGGCGTAGATATTACTAGCGGCCTGCCCCGGGTCGAAGAATTGTTTGAAGCCCGTGTTCCGAAGGGAGCAGCCATCTTAGCTGACATCGATGGAGTTGTTTCCATAGAGGTCAACGAAGACGGTAGAATAATCAAGGTAGTCAGTAGAGAAGAATATGGGGAGGACTACCAAATCCCAGAAGGATGTACTTTACTTGTAGACGATGGAGAAGATGTTGAACCTGGCATGATTTTAGCCCAATCCCCCGAAGAAGTCCCAGCGTCACAATTGGCTAGCGCTACGGAAGATTATTTGCCCAATAGTGTAGTCGCTACCATCGGAGGTAAAATCAGTCTAGGCGAAGATTCTTTGTCGATTATTTGGGAAGATTTAGAAGAACGGGAATATCTCATTCCAGCAGCATCAAGAGTCCTTATTGACGACGGCCAGGAAGTTAGAGCAGGAGATGCCTTAACAGCAGGCCCATTGAACCCTCATGATATATTACATATTCGAGGTAAAGACGAGCTCGAACGATATATGGTTGACGAAGTACAGCAAGTATATTTCTCTCAAGGTGTCAGTATCCATGACAAGCACATTGAAATCATTCTCAAGCAGATGCTTCGCAGGGTTTCTGTTGACTCTACAGGTGATACTGATTTGATACCAGGACAAATGGTAGATAAATTTGCATTCCAGGATAAAAACGCAAAAATATTGGCGGAGGGTGGCGAGCCGGCAACGGCGAAACCTGTATTACTTGGAGTCACTCGAGCCTCATTACTCACGGACAGTTTCTTGGCCGCTGCATCCTTCCAAGAGACTACGCGAGTCTTGACCCAAGCAGCAGTAAGTGGAGCTCACGATAGCCTCTTGGGACTTAAAGAAAACGTAATCATCGGGAGATTGATACCTGCCAAAGTCGAAACTCCAGGTATGCAAGCTATCCTTAACCAACCGAACGCAGACCAACTAGAAGAACTACTAGCGGCTGGTTGGTCAGAACAAGATGGTAACGATAGCCCCAGCGGCGGGCAGTTGCAAGATGTATTTACTGAACCCATCGAGGGTGAAGAAAATGCCGAACCTGCTGTATCCCAACACAGCGAAAATGATAGCCAAGCCTCTGAGCTTTAGACTGAAACCGGGGATAATATCACGTGAAATAATAACATAGATCAAAATTAACATCCTTGATAAGTATGGAATACCGACTTAGCAGGGATGTTTGCGATTTCCGAAGGGTTAGCAAATGGACTTAAGCATAAATCTAGCCCCCAACAATATCGTAGGGTTGAGTCTTAAAAACCCTATCATGATTGCCTCTGGTACATTCGGGTACGACGGCTATGGAAGAGGGATTCCAAGCGGTATGGACCTATCTCAACTAGGGGCGGTGATACCTAAAACCGTCACTAGGCACCCACGCGAAGGTAACCCCGAACCCCGTTGGTATCCCACATCATATCGTGAGGCAAAAGAGCAGAATGAGTGTATTTACCTCAATTCGATAGGCCTGGCCAATCCGGGAATAGAGGCAGCTCTTTCTGATCTAGCCCCCATTTGGTCCACTTGGCCAGCCACCATAATTCTCAGCCTATCGGGTAATAGCCCGTCCGAATTTGCCGAGATGGCCGGCATGACAAAAGGAGTCGTGGGATTCGAGGCTTTAGAGTTAAATCTCAGTTGTCCCAATATTGAAAGCGGAGCCTTATTCGCCCACAGCGCAGATCTTACTTACGAGGTGGTAAAGGGGGTAAGGACCAATAGTCATTTACCCATATTGGTGAAATTGGCCCCAAACGTTCCTGATATAATACCGATAGCGCAAGCTGCTGAATCAGCCGGAGCCGATGCCCTGACAATATCTAACACCAATCCGGCGATGCTAGTAGATACATCTTCAAAAGCTCCAGTCCTGGGTGCAATTACTGGCGGATTGTCCGGGCCCGGTCTGCATCCTATAGCTTTAGCCCTTGTGTATCAATCATTTCAGGCTGTTTCTATCCCAATCATCGGTGTAGGGGGAATATTCAGCGCCGAAGAGGCCTTGCGATTTCTAATGTGCGGAGCATCAAGCGTGCAGGTCGGGAGCGCGAACTTAGCCGATTTGTGGGCTCCCGTACGTATTTTAGAAGAATTAACCGCTCGTCTCCAAATCCAAGGGATTAATAATCTGAAAGATCTTATAGGAATAACACACAACAGAGTACCTGCCTGATTGAGGCTATATACAATGTGGATCGAATTCCTTAAACATCTTCGGTTAAGCTCAATTTAAATCCTCTTATAAATAAACCCTAGCTGGTTCCTACCATTTCCACCGTTTCGTCTAATGTTTCTAGTTGAACTACGGACAGACTTTCTCCATCTAAGTCAACTAAAAGATGATCTCCTTCTTTAAATTCTGCCGATAATATACCTTTGGATAATGGATTTTCTAAAAACCGTCGAACTGCTCTGCTGAGTGGCCTTGCTCCGTAAATGGGATCAAACCCTTTTTTAGCCAACCACAATCCAGCATCATCGGTTAATTCAAGAGTAATACCCATACCAACTAGCCGATCTCTAAGGGATTGCAACATCTTGTGGACGATTTGAATTATCTGGCGTTGATCTAAATGGTTGAAAATAATAGTTTCATCGATCCGGTTGATGAATTCGGGACTAAACGCTTTTTTCAATGCATCGTTGACCGAATGTTTTAATTGCTCCTCGTCAACACTACCGTCTTTGTCATCTTTCTTAAACCCAAACGGTTGTCTGGAAAAATCCCCGCTTCCTAAATTGCTGGTCATTATAATGACGGTATTTTTAAAATCGACAGTACGCCCGTGACTGTCTGTGAGGCGCCCATCATCCAAAATCTGTAATAATATATTAAATACCTCGGGATGCGCTTTTTCTATTTCATCGAACAGGATAACTCTATAAGGTCTACGTCTTACAGGCTCTGACAACTGTCCAGATTCTTCGTAACCAATAAATCCAGGAGGGGCCCCTATTAAACGCGATACGGTGTGTTTCTCCATATACTCCGACATATCAATACGGACCATGTGAGTTTCATCCTCAAATAAGAAATCCGATAAAGCTTTACTAAGCTCGGTCTTACCCACTCCTGTAGGGCCTAAAAACATAAAACTTCCGATTGGCCTATTAGGATCCCCCAAGCCTGATCTCGAACGCCGTATCGCCTCAGACACTGCCGATACCGCCTGCTCCTGGCCTATTATGCGACTATGTAAATAATCCTCCATTTGAAGAAGCCGTTCAAACTCTTTTTCCACAAGCCTACCCATTGGGATCCCCGTCCACGCAGAAACCAATTCTGCTATATCAGTTTCATCTACGACCAGATCAACTTTGCTTCCTCCGTTGAACCTACTCAGGTCGGCTCGATATTCCTCCTCCAATTTAACTCTTTTCGTTTTGATTAGAGCGGCTTGCTCATAATATGAGCGCTGAGCTTCCGATTCCTCCTGATCGTTAAGTTGACGAATAATGTTGGCCTTCTCTTTGAACTTCCGCGGAAGCGTTTCTGAATCAATCCGCAGTTTGCTAGCCGCTTCGTCTATAAAGTCTATAGCTTTATCAGGGAGACGACGTTCAGAAATATATCTATCGCTAAGGGTTGCAGCTGCAATGAGTGCTGAATCGTCAATTTTCACTTTATGATGGGCTTCATACTTGGGTCTCAGAGCTTTGAGAATTTCTACAGTCTCATCCACTGTTGGCTCTTCTAAAAATATCGATTGAAATCGGCGTTCCAAAGCAGAATCTTTTTCAATGTATTTCCTATATTCATCCCCAGTTGTTGCCCCTATACATTGAAGTTCTCCCCGAGCCAAAGCTGGTTTAAGCAAATTACTGGCATCAATACCACCTTCGGCTGCACCAGCACCGACCATGGTATGAATTTCGTCCAAAAATAAAATAACTTCCCGTTCCGCTTCCTTGACCTCATCCACAACTGATTTCAATCGCTCTTCAAATTCCCCTCGGAATTTTGAACCTGCCACCAACGCGCCCATATCTAAGGCTAGTACCCTTCTGTTTTTCAAAGAATCAGCTACATCTCCAGATATTATCCTTAAAGCAAGCCCTTCGGCGATTGAGGTTTTACCAATGCCAGCCTCACCTATAATCACAGGATTATTCTTTTTCCGCCTTGTTAAGGTTTGCATCACCTGACGAATCTCATGATTTCTACCGATCACTGGGTCCAATTTGCCTTCTTGTGCCAATTTAGTCAGGTCTATACAATATTTTTCTAAAGAACGATATTTGCTTTCAGCTCTAGGATCTTCTAGGCGGTGGCTACCTCGTATCTTTAAGAGAGGCCGATATATTCTTTCCTGGTCAATCTGAAACTCCTTAAAAACTGTAGCTACATCTCCTTGAGGCTCCCTAACAGCCCCAACAAACAGATGTTCAACTCCAATAAATTCATCACGTAAACGCTGTGATTCTACATTAGCATTCTCGAGCAACCGTTGTGCCCGAGGAGTTGTATAAATTTGGCTAGTACCCTGTACGACTCTGGGCGCTGATTCTAAAAATACCCTGAGCCTACTCCTAACGGCTTCTACAGACACATTCAACTCCGCAAGGATTGCCTCTGGAAGGCCATTTTGGAGTCCGAGCAACGCTAGAACAATATGTTCTACATCCCATTGGCTATGTTGATACTCATGAACCAACTCTTGGGAATGTCTCAAAATTTCTTGCGCTTGCTCAGTAAACTGCTCGGGCTTTAACACCATGTGTGACCACTCCTTAACATAATTGATATCCGTTTATTCAGAAGAAACGATTCCGGTCAGGGGCTTTCAAGACGACGCCTAAGCTGCCGATGAAGCCCTGAGACTTCTTCGGATAGCATTTGCACCTCGTTCTCTAGGTGATCAATCCGCTCTATTAATTTCAAAGCGACGTCCGCTCCAGCTAAGTTCATTCCCATTTCCTCTGTAAACGTCTTTATCCTCCGCAATCGTTCGATATCAGAAGGCGTGTAGAGTCGTTGTCTCCCAACCGTGCGAGAAGGCCAAATTAGGCCAACGCGTTCATAATATCTTAGAGTTTGGGCGTGAACCCCAACCATACGAGCGGCTATGCTAATTACAAAACAAGGTTCTTCTTGATAATCGTTTGCCTGGACCACCTCTAACCCTCTCCAAAGGCTCTGTTTTCTTTAAACAACTGAATCAGTTCCCTTTGTTTTTCGTTCAGCCCGGTAGGAAGGACAACTGAAATAGTAGTAAAAAGATCTCCTCTGTTGCTTGGTTTATTCAGTTCTGGCATTCCTTGGCGTGCCATTCGGAAACGTCTGCCATTTTGAGTTTCTGGTGGAACTGTCAAGACCACTTTCCCTGATAAGGTCTCGACCGTTACTTCTGTACCTAGTAGTGCGTCTTCCATCGTTATCGTGATAGATCTAAACAAATCACGACCTTTACGTGTGAACATAGAATGGGGTCGAACGGTTACCATGAGATTGAATCCGCCCATTTTCGCGTTTCTAGCAGGAATATGAACTTTAGACGAATTATCCACACCCGGTGGTATCTTAACTTCTAACCTCCGGTCTCCAGCTAATTCCATTATTCTTGTTGATCCCTGGAATGCCTCTTCAAGTGTGAGAGAAACCGGATATTCCGGGATCGTTGTGGTGCGAGAATCCTGACCCATATGCCTAAATAATTGGTCGAAAATATTGCCCACTTCTTGATTGGAACTATTGGTATTGGTCCAACTAAAATTCGATGGATTCCCTTGACGCCGCCTGGCCTGAGCTGCTGCTTGATCCAAATCATCAGCGCGTGACCAGTTATCACCATATCGGTCGTATTTCCGCCTACTATCAGGGTCTGCCAAAACGGTGTTAGCCTCATTTATTTGTTTGAATTTTTCCTCTGCATTTGAATCGCCCTGATTCACATCGGGATGAAATTGACGAGCCAATTTCCGAAATGCCTGTCTTACCTGGGCATTGCTAGCACTTCTTGGAATTCCTAAAATTTCGTAATAATTAGGCATTTTTATCTCATTAAAGCGATCGAATTACTTCTAGTATAAATA
>Ga0310342_100003356_pt1 | contig 10505 bp, 2 predicted proteins | sample S15DNA20500_MG_FD_206155 | JGI IMG/M metagenome (GOLD analysis project Ga0310342, IMG submission 206155) | Marine microbial communities from station ALOHA, North Pacific Subtropical Gyre - S1503-DNA-20-500_MG | ecosystem: Environmental > Aquatic > Marine > Oceanic | place: Pacific Ocean: North... | reverse complement strand
GTCGTATGACCACCCCTTCTTGACATACCAATGGAACTCGGCGTTCCAATCCCAGGCATCACCGAATCGCAGGTCTTCCAACGTGCCCTGCCCTGTTCCCACGAACCATGTGAAGAATCGCATACCCATAATGGCCCACGCCTCATGGTCGAGCTGTTCCAAGAACTCCTCGCTAAATACCTCGGAGTTGTCCTTGTCGGCAATCTGATCCTGTGTCGGCATCCTGCCAGTAGCAGCCCGTAACTTGACTGCTGCGATCTGTGCCGATGCAAGTTGTTCGTCTTTGTTCCAATGCCAAGTATCGAGCATCACCATTGCCTGCGAAATCGGATACGGCATAAACGCATCTGCGATATCGTGTTTACGACTGTTCTGAACCTTGTCGCTCACATAGGAATACTTCTCCTGCATGAACGGGCTGATGTCGTGAAACAGAGTCGGGTCTGCGATAGTCAACAGAGACATCGGGTAGGAGAGGAACGGGCCGACCTGTGGGCGACCTACCGTGTCGAGGTCGTATCCCGGCATCAACTTGTCCAACCTGAATGTCTGCCCACCGGCCACCAGCCCGCCAACACCAGCAAGATACTTACCCACTAGTGGAACCGTGCTTGCTGTTTCAACCAACATCTCATTAGTGATAGGAGACTCCGGCAGAACCACGAACTTGCGGCCCTGCTTGTCCTCCTGGATAAACCCGGCACGTTCCCCACTACGGATCGTAAGTTGGAGATTGCGAAGCGCCAACGGATTCTGGACAAGGGTACGAACCCACCGACGCAGATACAGGTCTTCAGCAAACCAGAACGGTATGAGCGTACCGACCATTTCTTGGAACTGTGACCGGATACGGTGGTCGTCTATGAACGATGCCGTGACCGATCCTGCCTTCTCAAGCGCATGGCTTGTCCGTGCTTGGTGAGCGTTATTACGAATATTGGCATAGGACACGAGATCTTCCCAACCATTATCCGGAATCTTTTCGGCAAGATCCGGAAGAAGTTCGCCAACCAACTCCCTAGCCCTTTCAATATTACGGTCCTCAAACGCTGTTGCAAGTTGCGCGAATCCATTACCGGGATCTAGCGCCTTGTTCGGCCAGGCATGAATAACGAGATCTTCCAATTCCTGGATAATCCTTCCACCATTCGCATCACTCCAATTGAAGGCCCCAACCAAACTGGGGAGGTCGTCCCCTAAGTTCTTGAGATAAAGAGCCTCTGTACCTCGAAAGAGTTGCCAAGAGTCACCGAAATATCCGGCGAACATTGGTTCACGAACGAGTGCTTCCATTGCGGGATGAATCTGACCATCGAACCATGCGGCCAGCACCCGGTTCCATCGCAAACCTGTTCTTTCCTTCCCTGACAAGTCGGCCCATGAAACGGGTATCTCAGCAAACATCCGTCCCGGCATCACATTCTTGTCACCATTCGCCATTAGTCTCTTGATTTCAACCTTGTCAGCTAAGATTTCATAGAGGACTTCATGTAGGACTTCTTTGTCATCAGTACGACCGATAGCGAGTGCGCTCAACGCATCTCCACTTTCTGCTGCAAACTTCTGTATCGCAAAGTCCTGGTCGTTCAGGGTTGAGAAGTAACGATCTACGACTTCCCATGTATCTGGATCAAAGTCGGCGTGCAGATGTTCACCACCGTCCCTTACCCAAATATTTTCGGTTTGGTTCGTTTCGGGATTGATCCGCTTATAAATCCGTTGTCTGACAACCTGTGGTTCACCATCGACAATCCGAACATTCTCTCCCCCATGAACAATTGCATCCTGCGCTACGGCAAATACCGACTTGTCCTCAAACCCACCAATGCTTTCCGGCATGACAATTGTCCCGTCACGGTTTGCCGCATAGAACAATCGTCCACCAACCGGATCCGGAACTCCACCAGAAGTAGACACCACGCCATTCATCGTTACACGAGGTGCCGATCCAAGATTTCCACTAGCTTCGGCCACGTTCAATCCCGGCTTATTGAAGAAGGCGTCCGACGATAGGTCACGAACTTGTAGTTTGGATGGTCCCCATCCTCCGGGTAATGGCCCGATTTCCTGAAGAGCTTCATTCAATGCCTTGCCAATCGCATGTGCAATATGTGGATCAGTTGATCCGGTCACTAGGGGAACGTGCGATTGGTCAACGCCAACGGATCGCTGGATCATGTATTCAAGAGATCCAACTGTTCGTTCCCTATAAGGACTAGACGCTGGACTAAGCAGGAACATGACCTCATCTGCGACTCCCCGTGGGTCTTTTATTTCTGCAGGCAAATGCTTTAATAGCGTCCTTACGAATATCTGATGCGCTTCTGTCGTGGGGTTGTTCAGATAAGAGGCGAGTATTCGCATCGCTGGTTCGGGTAGCGTCGGTGTCCATACCCGTGCTGTTCCGGGAGGGTGTGGCCCCATCATGGTTTGACCAGCAATCCTCTTTCCACCCATCTCTGTTGAAACAAGACTTTGGGCAATCTGCTGACCCGGACCACTATGGCCATACCGAGTTGCTGCATCCAATCCTCGTCGGGTCGCTTCTTCAAGACTGTCAGTGAGTTTCCCCGGTTCAGGATTATTAAGTATGAAGGTCATTACCCGTGGCCACAACGATCCAATACCTTTTGATGTGAATCTGACACCCGCAGTTTCCGCCGCAACACTCAGATAGTCGGGATCCATGAGCGCCCGCCAAAGTTCGATATCGGGACTGTCCTCGCTGATCTTCAGAAAGAAAGCGACCAGATTGTTCGTATCTTCTGGATCTTCAGCGGCCTCCTTGGCCAGACGGTGCAGCACGGTCGGGGCATCAACTTCCCCGATCAACCTACCGGTTTCCCCATAGATCCTGTTCAGGGCATCCCGCTGCGTGTCATCCAACCGGCGACTTGCCTGGGCAATGGCCCGGGTTGCTCCCATCGGGTCAGCAGAGTTGTAGAGAAGGGTTGGCGACTCGCTCCCTAGTTCGAGTATGGCATCAAGGACCAGCCTGTTCTGCTTCTCGAACTCCGGTGCTACATGGTGGACTAGTTCTGTCGCATATCGGGCATGACCTTCGCTTCCGCTCATGTGAACGAGTTGGGTACTAAGTCCATTCCACCAATCAAGAGAACCTTCGATACCACCACGACCAACCCACTCAAACTTCGATCCGGAGTAGTTCATCGGCAATCGGTACCTGGCATGGACGGCACGCCCATAACCGCCTGCTCGCATCGCCTCATCCAATGTATGTTGCGAGTTCAGGTACGGATCGTAGGTATTGAACAGATCACGGAGGAACGAGTCGCGTATCGACGGATGTGACAGGAGTATGTCCATTGCTTCGTTGTATTGTTCAACAGCTTGAGGAGAATCAATCCGTCCCCATACTTTTTCTGCCCATTCCTTCTTGCTCCACAAGCCGGGATTCTGGCCCATTTCCCACATAACCTCGCTGGTCCGGGCAGCAGCCCATTGTCCTAGAGCAAACGGCCTATAGAGCAATGACCCTCGGATCGTTTCGGTAGCTTCTCCTCGTACCTGCTTACGCACCCGGTCAAAGACTTCAAGTTGTTCGTCATAGTCCATGAATTGGAAGGTGCGTTTCGTTTCGCTATCGCTCATGATCTTTGTAAAGGTCTTGCGAGTTACGGCGACATCGCCAACACCAGCAAGTTCGGAAGCCCACCGCAATGGTGCCGTCAATGCCCCCATCAACATATTGTGGTGAACAGCACCCATCTTCTTGACATCTGCGCCAACCAAGGTCTTCATATCCTGTGCTATGAGTAGGTCCGCATAGTCCTTCGCGTCGATCTTCTTGCCCTTATAGGCGTAGACCTTGCGTCCGTACTTGTCCCACAACGCGACCCGTCCCGAGATGATCCTGGCCAACCGACCCCGTATATATGGCTTGGGTCCCTCACGAAGAAGGTAGGACAATAACTCGTCGCCACCGTTCCTAGGGATATACCCAATCCGAAGTAGCACGGCAGGTCGCCATACCCGACTGAACAACTTGTCAATAGTTGGTAGGTGCAGCCCCCAGCCCATATTTCGCATGAATCCCATATAACGGGCTATTCCGGCAAGTTCCCGATAGTTCGGAATGATGTTCATCGATGACAATTGTGCGCCATGTGCCAACGCAGGCGTCTTTGCCCTGGTCACAGTGAATCCCTTGAATAAATCAACGCCATCCTGTCTGAGAATGTCATAAATATGATCGGCTTTCGTAATGAACCGACGCATGAAGTCTTCAATCTTCGGTCCACCATGTACGAGAGCACCGGAGCGTGCTATGAAATCCATCAGAAACTCAACCTGGACGTTCCAACGCTGTGCTTCGGTACCGTGGATAAACACTGCCTTGAAGTTTTCGATCACATCGCGGGGCATATCAGCAAGTACGCCCATTTCGATAAGCGCCTCAAACTCCTTCAAGGCAGTCTTGTCATCGAGAACGTCGATAGCGGAGTTCACCGGAACGTAGGTGGTCATCTTCTTTGCCAACTTTGCCGGGTGGTACATGAGTTGTACGGCCAGTGCCTTGGCACGCATACCGATTCCCAATCCGCCTGCCTCGTAGCCACGGATCAGTTCGGCATTACGGCTACCGGGAATATGGTTGGCTTCGTTCAGGTAGTTGTCGTATATCCGGAACCATGAACGTCCAAGAACCTCTCTATTCTTTCCTTCTACGAGAATATTGGTAATAACATCCTCGTCACGAAGGTTCATTCCATTTTCGGCATAGAAGTTGAAGAGTTCGTCAAACGCCTTGTCTTTCTGCGCGTGTGCAATGTAGTCCAACCGAAGCTGGTCAACGTGATTCAGGAGTTCTTTCACATCATCAATTGGTTTGATCCCCAATTCTCTTAGGGTCGCCACATCTCTCGGATTCCGAAGAACGATTGAAAGCGATGGTGCATCTAGCACAACACCTGAAGCGAGTGAGATCCGGCCCGGGTCCCCAACCTCAAGCAACATTCGTCTGGCGATCTGAGTGGTTACGAAGTGGTTCTGTTTGGTGATCCAGTCCATTGCGATCTTTGACATGGAGCCATTTAGACCACTTGGGAACTTGGCGGCTCCGAAGTCGATAATCCTATTGATCTGGTGGCGAATTTTTCCAAGATGCTTGCCAACGAGGCCAGTAGGCAGCAATAGCGCATTCGACGCACCCCGTCCACCCCACCCGGTAGATAGTGCCTGCGTTCCGGCCTCTGAGAACATGAACTCCCATATACCATCAGGTGTGGTCAGACCAGGATGGCTATCCCTCACGGCATAAGCGAATGAGAGTCCTTCTTCTGCCATATCTACCGGTCCACCCGTTGGCGGAACGAACTGGTAGTTCGTCCACCGCTTCTGTGTATGCCATGCCATCAACTGGCTATAGATCGGATCCATCCCCGGATATTTGGTGAGTAGATAGGTTTCGGGACGCACCCAGGAGGGGTCGGCTTCTTGCATTCTCCGAGTGGCTATTTCCATTGCCTTATCGCGGGACATGACCTCACCCTTATTGGCGGCTTCAGTGAAGATGCCGCGTGCCATATCGTCCAACTCGTCAAACTGGGCAAAGTTGTCAGCTATCTCGTCCATGAAACGGATCAACTGCCTACCACGAATCAGGATCATTGGCTTCAACCCGGCAAAGAACAGATCGACGTTCTGCCCTGATCCAAGCCAACCACGCATTCGGTCTGCCGTGAAAGCCTCCTTAGTGGAGATGCCTTTTGGGCCGGCTGCTCGCATGACATCAGTCACATCGCGCCAGAATGTCCCCTTATTCCAAGCCGACTCGCTCTTCACCCACTTTGCAGGATTCAGATATTGCGGTTCGATTATCCGGAAAGGAGCCATCCCACGCAGACCCGAAGCGGGCATATAGGCAGTGTTGGGATTCATGTAGGCCCCAACCATGTCACCAACCTTGTCCGTCATCCTTGGTCTGGTCAGTGTCGTCATGCCAGCCCGAGTTCCCTTCACCCCCCGAGTCCATATACCTCCCACCCAGGTAAGTGGGTCAAAGAGAATCGATACAGCCAATGACCCAGTAACACCCATGATCTGTGCTGGCAGGGTTCCACGCCGCACATCGGGGAGAAACAGGTTGTATTTATTGTAGAACTTGCGGGAATATTCAAAATTGTCTATACGCCCCGCTTCGAGGACACTTTGCGCTTCCACAACCCGGTCACTATTCATCCACGGCCCAAGCGCATCGAAAAGCTGCCGAATGTATTGGTCGTCGCCTTCCCTGTCAACCAACGCTGCTTCCTTGGCGAGATACGTCCACACTCCGTCAGGACCGAATCCTGCCAATTGGCGGATGAGGTCTACCTCACGATTATCGAATCCCATTTCACGAACCTGATCCACCGACGCTTCATCAAAGGAAGTCTGTGCGTGCTCAACAGCCCGCCAAGCAGTAACCCAGTCCGCTGGGTTCATGCTCCAAGCAGTACCAGCTTCCATCTCATAGTTGATGGCTCGACCCAGACGCGAGGCAAGGCGTTCAGAAGCCGCAAGGGCGTACCATGCCTTGTCCAACATCAGGGCACGACCAGCCAACCCCAGTCCCCTGATGGCGACCTTGGTTAAGCCCCTTACCGCATCACCCACATACGGAACACCGCCCATTCCCCAGGCAAACCCTGGACCTGATTCACTCGGCAGTTTGTAGCCCTGTTCGCGTAACCGCTGTTGGGCATAGGGCGGAAGAGCATAGAACTCCTGCTCTTGGGCCGCGGGTTGAAGCGACTCGAAATATGTCTTCGCACCCTCCATCGCTTCTGCATCACGGCTAATGAGATAGGTGTCGAGCATTTCAGCATCGGTTGAATTGGACATCACGAGTTCCGTGAGAGCATCCATATCCCCACCAAAAAGACCCAAGCCACTATCAGCCAGCAGATCGAAACGTCTATTCAGGCGAACATCCTCAAAGGACGGGCCATAGTCATAACCCCCACCAACAGTTGGAGATTTCGGCTGCTGATAGTTGTTCCCCATGTTGGGGAACGGATTTACATATCGGCGGCCCGATGGGGCGTATACCTTAGCCACGCTCCGCTGACCTCAATAGACCGTTGAGCCGGGGATTCCCGGTGGTCTGGGCCAGTCGCCGGATCAGCCTGGTTGCCCTTGGCGAAGACTTCGTTGTGAGCGTTGACGCCGGTTGTTGCATACGTCGAGGTGACCCGGCCAGCAATCCCAGGTCGGGGCGATCATCTGGTGCCGTAAGGGGGGTAACGTCGGGGATCCACTGCTGCGCCATATCCAACGGTGCCCCGGATGGCTCTGTCGGACGGGCAGCAGCAACCGACCCATCAGGCGTTCGAGCGGTCTGGTAACCACCATCCCGCATCATGGGAAGGCCGACGCCTCCCTGTTCGGGATCTTGTACCGCGAGGTTTTCACTCTTCTCGCCATAGGCCGCACCGGCCTCCATGCCGATGGTTTTTGGTGCTTGGGTCTGGCGTGATCTAGGCATTCGCACCTGCCAGTAGCGCGGCCCGCATCTCGGCAAGACCCGGTGGCGCACCTTCCGGTGCTGGCGGGCCACCCATCATTCCGGGCGGACCGGCCAAACCGGGGGCTGCTTCAGGGGCCATCATCTGCCCTTCACCGGGTTCTGGGGCTTCTTGAGCCTGCTCCTCGCGGATCTCCTCGTCTGCCTTCTGGATGGCTTCGAAGATGTCAAATCCGTCCTTACGGTATTTTTCGATCTTTGCGATATAGACGATTGGCATGGCACCGGTAGCAGCCTGCTGCTGAATTCCAGCCATGACCGCATCTTCCAACTGTTCCTCATCTACCCGCCGACCTTCGGCTTCGGGGTCATCAACGAACGGGTGTTTGGTTCGGAAGGTGTTGAGGCTGATGCCCTTCATCTGAAGCAACTGGCCCAACTGAATCGTCGTACCCTGGACATCGGCACCGGGAATCGAATGTGATACCACGTTGTCGAATGTCTCGAAGTGCTCTTGGGGAGTGAACTCGACATGGCCGAAGTCGCCTGCAAACCCGGTGAAGGTCACGAACTTCTGGTCATCGAAGTATCCCCGGTAAGTGGCAAAGATACACTCGTTCAGATACGGAAGATGTGCTTCCATTGTTTCTTGAAGTTCCTGTACGCGCGGGTCAAGAGAAGCGCCCATGAGAGCGTCAATCCCCCGACCAGTGCGAAGAGCGCCATATGACTCTCCGCCGATCTGAGGGACCGTTCCCGTCGATATGCGTGCGTTCCGTTCAAGTCGGTCGATGGCGATGTTCGTGGCGGGATCGGGCGAGGACCGAAGCTCTCCGATCTGTTCTGCATCCAGCAGTACGTTGACTTCACCTTCGCGTCCGTCCTTCCATTCTCCACCGACGATCATCGGTACCTGACCAGATCGTCCGATGATGTACCTGTCCGGGAAGATCGCCTTTTCCTGGGCAATGATTTCCAGCGCCATCAACTTCGCCATCAGGTCCGTCATGCCGACGATGTTCGACACGGACGATGCGATCTTGTCCAGAGTGATCCGTCCCGGTGTAATCACACACGGCATCCCAGCCCTGTTCACATAACGGGACAGTTCCAGTTGCGTACTGTGCATCGGATGGGTGCTCGGACTCCGGGCATAGCGCGGTCCCATGATCCCGATGACGATATGTTCCTCATCGATCCATTCGGCTACATCCCATAATTCCTGACGAGCATTCTTATCCTTTGCGACTGGGCCACCAGACTCTTCACGCGCTGCTGGGTAGTTGGCTCGTAGCCAATCACCGGACTTGCCGTACACCATTCCGCAGTTACGGGGAATGTCGTAGTCTTCAGCAGCCTTCGGTTCCGGATAAACGCCTAATGGGTCACGGACTTCGACCTTTGGCATTCCGAGGTTGTAGTCCGGGTAGACAACCAGTGCCGTAGTGGCATAGCCGGCCAAGTGCCGATAGGCACGGCGCATCTTGACCTTCAGCCGATTCTGGTACCAAGTCGCGGCAAGGGCGCGTTTTCTTATATCGGCATACTGACGAGATCGTCGGCCACGTTCTTTCGTGGGATCAACTGCAGGACATCCGATGAACGGGAGGACTGACGCGGCTCGCTGTGCTACTGCGTCGATATTCTCCGAGATCAATGCTGGTGTCAACGGAGGAAGAATCGGTTCTTCTGCCATTGAGGGAAGCGGTATGACATAATCACCGTTATACCGTTCCTTGATTTCCACCATCCGATCCATTAGTGGCGATTGGTGATCTTGCCGCTGACGAATAATCCCTACGATCTCTTCAAATGTATACATCAAATCACCCGCGCAGGAGTCCTAGACCTACTCCAAGGTAGCGCCTTAAAAGAGAATTGTGAAGAGTCCACATCAAATGCCTGCTTTCGTTGTCGCCAGAGAATCCAGATAAACCACAAAGCCATGACCTGATCCTGTCTCAGTTTCGTTCCACGCTTCAGTGGACGCCATGCCTTCAGTTGCCGAATCAGTTGGTCCGCCTGGTGGCGGGTTGGAGAATCATCCGCATACGGGATTTCGATTTCCTCCCGCATAAACGACAAGGCCATTGAAGGAACGCCGATAGCCTCGTCATACTTGTTTATCCCTGTCAGATGTTCCCTAACCCTGAACCCGTACCGTTCGGTCATTTCGATCAATCGTTCGTCCCTGGACAGACCCTTCTGGAAGACCATTGCCTCAATGACGACATCCGAAACGGTGCTGCCATTCTTCATACAACGGAGTATCGCATCTTCCACGATGCCCAAGATCTGCTCGTTGCGGGTAAGTCCCACATCTTCTCTGACAAAGAGAATCTTGAGCTTTCCCTCATGGGGAGTAGCAGCGATAACACAGTTGTTCGATCCGAGTGCCGGATCCAGCCCGATGTAGACGCTGCAATCCTTCGGTGGATCGTGAAGAGTCGAGCGTAGGGGATTCAGGCATTTCTGAATCGACTCATCTGTGAACGTGGCCGATGAGGAACTTGTCGGTTCCTGCATGTAGTTCCTGGCCCACGCATCGTCCCCGACCTTCCGGCGGATACGATCCAGTTTCTCCAACGTGAACATCTCGGGCCACAACGGCTCCGGTTCACCATCGTCATTCGTGATGATCGCCGGAAAGCGAATGACTTGCAGGATGTCGTCATCGATCTCGTCCATTACCCGTTCGTAGAAGTCCCCTTCACCGACTCGAGTACCGTTGATACTCGTTCGACCCTTCTCACCGGGACGGGTCAGCCAGTCCTGACGGAATACCTCGTACATCTGTTCGGTCAAGTTCAGAGACACCCGTGACTGGATATCATCGATATGAAGATGGTCGGTTCGGGTGCCGGCGATCTTTGACCGCCATCCCAAGGAAACCATCGAATAGTCACGTTCGTCGTGTCTGGCTTTCTTGAACACGCTGAAATAGTCCGCACCCCAGGGTTGCGCTGTCCTCCGCCCTGATTGGTTCTGTGGTACAAATGGTCCGAACTTACCTACAAAGCTAGGAAAGGGACCGTGG
>Ga0310342_100003355_pt1 | contig 10505 bp, 12 predicted proteins | sample S15DNA20500_MG_FD_206155 | JGI IMG/M metagenome (GOLD analysis project Ga0310342, IMG submission 206155) | Marine microbial communities from station ALOHA, North Pacific Subtropical Gyre - S1503-DNA-20-500_MG | ecosystem: Environmental > Aquatic > Marine > Oceanic | place: Pacific Ocean: North... | reverse complement strand
GACTTGACGCTCAAGTCGCCAAAGGTGTAGCTGCGCGTCTTCAACTTGGCGGGGATGGCGGTATTCGTCGTAGTCGTACCCCCTCCGGAGTCCTCCCCGATCTTGCGTCCGCTGTCGTCGGTTTCCGACTCTTCCATTAAATACCAGCCCGTTGTATTGCAGGCGAAGAGTCGGCGCCGCGTGGGGTTGCTCCCGTGGGAGCAGACCACCCAGTCATCCACGGCGAAGTCGAGGGAGCCGAAGGCGTCGGGGTAACGGTCAACGCTAGACCAGCCTTTTTGAATTATATCGTAGACGAATATGGCGGTGTTCGTAGTCGCTCCCGTCCAAGTTCCGCCAGCCGCCGAGCAGGCGGCTTTAGTCTTGTTGGCGGCGCTGCTGCAAGTGCCCGTGGGGACCGCCAGATAATATTTATTGTCGAACACGATCCCCGTGGCGCCCGAGGCGGCGGCGAAGTTCACGTCGGCAAACTGATCCTGTACCTGTTGGCTCAAGGGGATGGCCTCGCCGCTGATCTTGCTGATAGCCACCCCCAGACCTTTCGCCGGGTCCAGTCCTTGCTGCATGACCATGACCCCGGAGTCAGAGAGGAAGTAATATTGGGGTCCGCTCGCGGCGATGGACTTGCGGGCTACGCAACCGTACTCGCGGGTTATTTCGTAGACGCCGGATGCGCTCGTGGTAGCCACGTTTGACACGAGATGAATGCTATTGCGGAAAAAACAAATTAACTGATCCTCCATGTAGGGATAAAATCCTACGAGGAAATCGGCTGTGCCTTTGTTGATTCTGAATTGTGAGTCGGCTGTCGTAAAGTTGTTCGAGTCCAAAAGGTCCGACATTAGCACGGTGTAGAGAGAGTCCGTGACTTGGGGGATTATAAGTCTGTTGCGGAAGCTTAGTCCGTAATCCGAGTTCGGGCAGGCTATGCCCGCCCCGCTCGCGCTCCCCGTCTTCGGGTCGAAACTGCTGTCGATGTCGGAACCCGTCTTGGTCAGGTCGCCGTCCCATTCGAGGGGTCTCTTGTCTTTGCCGCGCCACAGGATTACCTTGTCGAAATTCTGGGTGAAGGTCGCCCCGTCGCCTGTGGCTACGACTTCGCTTCCGTCGTAGTCGATGTTCAGGCCCGAGGCGTTCGAGTCATTCCAGAGGATTGCCTTGTCCTTGGTGGCTACTATAAGGAATTCATCGCCACTCAAGGGGTCGCTGAAGATACCGCTCGCGAAGACCTGTTCCGTGCCCGCCGAGTAGGTCAGGGTCACGTCACCGGCCAAGAAGTCCAAGCCCTTTCGGACGGTTGCGGTGTCGCCTTCGAGGCGAAAGTTTTCGGAGGCGGTCACTTGTCCGCCCGTCAAAGTGGTTGATTCCAAGTATGAATCTATTGCCCGGAAGCCGTGGTCGCCTTCAGCCACGACCCGGTTGTCGAGGGGGCCGTAATTGGAATACCGAGGCACCCTATTTGGCCTCCTTCGCTTTCAGTACCTGTATGATGCGCACGACCATGAAGGTGGAGGTGCAGAGAGCCGCGAGGATGCTGGCGGCATGACTCCATTGGGCCAGCGTGACGCTCGTTACGTAGCCGCCTATGCCGCTCCAGATGGTTCGATCAGCCAATATTTCGCTCATCCGCTCAAGTATTCGAAGATTATCAATACGATTACGATGGACGCGAACCAGAGCAGAGCCTTCGCCCGCTTCGTCATGCCAGCGTAAGCTTCAGCGAGGATTCGGAGATTCTTCACTTGTCTATGGGCTTGACCGGGAAGGGGGCGCGGGTCTCGCGTTCCTTCTTCAGGCAGCGTTTCGTGTAGATGAAGGGGATGGCGAGGTAGGCCAGTAATAAGGCACCCGCCACGTACAGTACCGTCTTCACCCCGCTGGCGAATTTCTCGAAGGCGCTTCCGTGCTCCGCCAATTTCCCCTTCATATGGGCGGCGGCAATGGCCTCGACGTCGCCCGCCGTGATGGCATCGACCAAGTCCGAATTCTCGGAACTGAGGGCGTAGAGCTTGCCCGCCCCGTATCCGATGCCCGCTCCCGCACCGGCTCCCGCCGGTCCCGCTATGCCGCCTGCCGCGCCGCCCACCACCGCGCCACCCAATGGGGCGAGCTTGGACAGGGAGCAGGAAGTGGCGGCGAGTAAAAGCATGGCGGCTATGAGCTTCATTCTCCGGGTGGGGAGGGAGGGAGATTCCAAGTGGGATCGAAATCGACCAGATTGGAGGCGACGAATTGATCGTCGCACTTCCATGTGCCGTTCATGCAGACAGGCATGATGTATTTGCCGTAGTCGGCGTTCTCGTCGTTCCCCACCTCCAGAAGGTCCGCATAGCGAAGCGTTCCCGCGCCGTTCGGGATTCCAAGGTGGGTTTCCAGTGAAGCGTTGCGCGAGTTCCACTCGGAAGTCGTGTCGTAAAGTCGGTATTTCTTCATGCTGTCGGGACGGTTAACGAGATGAGCGGCTGCTTTGTACTATTAGGTTGCTCGGCGGGAACGCCGCCCTCGACGGCGTTCGTTATGGTCGAGACCGCCTGACCTGCGCCACTGCCTGAATCCGACCCCGTATCGCCCATTCTCCACCATCCAACGGGACTGAGATTTAATCCGTCCGTGCCTAAACCCACGGGAGTCCCGTCATTGTAAATTGCCACGACGTCGCCTTCCGTCAGCGCAGAGTCCCAAACTGCCGCTTCGTCCAGCAGTCCGCCGAATGGATAGCCAGTACCATAAAATAATCCAATTCCTCCACCTGCAACAGCACTCGCATTCAGGGCTGTTGGCCCTGCAGTGCCTGTCACTTTTGGCAATCCATCGAAATAGAGCGTCAACTTATTAGTGATTGAAGCGTCATAGACTCCCACAAGGTGATGCCATGCGCCGTCGTCGGTTATAGTATAAGTCACCAAAGTAGCCCCAACGGGGCTAGTGGTCTGATAAACCCAGAATCGGAGGGCGGAGGTTCCAATGTCTAAACCGATAAGATCTATGGCGGGGCTTGAAGTCCCCGCCCCAAAAGCATTGGCATAGGTGGACACAGCTTCCTTTTTATACCATATGGAAAATGTCGCGGCAGTAGTGTCGCTTAGTCCCGTTAAGTCTATGTTGAGTTGGTCACCTACGGCACCGCCAGCGCCATCAAAATCCACCGAGTATTCGTTCGTAAAGGGGGTGGTGCCGCCCGCAGGTGCGCCGCTGGGAGTGGCGGACCTACCGCCACCCAATCCCAACTGGATTCCCAGTCCCTGCGGCATCAGATGTTGTAGGCGATTACGGCGCCGCTCGTGAGGTCGATACTCGTGAAGGCGCCGTAGATGACCGTGTTGGCGGCGAGACTGGTGGCGTCCTGTCCCGTGCAGATGTCGTCTAGGTTGTCGATGTTGCTCGCTTGGGTTGCGAGTACCGTGGCCTCGGTCGCCTGAATCGCAAACCAAGTGCCGGTGTGCGTGGCGGTATCGTTAATATAGGCGCCGCCGTTGAGACCTAACCCTCGATATTCTGATACTGAACTCATATAGTTTTCCTCGTTGTTACGACGGTGACGCCGCCGTGGTTCCGTAAGTGGTCATTAAAATGCGCGACTGCTGGTTCTGCTGACGCTCCAGCTTGTCCAGTTCGGTCGCTAGGATGGCCTCCGCTTGGGCGAAGGCTTCCTGGCCTTTGCTGGTCTGGCCGTCCGCCACGAGCCAGTCGCCGTAACTGCCGTAAACGGCATAAGGGGCGAAGAGGTCGGGGTAGTCGGTGGCGCTGCCGCCGAAGCTGCTGAATGGCGTCCGGTAATGCACCCATACAGGCGCCGTGGATGAATGATTCTCAAGGACCGCCAACCCGTATTCGCTCGTTCCCGCCTCCGGTTCGATGCGGAAGGCGATTGGGGCCGGGACGCTCCCGCTGAAGGGGTCACTCGTCCACACGTTGAAGACCGTATCCATCGTGGTCCCCATGTCGATCACGGCGATTATGGTGGCCGTGGCGGTGGCGCCGGAACCGGAGCCGCCCGAAAAAGTCACGGCGGGGGCGGATGTATAACTCCCTCCTGCGGCGGTTACGGCTACGCCGTTTACCTCGCCATCGGAGTTTATGGTACTTGTGCCGGTCGCGCTTCCTGCGATGGCTACGGTGGGGGCGCTCGAATAGCTACTTCCCCCGCTCCCCACGTTCACGCTTCGCACGCGCACGTCGGGTATTACTTGCTTCAAGACGCAATTGAAAGGCCAAGTGGTGCGGTCCCACGCCAGTTTGCCGAAGCGGTTGAAGCTCGCTACCGCCGCGTCCTCCTCGCTCGACTGGAGCGCGTCCAAGCCGATCAGGTGGCGCAGGGAAGTCTTCATCCCGCTGATCGTGGTTACCCTCATGCGGTGTTGCCCTCTGCCTTGAATTGGGGATTGTCCCGCATGAATTCGCGGTGGAAACCCTTGTCGTTCCAGCAGCCCGGATGACTCTGGTTCCAACGGAACCATTCGCGGGCCGGGATGACCGACTTGAGTTGGCCGAGGCCGTCCGCCTTGGCGCTGCCCATCGAGCGGGCTTCCTCATTCGCCTCGATCTCCTTCTTGCGCGACTCGAACTTCTCCAAGTCAACCTCGTGGCGAAGATGGCGTTCGAGTCCCTTCATAAAGGAACTCCCGTTGCCGTTCTTCCACTTAGGCAAAAATACGTCGGCCATAGTTTTATGGTCTTTCGGGGGAAAACCGCCGCCCATACCCCAATAGACGGCGGCTAACTATCCCCCAGAAAAACTAGACTGGTTAACCTACTCCGTTGGCATCGACCATGCAGAGGTAAATGTCCATCTCACCCGCAGTGAGCGCCGAGGGCGACCCGCTACTGGAGTTGGTGAACAATGCCTCAAGCGCGTCCGACGCCACCGCAAAGGTGCCTGCCAGAGTTACCGGCGCACCACCGACGGCAGATATGGTCGGACCCGCAGTCATCACGGTAATCGAGGTTATGAAGTTGTTCGGATCGCCGTCCGTCCCAACCTCCACGACCAGCGCGCCGGTACCGGCGAATGCCGTGGTCACGTTGATCATAGCCTTGGTGATCACGAAGTCGGCGTAGGTGTCGCCCAAGGATACCGTTACGGTGTCCGAGGAACCACTGCCTTCGTCAATGTCCGTGTACTTTATCGTCCACTTGTGGGTGAACCCCGATGCCGCGCGAGCTTGGTTGCTGAGTAGCGACTTGCGGGCGTCGTCTAATGTTACGTCTGTGTTAGCCATATTATATTTCCCCCAAGTTATTAGTTAAAGTACCCGTGGGCCTTCGGGCTGAAAACCGAAAGTCCGGCGATTACGTCAACGTAACCTCTTCGGCCACCTCCTTGGTCTTCCAACTCGGTGGCGCTCTCGGCCTTCAAGGTGAATAATCCGATGTATTCGGGATCGACCAGCAAGCCGGCGTCTCCGTCAACGGTGGATGACCCGCTCGTCCTGTTCAAAAAGACGCTCGGCGTGATGTTAACTGTACCGAAATCGCCTTCGTAAGTTTGAACTGAAAGCGTGATCTTCTTGGAATCGGCTGCTTGCGTGACCGTGTAGACCGAGTCGTTGCTGCTGGTGTCGGCCCGAGTGAAGAAACTAATCTCCTTCTTGAGCGTACTTCCCGCTATCAACGTCAGGTTGCCTCCGGGCATGCCGTTCGCGTCATACAGTTCCTGCAACACGGAGTTGAAGGTCGTTTCCGTCTGGGTTCCCGTGGTATCGTTCGCCACGTTCTGGAACGCTGACGGCACGTCGGACGGTTGCCCGCCTACGCCCATCCACTTCAGGAATCCGCGAGTCTTGTAGGGCGTGCCGCTTCCGGCGTCCGCCTGACGATCCTGAGACGAGCAGATTGCGGCCTCAATATCACGTTTGCACTCACGGGTGGCTTTACCCTCGCCGTAGGCATATTCCGAGCTAACCCCCGCTGTATCCACGAGTTGCGCAATATCCGAGGTCATCCAAGTGCGTCTGAATTTTTGGATGTAATTCCCCAGACGGGTGCGGTTGATTGCTTGATTGGTGAAGGATGCGACGTCTTCGCCTTCGCCTACTCCATCGAAGGAAGCGGTGCTCAAATCATCCGCTTGGACTTCGTGGAAGGTTCCTGTCGCCTTCAGTTTCTTTGCTAGGCTCGTGAGAGGTGTGGACTCTGGTTCTAAGCTACTGTTGTCGGCTGGCTCTTTATCCAGCCTCTCCGGGTTTCCCCGGAGTGTCGGACTATCTTTTCATCTACGTGAGATGCCGGGGTCTCGTGGGAGTTTATTTCGCCTCCTAGTCTCTGCCCCTGACCATTGCTGGCCTTCGGTTCGGGTTGGCTTGGCTTTCGCTTTAGCTTCCCCGCTTAATACCCCGGTTTTCACCGCAGGATCACTCCTGCGGGCGACCTTAATTAATCGTTAGAATGTCCGTCAAATCTTCACGTATCCCGGCCACGTTGTACGATGTGCTCATCGCCATGACTAATGCCCTCCTTGGGCTGTTGATTGGTTAAGTGTTCTACGCCGCCTCTCGCTTGAGTTGCAGGTAGGTAGTGTAATCGGTCATGTGGCCCGAAGCCTCAAACTTCTGCTTCGCCGCCGCCAGAGCTTTCTTCCCCTTCACTTCCCCCTTCGGTCCCTTCGGCGTTCCCGCTGCTTCTACGTTCGCCGCTGGAGCCTTGGGTTTCTTCGCCTTGGGTTTGCCGTTCGCTTCCGCAGCAGCCTGTTCCTTCTGTACCTGCCGCAGTCCCTTTACCATTAATCCCAACGCAAAGTTGGAATTGGGCAAATGGTCTACCAGCGGTTTATACAGCGGTGATTCCTTCACTTGCAGGAACATAGCCATGTCCTCGCTTTCGGGTTCACTGAGGAACCCAAAGGTCTGGACGGCCTGTTGGTCGGATGCGAGGCGTTCCTTGATCCAAGCCTGCCGCGCGGGCACGTCCTTTCGCAGGATGCGCCGAGCGTTGTTCTTGATGCACCGGAGATCGGCCTTGGTGTAGGTCTTCTCACCGTCCTTCGCGACGAATTCGTTGCCGTCATCGTCGTACTGGGACTCGTTCTCCGCGCTCTCCTCGGCCCATTCGACCAAGGAGTTCAGGTTCTCGGCTTCCTTCAGCAGTTGATCGTCGGTCACCGCATTCGTAAGGGCGTTCTCCCGCAGGAATGCGGGCGCCTCGTTCGCGGTAGTCGTCTGTTGCTGCTGCATCTGCTGTTGAAGCGCTAGGTTCTGCTCGGCCAGAGTCTTCTTCTGGGCGGTCAGTTTGCCGAAGCGCTTCACGGCGGATGCATTCAACTGCTTCGCCAGAGCCGTCGTCTCGTCTTCCGTCAGGGAGTCGAGATCAATGGCGTGCTTGGATTGGGTTTGTTCGGGTTCGGTTTCGTCTGCGGGCGGGTCCGGTTCGTCCGGGGCTTCCTCCTGCATGGCCTCCGCCAAGGGATCGCCTTCGTCCACAGCTTCTTCTTCTTCAGCGGATTCGGGTGCTTCCTCGGGTTCGCCCTCGGGTGTATCCTCGGATGACTCCCTGCGCGCTAGCAATTGCGAAGCGTACTGAGCCATAGTGAGGTTTCCCTCGGGCTGCGTTGATTCTTCCACCGCGCTTGGTGTAGGGGGCGCGGAGACTTCCCCTTTTTCCAGTGTTTCCACAGTGTTGGCAAAAGTAACTTATTCCGGAGCGGCGGGCAATCCTTAATGAGAATCCATTATCATTAAGGAATTACACAAAAAAGCCCCGCCCGTGGGAATCCGGACGAGGCTTGGGTGTGGGCGGGCCGGGTTATTGGCCCAAATTCGCTATGAAATCCAGTTCCTCGTCGATCCCCTCCAACTTGCCCGTAAGCATGAAGTGACGGTTCACGCTCTCGATCACCTCCGGCGTCTGAAGTTGCCGGATGACTTCCTCGCGTTGGAGTTCGCGGAATTTAATGAACTCTAGGAAATTCGGTTCGCCCTTCAGTTGGGCCATCGACTGCTGGGCCTCTTCGAGGTCGAAGTCGTGATAAGTCTTGCGGAGCGGGCTTTCCCGCCCCGTGAAAAAGTTTATGACGCTCAACTATTTCTTCTTTCCCTTCGCCCGTTGACGGGCATAATAAGCCATTAGCTGCTTCTTACTTAGAATTCTTCCCGTGGGGGATTTGTACTTCCCGTTCTTCAGGCGCTTGAAAGGCATTCAACGAGTTCCCGAATAAATTATGCTTAATGCCAGTAGAAGGAGGTCTACCAAGACGTCGCGTTCAAGGAAGAACAACCCGATGGCTATGAGCCAATACCACTCTCGCTGGAGAGAGGCCAAGTCACTTCTTCTTCGCTTTCTTCGCCTTGCGCTTGGCGGGAGCCTTCTTCTTGGCGGGAGCCTTGCCGCCCTTCCATGCCTCGTTTACCTCCGGCGTGGAGGGGTCGTCCGCCTTGAGTTTGCCGCCTTTGCCCCTCGCGCGCGCGGGTTTCTTAACAGGCGCCTCAAGGGCGGGTTGCTTGTGCAGGAAGTCCTGCATGGCATGCTTGTACAGGAACTTGCCCACGACTTGCCCGGTGTGCGGGTTCCTTACGTGGAATTTGCCGCCGACGTTCTCGATTGAGTAACCTTTCATCTTTTTCCTTTCTTGCGACTAAGCTGCCGCAGTTTCGCCAAAGCCCGTGGGCATCGTGCCCAACCTGCCGATATCGGCGTTCTGTTTCTGCATGATCTGCATTTGAAGTTGTTTCAAGGTGGTCTCGATGCGGCCTTGGAGGGCCGGGTCGGTCTGGGCCTTCTGGGCAATGTCGGGTTGCTGGAGCCATTGCTGGAACGTCTGGAGTTGAATTTCGTGGGCGTCTCCGGGGCGAACGTTCGGGGGGACGCCGGAGTAGATTTCCGTGATCATTTGGCGGGCGCCTTCCACGGCCCGCGCGCTCGCGGTTTCCTTCGGGATCATTATGCGCTCGGCTGCGCCGGGGAGGATTTGCTCGGTGGCTACGATGAGTAGTTGTTCAGTGTCGAGGACGCCCGACCTGTCCAGCATGCCCCCCAGTTCCGCTATGGCCTTGACGCGCTCGACCATCATGGCCGGGTCTTGGGTGGCTACGTCGAAGGAAAGCCAGAAGTCATAGCGTTCGCCAGCCGGACCCTTGGTGTACTTTTGGACGTCGTTCACGCCCGTTACCCGGAAGAACTCCGCATCGGGGCCGTATTGCTGGTAAAGGGTGAACACTTGGTCGAGGACGTGTTTAAGGTGACTGAATACCTTGTCCACCGTGGCTTGCTGTTTCGCCATTGCCTCGGTCGGGTCTACGCCGGGGGCAGCGCGGCCAAAGTAGCGGTCGGCCTGCTCCTTTACGTAGCGACGAATCTCAATGTTACCCGGATCGAGGCGCGGGGTGTCCGCAAAGCTTACCTCGTTCGGGACGCGGTAGGGCAACTTTACTCCGGGGCCGAATGCGGTTGGGCACCGGCCCAAGGGGTGCTGGAGGGGCGGTAGCGTAGCCAGACTCTGGCGGTCGATGGCCGAATCGGTCTCGGCTTTCAGGACTTGTTGCAAAGATTCAACTAATTCGGGGTAGGAGCGGGATGAGTACATCCTTTTCGACGTCTCCTCCAGTTTCACCACACTGTATGGGTACTGACCATGCCCATAGTCTAGTAGCTGGTGCTTTCCATATAGGTCCGCTAGTCCATCGCAAAAGACCGTACAAAAAATCCCCGGAACTGAGTCCTCATCCAAAAGACGCTGATACATGTACACTATCGGCAAGGTCTGGTCGGGGGATTCCATGAAGTCGTCGCCGTCGCGCAGACGGCCCGCATTGCCTGCCTCGGGTTCGCCCCCGGCCCCCATGCTCTCGATGGCGGCGTCCACGAACTTTTCGTCCCAATTTTCACTGGCTACTTTGCTCTTCAGCATCTCCGGCGTCATCCGAATTACGTGGAAGACGTAGGGTGCCTCGTTCGGGTCAATCGTGTAACTGGGCCAGAAGACGTCCTCGCTCGGGGAGAGTGCCTTGATGCGTGGGCGGTTGATTACTTGGCGGGTCACGGGGACCGTGGTCTCGCCCGTTTCACGCAGTTCGCGCAGCATCGCCTTTCCCTTCGTCTTGCTCACCTTGAATTCGTCCGTGAGCATCTGGGTCAACTCCTCGTCCATGCTGCCGTCGATGATGACCTCGGCTATTTGGGGCATCGCCTGCGCGATTTCCTCGAGGTTGATTGCCTGTTGCTGCTTCAGGTCGTGCGAATCCCAGTAAACGTAAGTTACCGCCAAGCCCTGCTCGAAGAGGTGGTTCAGGGTTAATTCAACCTGCTCGTACCATTCGTCCATCTTGGAGTTGATCAACCAGCGGAGGAAGGCGCTCACGACCCCCGCCCGACCAACGTCGCTGCTCTCGACCGGGGTAGCCACGATGTGGGCGCGGCGGATGGCGGACATGCACTGGGCGATGCGGCAACTGATTAGTTCGTCACAAAGCCGGACCTCCTGATCACTTGCGCCATTCCAGGGGAAGACCGTCCCCGTGCTCTTCAGCGGGACGTGCTTCTTGAAGTCGGAGGACTTCCCGCTCCATTGGCAGTTG
>Ga0310342_100003354_pt1 | contig 10506 bp, 6 predicted proteins | sample S15DNA20500_MG_FD_206155 | JGI IMG/M metagenome (GOLD analysis project Ga0310342, IMG submission 206155) | Marine microbial communities from station ALOHA, North Pacific Subtropical Gyre - S1503-DNA-20-500_MG | ecosystem: Environmental > Aquatic > Marine > Oceanic | place: Pacific Ocean: North... | reverse complement strand
TTACACCCGTGGTATAGTTTGTTCCCAAAAAAGAATTGAAGGCTTTTCCAGATGCTGTCAGTTGAGCGGCCGTATAAGCGGTAACCATACTCAGGATTATAATCGTACCGATGATCCGAAGAATGTGACTATTATCTCGAAACCTAGTTTCCAGATAGTCGTTAACCGTTATAGAATCGTAGCGATCAGTATATTCCTTGAATGGCCTGGCCACCCATTTCCATGCACATAGCACACCCAAGAACTCTCCCAACACGACCCAGAGAGCATGAAAACCCACCATGTAGCCCATCCCCGTCAGACCCAGTAGCAACCAAGCACTCTCCCCTGTTGAGGTAGAACTAAAAGCTATAACCCAAGATGGAAGTCTCTTTCCAGCCACGTAATACCCAGCCAAACTTTTGGAGTCCTTGGAACCCCAAATTCCCAAAGCCAGCAAAACAAGGAAGTAACACCCAAGAACAAACATTATCCCTCGTGAAGACGCCACTACCTGCCCTCCAATTTATGGCAGGCTCTTCCAAACTTCTCCAGACCTTCTTCTATTTCAGATGGAGTGACCAGTAAGGACGGACCCAATCGAATAACGTGATCATGCAACCCGCCTATCCCTACTAGAAGCCCTTCCTCCTTACAAGCCGCTAATAACCCACTGGCTTTCGCGGGAAATGGCTTCTTTTTCTCACCATTTTCGACTAATTCAAGGCCCAACATTAACCCTCGTCCCCTTACGTCTCCAATCCAATCGAAATGATTCTGAAGCTTCCGCAGGCCAGCTAGAAGCTGGCTTCCTTGTTCTGAAGCCCTTTGAGGCACATTCTCTTCTATCATCACCTCCATGGTGGCACTTGCCGCGGCCATAGAAATCGGATTGCCTCCAAAAGTGGAAATGGTTTTAGCTGTCCAAGATTCTGCAATCTCTGGACGGGTCGTCATCGCTCCCACCGGAGCTCCGTTGGCTATTCCTTTAGCCATCACCATAATATCTGGTTCCACTCCTGAGTGTTCTATGCCGAACCAGTGATCGCCTGAGCGTCCAAATCCAGATTGAACCTCATCGGAAATAAATAAACCTCCATAAGATCTTATGATTTCCGCCGCTCTTTCAAAATACCCCTTAGGAGGAACAATATAACCACCCACACCCATGACGGGTTCCGCTATGAAAGCAGCCGGTTCACCGTTCGTCGTCGTACGAATCACGTCTTCGATATCCATTGCAAACTTTTCCGAGCAGCTCTCGTCGCAAGGCTGTTTATATGGACATCTGTAAGGATACGGTGTTTGAACGTGCTTGATGCCGGGGAACGAAGTAGCAAGTGGACGCCAGGAACCTACCGCAGTCAAATTACTCGTCATAAAGCTTCTGCCATGGTAGGACTGCCGGAGACCGATCACTTCACTACGGCCTGTATGAACGAAGGCCATCTGAATGGCAGATTCTATTGCCTCAGTCCCGGAGTTAGTAAAAAATGTCTGACTTAATTGTCCTGGAGCTATAGAAGCCAAGAGACCGGCCGCTTCTACTTGAGCCTCCGTCACGTAAAGAGTAGAAGTATGCCCTAATTTAGCCAGCTGCTCACTCATTCGTGCGACCACCTTGGGATTACAATGACCTACAGAAGTTGTGAGAATACCCGCAAACAAATCTAAGTATTCCCGTCCAGCTACATCCCGAACCCTCACTCCCTGACCTTCCTTAAGAACCAACGGTTTATCATATAATGGCCTTACAGCGGGGAATATGAACTCACCTTGTCCACTCAATACATCCTGATTGTACGACATATCTTGGTACCCCGTTTTATGTGAAAACCGTCAATTCTCTCAGCAACTACTAAGTACTAATTAGACTTCAGTAGATTACAACAAAACTGTCTAATCATTGCTCGGAAAGGCGAATCTTATGCCTTCTCCATTCACGGACGAAGGCCAGCGTTGCGTGATGGTTTTTCGGTGGGTATAAAAACGTACTCCGTCCGGACCGTATGCCGCCAGATCTCCAAATAGAGAACGTTTCCATCCTCCAAAACTATGTGATGCTACTGGAACAGGTAGAGCTACATTCACTCCAACCATGCCAACCTGGATATGATCAGTGAAATAACGGGCCGCCTCCCCGTCTCTGGTAAAAATGCAAGTTCCATTTCCATATTCATGTTGGTCAATCAATTCCATTGCGTCCTGCAAGGTGTCCACCCGAACGATACACAAAACTGGCCCGAATATTTCGTCCCTATAAATGTGCATGTCTGAACTAACAAGATCGAACAGGCAAGCTCCTAAGAAAAACCCGCTTTCGTGTCCTTCCACTTCGAGATTTCTCCCGTCCACAGCCAGCACAGCTCCCTCCTGGACGCCCATATCAACATAGCCCACCACTTTATCCCTGTGTTCGTTGGTAACCAAGGGCCCCATATCAACATTTTCCGAGCATCCAGGTCCGACTCTGATATTTGCTAAACGCTCTTTCAATCCCGATACCAGACAGTCAGCCGTTTCTGACCCCACAGTAACTGCCACGGAAATTGCCATACAGCGTTCTCCTGCTGATCCGAAAGCCGCACCCATTAAGGCATTGATGGTAGTGTCTATATCTGCATCGGGCATAACAACAGCATGATTCTTAGCTCCACCCAGTGCTTGAACACGTTTCCCATTAGACGTACCTAGTTTATAAACGTACTCAGCAATTGGTGTAGAACCCACAAAGCTGACAGCCTCTATCCTCGCATCACTCAAAAGAGCATCGACAGCTTCCTTGCCACCATTAACCACATTGAAAACTCCATCTGGAAGACCAGCCTCAGTCAATAACTCTGCCAGCAACATCGGAGCACTCGGATCTCTTTCCGAGGGTTTAAGGATAAAAGTATTTCCACAGGCTAAAGCAATAGGAAACATCCACATCGGAACCATAGCTGGAAAATTGAATGGTGTTATCCCAGCGACCACCCCAAGAGGCTGGAATTCGACCCAACTATCAATGGCTGGTCCTGCATTTTTACTATGCTGGCCTTTAAGTAATTCTGGAGCACCACAAGCATATTCAACGTTTTCAATACCCCTCTGTACTTCTCCCATGGCATCGTCCAAAACTTTACCATGCTCTTCACTGATTACCCCCGCCAACCGTTTCGAGTTTTCTTCCAGCAAGGTCTTAAATTGAAACATCACCCGTGATCTCTTACTGGGAGGGAGTTGCCTCCATGCTGGAAATGCCTTCTCGGCTGCATCGACAGCCATTTCCACGGTTTGGGCTGTTCCCATTGAGACCGTCCGGAGAACCTTCCCATCTGCGGGATTGTAGACGTCTTGGCTGTCCCCTGATACACTGACAGCCTTTCCATTTACGAAATGACCTACAGAGGAAGCTTTTAATTCTGATGTGAACTCAGGATCAATCCTTTTCATATTTGAATCACCTTACTTATCAATTCCCGAACAGGGTACACCTAAAGCTTTGAACGACTCATTTTTAAAATCCAGTCAAATTCTTCCTTCAGAACTGGCTGCACGGACAAGCGCGAATTATTCACCAAAACCATACTGACCAGGGGTTGCTGATCCTTGATTTCCGTCAAACCGATCTCTGTTTCAAATTTCTGAACGAATTCAACATCCACCATGTGCCACCTGGGGTCTTCTTCGCTCGACCGGGCGTCATAATAATTGGATGCCTTATCAAACTGTGTAAAATCTGGATATGACTCTTTCACAACTCGTGCTCTTCCAACTACAGCTGGAGGAACCTGCCTGCTATGGTAGTAAAGGACTTCATCTCCTACAGCCATTTTCATCATATTGTTTCGAGCTTGATAATTTCTTACACCATCCCAGTGAGTTCTACCATCAGCGATCAAGTCGTCTATAGAATAAACATCGGGTTCGCTCTTCATTAACCAATAAGATTTTTTCATGAATCAACCAAGGACTAAAGTTTGCCTTCTATTCAATGAATGTGAAGGTCTATGTGCAAATCATCACCTGGGTCCAGCCTGTCTTATTTCTAATGGGATTTCAGGTCCGAGCTGATCGAAATTATCTTTAAACATATCAGCAAGTTTTATAGCAGCACTCTCATAATCGGAAGAGTTTCCCCAAGCATCAGCTGGATTTAAGACCTCGCTTGGCACACCTTCGACACTGACTGGAATATGTAAGCCAAACACCAAATCAACCTGGGTGGATACTACACTCAAGTCACCAGTTACAGCAGCTCTAACCATTGCTCTGGTATAAGAAAGTTTGATGCGTTCCCCCACACCAAACCCTCCTCCACTCCAACCAGTATTGACCAACCAAGTTTGGGTTCCGTATGTCTCCAATAGTTCACCCAACATCCTAGCGTAGTCGTAAGGAGGCCTTGGAAGAAAAGGAGCCCCAAAGCAAGAACTGAAAGTCGCTTTTGGCTCATTGATTCCTCTCTCTGTGCCAGCCACCTTAGCAGTATATCCTGACAGGAAATGATACATAGCCTGCTCTGGTGTGAGTTTAGAAATCGGTGGTAAAACACCAAAAGCATCCGCGGTCAGAAACACAATATGCTCCGGATGCTCTCCTATTCCAGGAATTATAGCATTAGGTATATAATGAATTGGGTATGATGCTCTCGCATTTTCAGATATGCTTCCATCATCAAAGTCTGGTTCATTAGACCCTTCTGACAAAACTACGTTTTCCAATATTGTCCCGACCATTTCGGTGGTTCTGTAAATCTCAGGTTCACTTTCAGGGGTAAGTCGGATGGTTTTTGCATAACAACCTCCTTCAAAATTAAAAATCCCCTCTTTTCCCCAACCATGTTCATCATCGCCAATCAAGCGGCGTAAGGGATCAGCCGAAAGAGTAGTTTTCCCTGTTCCGGACAAGCCAAAAAACAAAGCCGAATCACCATCCTCTCCTAGGTTGGCAGAACAGTGCATCGGCAAAACGCCCTTCTCTGGTAGCATATAGTTGAGAGCAGAAAAGATGGATTTTTTTATTTCACCAGCATAGTTGGAACCTCCAATTAGAACTTCACGCTCCTTTAAGTTCACTATTATAAAAGTTCCTGAATTCGTTCCATGTTTCTCAGGATCAGCTTCGAACCCCGGTGCATGTAACACTGTGAAATCCGGATTAAAATCTTGTAACTGATCCTCTGAAAGTCTTAAAAACATGTTATGAGCAAACCAACAGTGCCAGGCATTGTGAGTGATCACACGAACATTGATACCAAGCCCAGGATGTGCACCTGCTCGAGCATCTTGGACGAACAGTTCACGCCCCTCCAAATATTGCATCACTTCCCTACGCAGCGAAAAGAAATTCTCCTCTTCAAACGGAACATTGACTGCACCCCAATCAATATTTTTGGACGTAGAAGACTCTTTTACTGTAAATCTGTCGTTAGGAGACCGACCGCAATGGGGTGTAGTAACAGCTACAAACACACCCTGGTGAGTCAATTTTCCTTCTCCCTTACGAATAGCTTCTTCACATAATTGAGAGGGAGGGAGGTTTCGATGTACATTGTTAGACTCAAACAATCCAGATAGACTTCCCTCTAATCTGAACTGTTGATCTGTTGTTGATTGTTGCTCTTTATCATCTGTCGCCATGTACAGTATTCCCCATGTTAGATGGATCACCTTAAGATATAACATGTTACTTTAATCTGAGAACGGAACCCCAACAATAGATTTGAGTCGTCGGCTATTTAGCAACAAACTGGAGAGTGTCAAGCACCGTGAAAGACAGATCCTTAAAATGGCAACTTAGAACTGTTCTTTTCCTCCTTGTTCTTGCCGGTTTTAGTGCCCCGCAGCTTGTATCTGGACAAATGTGCCCTGAAGGACCCATCACGTCTATTACCATAGTCAGCAAACCCGTCTTCGATGTTGACACCCCTCCTGAAGAACCAGTCAAACCTCCTCCCAGGTTTTATAGGTTTGCAAACTGGTTACACGCTGAAACCAAGGAAAGCTTCCTGAAACAACAACTTCTTTTCAAAGAAGGGGATTGCCACAGTCAATTCATGCTTTCTGAATCCGAAAGAAGACTCAGAGAGCTGAATTTCTTGGCTTCCGCCAGTATAAGAAGCTTTAACGAAGCTGACGGCTCCAAACGGATTCTAGTCGAAACTCAAGATCGATGGACTTTCCAACTAAGTCTGGGTGCCAGCCTGGAAGAGGGATTCGAATTCACCGGAGGCAGTGTCGCCGAAAAAAATCTCTTTGGTCAAGGCTTAGCTATTCGAGGATTCTACCGGAAACTCCGGGAACAAAAAGATGTGGGAGCTGGGATCGAATCAGAACGTTTACTCGGAAGTAACTGGGGGACGAAACTTGAAGGCGGAGAAACCCGAATAGGAACTTTTTTCGAACAAGACTTTTCTTATCCTTTCTTAGCTGAAGTCGGCCGTATTTCTACAAAGCAGTCAATCCTGTTGCGTGAAGACGTTTTTGCATACTTCTTACCAGATCATCAAGGTTATTCTCACGCCCTACAGCCACTCAGACAAAAATCGGGGGAGATAAGTTTAGCAGGAAGATCTGGCCGGCCTGGAAGATGGACACTTTTCGGAATCGGCCTTTCAAAACAGGAACTTAGCTTCGACAACTTTTCGACGGGACCCGAAGTGATCCGAGATCGGGATTTCTCAGCTTTTGAAAATGCTCCCCGCCACATCAGTCAAGAATTACACAACCAGACTCAGAATCAATCCTCTACCAGAATAAATTTCATTTGGGGACAAAGAAACATTCACTTCCGAGAGCGGCAAGGCCTGAATGGCTTGAAAGGATCCCTCGATATCCCTCTAGGGATAGAATTAGACTTGACCGTTGGAAAAAGTATGGATTTTCTGGCTTCGAATAACATAAAAAATGAAAAAGACCTGTTCTTTCGATTCCGTGGATATGGAGCAATAGCGGGAAGAAGGTGGATTCTGTCCTCATCTATCAACTTACAGGGCCGTAAACTGGAAGATACACCTCAATCGAATTGGAAAGACGTCTTAGGAGAATTCGACCTTTATTCATATTGGCAGCCCGAAAATGCTCCCCGCCACACTCTGTTCACACGGCTTTCAGGATCAGCAGGTTGGGAAGCTACGGCACCCTTCCAATTGAGCCTTGGGGGATTCTCGACTCTCAGGGGATACCGCCTAGGTTATACTCCCGGTGCTAAGCTGCTGATAGCCACCCTGGAAGACAGGGTTTATCTCGGATCTCCCGGGGAGGGCCTTATGGATATAGGACTGACTGGATTTGTAGACTTAGGATCAATGTGGTCAGGGGACGTCCCGTTCGGTACTGATGCGGGGCTACAGGCCTCGGCTGGAGCAGGCCTAAGGATAGGACTACCTAGCGGTGCTAAAGATGTAATCAGAATAGATCTGGCCATACCTGTAAACGGACCCACAGCCTTTTCCAGTCCAACTTTTCGAATCACAGCATACGAAATACTAGGATTTCTTCGAGGTTTCGAAGACGAGGAAATGAAAAGAAGCAGGCGTGTTGGTAACGGCCTCAAACTTATTCCCAATTCGTCTTCATTTTTCTAAATGTGTCCTAGTCAACAGCCTTCTATTTAAATCTACCGGGGAGTCAGTTCACTCTGTTTACTTTCAATGACTTATAAAGATTTATGTTACTACCAGAATAATTGCCTTTGACTCAATGACGAAATTCTTATAGTATTGAGGCCCGATTCCAACTAATCATGCTAAAGATTCGCTTCCAGATTAGATAGAGAACGGGCAAATATATAGACTTAGATTCGGTGTTTCTTATAGACTTTTAAACCGAGGTATTTGCGAAATATGTTTTCGACTTCCAGAGGCCTAGATTCCTTCGATCAATACCTTCAAGATGTCGAAAAATACCCCCTAATACAAAATGCCGCAGAAGAGAGAGCTCTAGCCCACGCTGCCCGCACAGGAGACAAAGAAGCAGCTGAAAGACTCGTAACTGCTAATCTTCGGTTTGTAATTTCTTATGTAAAAAAATACCAAGGAAGAGGGCTTGGCCTAGCTGAACTCGTATGTATTGGTAACGAAGGACTACTTAAGGCAGTAAAAAAGTTTGATCCAGATAAGGGGGTTAAATTCATATCCTATGCTGTCTGGTGGATTCGGCAAACTGTCCTGCAAGCTTTAGCCGAGCAAACTCGTTCTGTCCGCATCCCTCTCAACCAAAATTCGAACTTAGCTAGATTATCTCGGATCGATATTGCTCTGCGTCAACAGCTCGGACGATCACCCACGATCCAGGAACTAGCCAGAGAAATGGAAGAGCCCGTTGAAACCATTCGAGCCTTGCGCCGAGTGGCCGCAAGCGAGCTGAGCCTAGACGCTCCCGTTGATCGAAGTGATGGGAATAGTGCTAGTTTTGGTGAGCGGTTTTCTGCTACAACTGGGACTGACATCGAAGAAGATGTAGAATCTATGGCTCGAAGGAATTTTCTCGAAGGAATGTTCGATGCCTATCTGACTGAAAGAGAAAGAAAGATTCTATATCTATATTACGGATTGGACGACGGGGAAGAACGAACACTTGAAGAAATTGGAGCTCTTCTGGGTGTAACACGTGAACGGATCAGACAAATCCGGAACCGTGCCTTTGAAAAACTGCGGGACAGCCCCCACGGAGAATCTTTATCTGGATTCTGGGGTGGCAACCTGATCTAAGAAGCCTTGGCTTCTCTGGGAGGTCTCAACTATCAAAGGGCTGGCATCCTCTTATTTCTAGCCACCTTCTTTCCCCCTATACCTTCCAAAATCCTTTCACAGGATAATTTAATTTGGAACGATCCAAAAGCTCTGGAAATCATTCAGAGAGGCCGTGATCTCCGTAGCCAAATGACCATTGACTCATTATTTCAAAACTATCAGGCCGAAGCAAAAGGCCACGTCTATTTTTTCATCGATGGTGCTCTATCGGAAAATCGTATTTTAGTCAAAGCTGACCAGATAGCACTGGACATTTTTTGGCAAGCTCCAACAAAAACAAAACAAATAATTGTTGGGCGACGTACTGAGAAAATACTTCCAACCAACATTAAGTATCACTTAGATCATCTTACCATAGTACAAGACGATTTTGGAGATTCCTTCCTCCTCGGTGGCGGAGATGAAATAAAAGGATTGGCACATCCCCTCTCTCTTAATTCTAAGAGTATTTACGATTTTCAAATCTCGGATTCTATCTCTATCTCTCTTCCCGGTACAGACAACATCAAGATCTACCAATTAAACGTTAGACCGAAAGACAACGGTACCCCTGGAGTTCTAGGAAGCATCTACCTACAGGAAGCTACAGGAGCCATTGTGCGAATGAACTTAACGTTCACAAACTCCTCCTACATCGACGAAAGCCTGGATTATATTAGGATCATTACCGATAACTCTGTATGGAACGGAAAACATTGGCTACCCTACGATCAGAAAGTCGAGATTCGCAGAGAATCCACTCTTTTAGATCTTCCATTCGGAACTACTATTCAGACCCAATTTCACATTAGTAATTACGAATTTAACCAAGATCTATCCGATACCTTCTTTTCTGGTTTTCCATTGATTTCATTGCCTGTCGTGGAAAAAGACCAATACATCTTCGACACAGGTTTGCTAGACGGTCTTTCTGATGCGAATTACACGTCGTCTATCGATATGGATGAAATTCGAAAGCTGGCCTTGACGCTTTCAAGCCCTCGATCATTAAACAACCTGAATAAATCACGGCTATTTATTCCCACCTTCTCGTCAGTTTATCGCCGTAATAGGGCAGAAGGTTCTTTCTTCGGCGTCGGCGGCAGCTCTCTAAACGTACTGCCATCCTGGAGGGTGCAGTCCAATATAGGATATGCCACGAGTACAGGATCCCCATCTTTATTGAGTACTGTGACGAAAGGACAAATAGGAAGCCATCTATCTTTCCAGCTTTTCTGGAACAATCTCAATGATGTAGGCACGATGTTACCTGGATCGAGTGGTGCCATGAATAGCTTGGCCACTGTTTTCGTCCAACAGGATTACTCGGACCCTTATTTTTCTTCTGGCTTTAGTGCCAGTAAGTCATGGAGGCTCGGATCCAGTAACTTACTGGGAATAACAGGTACCTGGGAAAGACACCGATCTGCACAAAATGTCATGGTCGGTTATCCCCCTAAAAGTGGCCTCAATAGACCAATCATGCCCATAGATACCGGAAGCAACCGGTTTGTAGAAGTCAGTTATGCAAACACTGGAGGTGGAGGTGGACTGCAAACTTCAGCCAGAGGTCGGGTTGGACAAATAAACAACGACTTCTATACCAACTTGTCTGCTGACATTCAAGCAGAAAAGCATTCACAAAAACTGCGGGTAGACCTCAAAGCATGGTTAAGAATGGGCGTTTCAATAGGCACAAATTCACCGCAATTCCAATACCTTCTCGGAGGACGTCATACATTAGCTGGCTACGGCTACCGATCTTTTGGTGGCCATAGATTTGGTCTACTGAGAACCGAGATTAGCCGACC
>Ga0310342_100003353_pt1 | contig 10508 bp, 9 predicted proteins | sample S15DNA20500_MG_FD_206155 | JGI IMG/M metagenome (GOLD analysis project Ga0310342, IMG submission 206155) | Marine microbial communities from station ALOHA, North Pacific Subtropical Gyre - S1503-DNA-20-500_MG | ecosystem: Environmental > Aquatic > Marine > Oceanic | place: Pacific Ocean: North... | reverse complement strand
TGAGTTATCCACTAGGACAAAACTCTGACAAGGCCGAATATGCCCGAGCCCGACTCCAACTCCAACAGACCGAAGTCCAAATCCGTCAAATCGAACTTCAGATTGCGACAGAAGTAACAAATGCAGCATTGCAAATTGACGCGATCCAGGAACGGATCGACGCGTCCACCGCCGCGAGCGAACTAGCGGAAGAACAGCTGCGTGCGGAGGAAAGTAAATTCGAGGTTGGGCAATCAACCAACTACTTCGTTGTCCAGGCCCAACGCGATCTCTCCACAGCACAAGACACTGAGTTGCGAGCAATCCTTGACTACCAGAAGGCTCTGATCGAATTTGAGCGAGTTCAACGCACTTCCCTCAGTCGCGCGGGTATTTCCATCGTCGGAGCAGGAAGCGCTACTGCGCCAACAGCTGGAAACTCACAATAATTTATGGGTAGAAACTAGAATAATGAAAAAACTTCTAATCGTTGGAATTGTGATCAGCGGATGTCTTGTTGCGTACGCTTACCTAACAAACCAATCAAACGAATTCATTCCCGACATTACGACTGCAGAAGTTACTGTCGGCAATATCGTCGATGCCGTCGGAGCAACTGGGACGCTTGAGGCCGTAACAACAGTTCAGGTTGGAAGCCAGGTATCCGGCATCATTCAAGAATTGAATGTCGATTTTAATTCAATCGTACGCGCAGGCGATGTCATTATGCGCCTTGACCCCGCTCTATTTGAGAGTCAGACGGAACAGGCTCGAGCAAATTTACTTCGAGCAGAAGCAGACGTCGAACGCCTGCGCGTCACCGTGGATGACGCAGCCACACAACTCAAACGTTCGGAGGACTTATCGTCTCGCGAACTGATCGCCGTCACTGAATTAGAGGCAGCACAGGTTGCATTACGTTCAGCAGAGGCTCAAATTAAGTCTGCAGAAGCACAGGTCGTCCAAGCACAGGCAACACTGAACCAAAATGAATTAAGCCTCGAACACACCGTGATCCGATCCCCAATCGATGGGATTATCACCTCTCGCCTAGTCGACATCGGACAAACCGTTGCGGCGAGCTTTCAAGCACCGGAATTATTTGTGATCGCGGCTGATCTCACAGAAATGCGCGTCATCGCAAACATCGATGAATCTGATGTCGGCCGGATACGCCCGAACCAACGTGTGACGTTCACGGTAGACGCGTTTCCGGGTGACGAATTTGAAGGAACGGTCTCCCAGATCAGATTGGAGCCTGTTGTCCAACAGAATGTTGTGACGTATGCCACCGTGATCGACGCACCCAATTCAGAACTTAAACTCAAACCTGGTATGACTGCGACGGTTTCCATCGAGATCGCTCGCCGCGATGGCGCCACACGCATCCCGACTGCGGCACTGCGATTTCGGCCGACCCCAGAGATGTTCTCGGCTTTAAACCAGCCTCTCCCACCCAATTGGCAACAAAGAACATCCGAGCACAGTCAAGAAGTTCCGCGCGGTCGACCAGACGGTTCGAGCACTAGTCCATCTGTTCCTGATGAGGTACCAGTCGATGCCACCGAGCAGACCGCGCCTGGAAATGGCCTCCCTTCCCCCGAACGACGCCAACAAATGAGAGATCGACTGCAGTCCATGTCTCCGGACGAAAGGGAGGCATTCATTGATCAGATGCGGGAACGGAGAGCGAACGCAAGACAACAAAATGATCGTCCCGCTGCGGCGCGATCAAGCCCTCGCCCGTACACGACAGCGGCAGGAGCGATCCCGTCCGTCGACCGCGGCGCAAGCACGATAGACGCCTTGTTCGCTCCAATCGAAGTCGTCGAAACCAATGGTCAAGTCTGGCTCTTGAGCAACGACGTGCTCACACCCATATCCGTCACTCTCGGCGCAAGCGACGGAACAAGCAGTGAGTTAGTAGACGACCAAACCACAGGACGTACTCTGATAAATGGTTCTATCCTGGTGACCAACATAACGACCCCTGCTACATCAATCAGCCGAACAACGGGAGGGAATACATCACCGCTTATGCCGCAGTTTCCATTTGGACGTCGCTCGCGTAACAATTCTGGAAATCGCCGGTAACCCGAACGATGGCACTTATTTCCGTCGACAACATCACAAAGACGTATGCCATGGGAGATGTCGAAGTACGAGCCCTGCGTGGCGTCAGCCTCGATATCGAAGCCGGAGAGTTCGTCGCGGTGACCGGACCGTCAGGTTCGGGGAAGTCCACACTCATGCACATCCTCGGCTGCCTTGATCGGCCAACCAACGGACGCTACACCCTAGAAGACAGAGACATCTCGGGCTTATCGAGAAATCAACTCGCCGAAGTACGAAACAGTCAGATCGGCTTTGTATTTCAAGGATTCAACCTTCTTGCTCGGACGACGGCACTCGACAACGTTGAATTGCCACTCCTCTACCGTGGTAATAAAGGTTCTTCGTCTGACCGACGAAAGCAAGCTGAAAATATGCTTGGGGCAGTCGGCCTGACCGACCGGATGCATCATTTACCTAACCAACTATCCGGCGGTCAACAGCAACGCGTAGCCATTGCACGAGCCCTGGTGAACAACCCCTCGATCCTTCTTGCCGACGAGCCGACTGGCAATCTCGACTCGCGCACAAGCATCGAGGTGATGGATATTTTTCAACAATTAAATAAGACAAACAATATAACAGTACTTCTGATTACCCACGAATCGGATATCGCAGAATACGGCAGCCGGATCATCCGGTTCCATGACGGCACAGTCGCATCTGACCACGCGAATCTGGGTCAACGCATCGCCCGAGATGAAATCACAGACACTACTGGTATGAGCGACGACAACAGCACAGACCGTTCCCTAGATCAGGTTCGCTAGAAAGAGACTAGAGATGTCTATTTTCATGGTACTACGCGTCGCCCTTAAAGCACTGGCACGAAATAAGATGAGAACCAGCCTGACCATGTTGGGAATGATCATTGGTGTCGCAGCCGTCATCACCATGGTCGCGTTGGGCCGAGGTGCTCAATCAGAAATCGAATCCCAAGTGCAATCCGCAGGAACCAATATGATCACCGTGCGGGCTGGCAACTTTCGGAGTCACGGCGTGAGCATGGGCATGGGGCAATCACCGCGTTTAAACAGCCGGGATGTAGACGCGATTCGAGAGCGAGTGCCAGACGCACTTTACCTCGCGGCGGGCGTGCGAACTCGAGACCAAATCATTGCAGCGAATCAGAACTGGAACACCACAATTCAAGGGACCGACGTCGAATATCCGCAGATCCGATCGTGGACCATCGACCTCGGCACATTTTTTACTACAACACAGGTACAGAGCGCCGCAAAGGTTGTCGTTCTGGGATCAGTCGTACGTGACAATTTGTATGGCGAAGGCATCGACCCGGTCGGTGCACGCATTCGCATTCGGAATCAATCTTTCCAGATTATTGGCGTGATGTCGTCAAAGGGTGCAGGACAATTCGGCGAGGACCAAGACGACGTTGTCTTTATCCCCTACTCTACGGTGAACAAGAAATTACGCGGTCGGGATGGTACAAATATTTCACAAATTGACATCTCGGCAGCATCTGCAGACTCCATCGATGTTGTTACGGGCCAAATCACCGACACCTTGCGTGAAGAGCATGCGCTCGGACCCGGAGAAGACAACGATTTCATGGTGAGGACGCAAGAAGACCTCATCAGTATCGTTAGTCAAACAACTCAAACGATGACGGGACTGTTGGCAAGTATCGCCGGTGTTTCTCTCATCGTGGGCGGAATTGGGATTATGAACATTATGCTCGTGTCGGTAACCGAGAGAACACGTGAAATTGGTCTCCGAATGGCCGTTGGCGCGAAAAGCCAGGATGTTCTGTTGCAGTTTCTCGTCGAAGCCGTCGTCCTTAGCCTGGTCGGGGGCCTAGTTGGAGTGGGGCTCGGATTCGGGCTCTCAGAAACTCTGACCAGATTTTTGTCCTGGCCAACCTCAGTCCCTGCAGATGCCGTCGTCGTGGCGGTCGGTTTCGCAGCCGCAACTGGTATTTTCTTTGGCTTCTATCCTGCGCGAAAAGCAGCCCGCCTGGATCCAATCGACTCACTGCGATTCGAATAACAATTCAGTTGGTAGAAACGCTCTAGCGCAACGGACGGTTTAGACGAGAAAGCAATTCACTCATGGTTGATCCGGTGACAGGGTCCACCAATTCCGGCGCAATACCCACTAATGGTTCTAGTACAAACCGCCGCTGACGAAACCGGGGGTGCGGCACCTGCACATGCTCATTCTCAAACGTACAAGAACCCAGCAAAATCAGGTCGAGGTCAAGCGTTCTTGGTGCGCCGGGGTAAGGTCGTATACGACCACGTTCCTTCTCTATTTCCAACAAGGCCTTCATAACATCCTGAGGTAACAAGGCTGTCAGCCCGACGACCACGCCGTTCAAAAAGTCTGGCTGTCGTCCGATTCCTTCAGCGACCGTTTCAACAAATGAAGACGCCCGCACATCTGCAAAGAGGGTCTCTAAGGCGGAAATCGCGTAAGCAAGATGTTGGCGACGTTCGCCCTGGTTACTACCGAGAGCAATAACAACGTCACAGAATCGAGGATTTACGACTTTTGTTTCTCCTTGCACTCTATACACACACGAGTCCACGGGATGGCATTCAATCGAGCGGGGGCGATATCCTCACCACAATCACGACACAGCCCATAAGACCCGCTACTAAGTCGCTCGAGCGCTTCTTCAATAGCTTGAAGGATTTTTGCGTCCGTTTGCTTCAGCTTGAGTTGAATATGAACCTCGTTGGTCCCACTCGCCTGGTCGGCCATATCGCCTTGTCTGGTATTGTTATCCATCGGCGTGGACAGTGACTTCCCTTCACGCTCAGCGAGAATCTCCGCTTGTTTTCTAAGTAAATTCTCTTTATAGACCGTCTCGTTCATTCGATGGCTCCTCCCGAACTGAAGGCGAACTCGGGAGTTTAGCACGCTGTTCTATGCCGCTTCCACCCAGACGGTTTTATTGACGAAACGTCAGCTGAGAAGGCCCAATCATTCGGCTCTCAAGGTGAGAAGCGGCTTTTGGCGAAGAACGTCAATACTCGAGATCACGCCGACGACAAGTACCGTTATTGCGGTCAACACAACACCCATGCCAGTAGTCAATGGAACCGGTATCCAAGAAATCTCAAGTACCTGGCGAGTCAACAACCACGTCAAGATCAACGAGCCCCCGGAACCAACAATGCCAGCGATTACGCCCAGCAGTCCGTACTCAAACACATACATCACGATGAGACCGCTAGATTTCGCGCCAAGCGTCTTAAATACAGCACTTTCGTACAACCGCTGAAACTTGGTCATTGCAACAGAACCCACAAGAATTAGCATCCCCACAATCATCGCAATACTGCCGACGGCTGTTATTGCAACCGCCACATACTCAAGAACCCGTCGAATATTACGAATCACCTCACTACCGTCGATGACCGACACATTAGGGAATTGAGAAACGACAGCGCTCTGAAAAACAGCCCGCTCTTCGCGCAAGGCAGGGCCCTGCAGAAAACTGATATACGAATGTGGCGCACCGTCAAAAGTCCCGGGGCGAAACACGAACATAAAACCGCCAGCCCGAGAGTCATCCCAATCGACCGTCCGTACACTCGTGACCGGCGCAGCGATCTCTCTCCCCAAAACATTCACCGTGACCAAATCACCAAGCCGGATACCCCGCTCGAGCAAATCGTCAACAATTGACACCTCGGGTCCCTGAGTTCCTGTCTCGTCCCAGAATCTTCCGTCTACTACACGCTCGTTTGCCGCTAATCGTTCACGATAGGTCACGGTGTACTCACGGCCAAGTCTGGCCTGACGGACAGCCTCTCTCCCTTTGATATCGGTTTCCGGCCCAGTCACGCCAACAACACGCGCCCGCAAAACGGGCAGCAATTCTGGAACACGCCCGTTGCCTTCCGGACCCAGAGCAGTCTTTTCTAAAATCCCTCGGATTCCCTCAACCTGATCTTCTTGGATATCCATCATGAACATGTCAGGCATGTCATCACGCAACTCCAAAGAGAACGCAGTCACCAGGTTCTCTTGCACGGATCGGATGCCGACGATAAAGAAACTGCCCAAGCCGACAGCCAACAAAACAACCCGTGTCTGATTGCCTGGCCGGCGGAGATTAAGAACCGCATGGCGTAACGGAAACCACTGCGCACCCTCAAGCGGTTTCAGCCCTTGCACCAACATCCGACTCAGAAAATGCAGTACAACGCCGACACACAATAACCCTCCGACGACATATCCTCCGACCTCAAGCGAATCTGCTTGCCAGCTGGCCACAAAAACCAATAAAACGGCAATGATTCCAATCAATGTAACGCGAAGCCAATCGAATACACCTGTCTCTTTCGCGTCTCCTGAGCGAAGTAACATAATCGGCTTCACATTTCGCACATCAACCAGCGGTACAAGAGCGAACAGAACCGACACCATGACTCCGATTACCAAGCCCTGCGCAATCGCACTAGTCGTGACCGACATTGAAACCGCACCGAACCCGGTCGCCTCGGCGGCCTGAGCGACCAACGAATCTGGCAAAGACATCAGACCGACTTGCGCAAACACCGCACCTAGTAATGACCCACTTAAACCCAGCAAGGCGACCTGAACGACATAGATAGCCAAGATCCGTTCCGTTGTGGCACCAAGGCATTTCATCACAGCAACACTGCGTAATCGCTGCTGAACGAACACACGCGTCACACTCCAAACGCCAATACCACCAATAATGAGAACCACAAACCCGATCAAACTGAGGTAATCCTCAGCCCGACCAAGATGCCGTTCAATCCGATTTTCCGTGCGACGATAAGAACCAACGCTCACATAGGTTTCTGCTAGATCCTCCCGCAGTGAATCGACAACAGATGTGATAGATGCCTCGGGAAGCCTGAGTAGGATCTGGCGTTCAGCCCGAATAGCGAGGTCCAACAACCCGGTTTGATTGAGGTCATCGTAGGCCACAAGAACGCGTGGCCCGAAACTAAACCCACCCAGCTGTCGGCCAGGTTCCGCCACGATCACATCTCTGATCGTGAATTCACTGTTTCCAATTGCGATCCTATCGCCGACTGAAATCTCCAACTGCGTCAATACTTCTGGCCCAACCAATGCTCCTCGTTGTTCCAAAAGCAGTGAGGAGTACTCCCGCCCACTTTCAAGAGCGAATCGACCGTAAAACGGAAAGGCATCTTGCACAGCACGTACTTCCACGACTTTCGTCCGTCCAGCATCATCCGCAACAACACGCGCCATGGTGACGGTATCGACCGTTTCTGTAAGAGATACATCCGCAATACCATCTAGTCGGGACAGAACCGCGTCGCGAGTTTCTTGTGCCCACGGCTGATCAGTTCTCAGATAGACATCACCGGCTGTCAGGCTGCGAGCCTCGGACGCCAACGCAATCCGCACGTTTTGCACAAGCGACCGAATAGCGATAATGCCACCGACACCGACAGCAACACATAGGAAGAAAAACAGCAACCGATGCCAAGTCGCCCGCAATTCCCGCCACACCATCGCCAACACAAATGTCATCGGTTACAGTCCCAGGATATACCTTGCTCTGTCTTCACCCACTGCTGGTCGGTGCTACCTGGCGCTTCTCGGTTCGACCATCGCGCATTACCAACGTTGCGTCAGTCTGAGCAGCGAGCTCATTATCATGAGTCACCAGAACAACCGTCGTACCGTGTCGCCGGTTAACGTCAACGAGTAAATCAATTATGGACCGACCTGTCGCACTGTCTAGATTGCCTGTCGGTTCATCCGCGAGTAGAACAGGCGGCGTGTTCGCGAGGGCTCTGGCGATCGCAACCCTCTGCTGCTCCCCTCCCGACAGTTGCGAGGGGTAATGATGCGAGCGGCTCGTCAGCCCGACCTCACTCATCAAATCTCTCGCTCTCTCCTGCGGATTAGATTTGCCGATAATTTCGAGCGGCACGAGTATATTTTCAAACGCAGTCAATGACGGCATCAAATGAAAGAATTGAAATACGAACCCAACCGTCCGGCCTCGAAACTCGGCGAGACTATCTTCATTGAGACTCGTAATGTCCGTTCCATTGACCATGATTGACCCTGTCGTCGGCATATCAAGGCCAGCAATCAGACCCAATAGTGTCGATTTCCCACTTCCTGATGGCCCGACGATGGAAAGCAGTTGCCCGGTTGGGATCTCCAGGTCAAGCGGATGGACAATCGTGAGTGGGTCATCACCACTCTGAACGGTCTTCGATACGCCGTGTAATTCAATCATTGCCGCAGCGACACCACTTCAGAGTCATCTGACAGCTGCTCAAAAAGATCTTCGAGTGTTGGCCATAAATGCTCTGCAACGCGACGTGCCCCTGCCGCGTTCGGGTGAATGCCATCCCGCTGGTTAAGCGCGAGATCACCCGCAACACCCTCAAGTAGAAACGGCAAATACACAACTTCATATTTGTCCGCCAACTCACGAAACACCGCCCTGAAACGGCTGGTGTATTCGTTGCCGTAATTCGGCGGAGCTTCCATACCCACCAGCAAAACACTGATTTTCTCTGACAACAATCGAGAAAGAATGGCATCGAGATTTGCAAACATCTGTTCAACGGGCAAGCCTCGCAAGCCGTCGTTACCTCCAAGTGCCACAATCACACTCACAACATTGTCCTGTTCACCTTGACCAGCTATTACCCACTCTAATCGACTTAACCCACCTGCCGTGGTATCTCCAGACACACCGTGCGGAACAATCTCTACCGTATAGCCGGCATCATCTGACAGTTGCTGCAGCTGAGCGGGATACGATTCTCCCGTTTCCAACCCCAGTCCGGCCGTTAAAGAATCACCCAGGATCAGTACTTTCGGTCGCTGACCAGCACGATCTGCAACACCACCACTCTCAACTATTGCATCACTGCCAAATGCATTGTCGGCCCTAGCGCTGTCAGTCGGCGGTGGCGAACCACAAGCAATATTAAACAGACAGCTAAACGCAACAACCGAAGATAAACTCAAACGGCGACTCTTCATATCAAAACGGCTATACAGCTAATTTTACATGTGGTCGTTCAACCTTCTCGGGAACCGCCAAACAAAGTAATAGCCAAACATGTTTAGGATGGCCGCGAAAGAGGCAAGAAATAATTGCCAATCGACGGTCAATCGCGTTGGATACAACAACGGCGACAGGTAATACGTCAGAAACGCACCCTGATAACCCATCTGTCCACCCTGCATCAACAGCCACTGTTCCAACGGCGTTAACGGACAAACCCCACCAGTAACTTCAACCGTGATTCCCCAAAGAACCGCTGGCACATGAACCCATGCCATTTGCGACCACCGCCACACAGCAATCACGCCAAACCCAACGAACGCTACAAACGCTACATGTACCAACACGACAATATCGGCCGCCAACTGATACAGCATCTGAGTTTGTCCAGTCTGACTCAATCTCGGAAAACCTGCGTCTACAGTACTTCGCTGGTAGCGGCCGCCAGACCTTTTCAGGTACGATTCAAATCCGCTATGCCAAACTGTCGCAACTACCTCACCATAATTGCAGGACTCGTATTATCCATTGGTGTTCCACCCTCCCTGGTGGCAACCACTCGCGGATTAACCGCAATTCAGGGAGTCAAAGTCGGACACCATACGTTGGATGGAAGACCAACTGGCTGCACAGTGATTCTCTTTGAGAACGGCGCCGTCGGGGCCGTCGATATACGGGGCGGTGCCCCGGGCACCCGAGAGACCGCGCTTCTCGATCCCGTGAATGTCCGTGTGCAACAGGTTCATGCGGTCGCTCTTTCGGGCGGTAGTGCGTTTGGGCTTGCGAGTGCTGATGGCGTTATGCGGTATCTGGACGAGCGCGGGATCGGATTCAGAGTAGGCGAGAACACTGTTCCAATCGTACCCGCGGCCGTTCTGTATGACCTAAACGTCGGGAATCCTTCCATTCGCCCTACGTCTGAGTGTGGGTATCAGGCGGCGACTGCCGCAAACTCTCAGAACGTCGCGGAAGGCAATGTCGGTGCCGGAGCGGGCGCCACGGTTGGCAAACTCGGCGGTCGCAATCGGGCGATGAAAGGTGGGATCGGCACGGCGCTAATCGAATTACCAAATGGTCTCAAGGTCGCAGCTTTGATGGCCGTCAACGCGGTCGGCGACATTATCGACCCAGACACCGGTTCAATTATCGCAGGCACCAGAACACGCGATGGCAATGGTTTGGCCGACGCACGTACGATACTTCGACAGACGGGATCGAGTGAGCAGACCCCGCCAACCGGAGGTCAAAACACGACCATTGGAGTCGTAGTAACAAATGCAACACTTACGCCTGCACAACTTAGCGTCATTGCCCGTATGGCTCACTCCGGCCTGGCACGAGCCGTACGCCCTGCACATACACCAGCAGACGGCGATACGATTTTCGCCTTAGCAACAGGAACTCG
>Ga0310342_100003352_pt1 | contig 10509 bp, 22 predicted proteins | sample S15DNA20500_MG_FD_206155 | JGI IMG/M metagenome (GOLD analysis project Ga0310342, IMG submission 206155) | Marine microbial communities from station ALOHA, North Pacific Subtropical Gyre - S1503-DNA-20-500_MG | ecosystem: Environmental > Aquatic > Marine > Oceanic | place: Pacific Ocean: North... | reverse complement strand
CTGGTCTATGTCAACAACACGACCGGGGCCGATGTCACGGTTACACACGTTGAGCAAACCCAGTGTGACTTCGACCATCCACTGACCGATGAAACCGATGTCGCACCCGACGCTGGCATCACCAGAATCTGGCGCGGAAAGAATGTGGTGCGCTGGAACGATTCCACCGGCCGCGCCCACATCACCGTTCCGGCCGCTCCCGGCGATGCGACCCTTCAGGTTGCCGTCGTGAGCTACGCAGGAACCTGAAACCGGAGATGTCCATGAAAGTTCTACTTTGTGTCCTGGCACTTTTGCTCGGATCGGCTGGGGCCGCATTGTCGCAAGCCGAATTCCAGCCCAATCTCGGCGACAACAAGGACCTCGCCGAAGAGGGCTCCGTTCTGACCCGTCGCAGTGTCCTGAATTTCGAGGGTGAGGGGATCACATGTGTTGACAATTCGACCGATGCTCGAACTGATTGCACGGTTCCGTACCCTGATGCGTCGAATGTGGAACTCGATCAGTATGGAGGGCCGGATGATTCGCTACAAGATGTTTACAATGCGGGTCAACTGCTGTGGGGAAATTCGTATCGGCAGATGTCCCTACGCCCGCAGGATGACGAAGAGTATACCAACTGGTCGGGACTGATGGCGCCAATTGGCACTGGCAACGACCGCGAGCGTCCGATGGGAGGGCTGATTTTCTACAACTCAAATTCAATAATTTGGGGAGAGGAAAACTACACCGCTCTCTGGTCAAGTAACGGCGACAATACTGTCTCAGTCATCTCCCCTGGAAAGGTCGATTCTACCCTGCGGCTACATGCGGTTGGGAATGACGGCGCCCTTGATTTCAGTTTGGACACGGCTCTGATGCTGCATTTTCGGGAGCAGGTTGGACTGACCACTGCGGAGATGGGCGCGTCGCCCTATCGCGTGTGGCACGAAGGCAACGCGGTGAGCCTCGACATCGAGACCTGGTACGGTCGGATGGACTTGGACGATCAGACACTTGACTGGGTCGGATTCGACGAGATCGCGCACCTGGGTGGCGCCCCGCATGAAATCACAGACAACGACGATTCGACCGCCGAACAGTTCACGCTGGACCCTGGGTTCTACACCATCGAACTGTCGATCACACAGACTCAGACGTCGCGAATGTGTTCGCTTTACGTTTGGAGCAAGGTGGGGGCGACCGACACTACAATTCTTTCAGCCATTTCATATGGCACGATCTATCTCGGGCATTCCAAGAAAACCATTACAGTCGCGGCTGCGACCACCGCGGGCATAGGCGTATATGCTGGAAGTTGCTTGTACGCCTCCGACGCCGACGGTGAAATTATCCTGCTCATTTCGAGGTTAAGAGAATGACGGCCCTGCAAAAACAAATGCTGATCGAACGCGCGCAGCTTTACATCTCCACATCGGCGGGTCCCTATGCGGACGCTGGACAAATCCAACTCGTTGCCGAAATCAGAGCGCAGTTGGCACAGGTGGAACTTGTCAGCGAGCAGGAACTTGGCGAGGCGATTCGAGACGACTTGGCAGCACTGAACGCATGAGGTCACTTGCAGCCATTCTGACACTGTCACTTCTGGTTGCCACGGTGCCGGGGTGTGCGTCCGCGCTGACGTATCCACCGGAAGCCAAGGCATCGGATTTCCACAACCCTGTAGGCATATCTTTCATCCTCGTTTCGGCCGTGCTCACGTCCGCTGGCATTCTCTTCGCCATTGCCCCAACCCCAGATGTCCGAATTGTGTCGGACATCTCGACATTGAACCAGGAAGAGAGAGACGACTTGGCAACTTCACTGACCGGCCTGGGTGGGAACCTGGAAGTCACATTCGCTGAAAACACTTTGACTGTCGGAATTGGAAACTAGGAGAAAACGAAATGGCGCTGGACTTCGACAATGGCAACGGGGGTTGGAAAATCTTGGCAATGCTGGTTGTCGGAGGGACCATCGGTGGCGGATCGGGAATGCTGACCGGGGCCATGGCTGGCGATGAGCGGGTCAGGCAACTCATTGCCCAGTCGCCTGAATTGGCCGTCGTGAAAACAATCCAAGCCGAGATTCGCGATGACGTGGCCGAATTGTCGGTTCGTCAACGTCAGACAACGGAGCAGGTGGCCGAGGCCAACAGAAAAATGGATCGGTTGCTTTACATCATCGAGGGCAATGGTGGTGGCTGAAGTGGAAGTGCCCTGGGCGAGGCTCGGTCCTCGAGTAGAATGGAAAACGGGCACCTCAGGCGCCTGGTCATTTGGGCGGCACTACGCCCCGGAGATCGCCACCATCGTGCGGGCCGCAGCGGAGACGGCACCGACCCTGGTTCAAAACACTCTGATCATCACCGAGGGTTGGCGAGCAGGTGTGCCCCAGGCTTCGCTCCATCCGGCTTGCAAGGCTGTTGACATCCGCGCAATCGATGACGCGATGCGACCTGGTGCAATTGTCGGAGAGGACGATGAACAGAAATTGCTGTACGGCGCGCGGTGGGCAACACGGCTGCGCGAGAAACTCGGGACCGACTATGATGTGGTCTTCGGGCCACCGAACCACCTAAACCACATTCACATCGAACGTGATGTGAAGCGCAGGCCGTATCGGCCAGTCAAAGAAGGAGAATAAAATGGACGTGATCAATTGGGTGACAAGTTTGAATTGGGGCAGCATCGCAAATATCGCATTGCAAATCATCGCTCTCTGCTCGATGGTATCGGCGATTACACCAAACAAGGTCGACGACCGTGCCGTTCAGGTTTTGATCGATGCCCTCAATGCCCTCGGTATGAACATAGGCACCAGTCGGAACGCATGACTCTTGCCCACGCAGAGAATTGTGGCCGGGGCTTCGATTGTCTCTGTGAGCCGGGGAAAATTCTCTACGATTCGGACTACCAACCGCAAAACGCCGAAGAGCTCTATGGTCGCTGGTCGAAGTGTGAGTCGTGCGAGAACATGTGGTGCCTCGCGCATGGTGAACACGCACACGACTGCCCGTGCCCGTCGGTAGAGGATGTGGGTGGCTAATGGCAACGATGGCAAGGTCCGTGTGGGAGGACAGGGAAGGGGAGGCCGTACCCTGGTGTACTCGGTGTTCTGCGCCTATTAACGAGTGCAAATTCTTGGGCACTCCGAAACAGGATGCGTGTTGTCTGTTGTCCCTAAAGCTTGACCGGGAGGATCTGAAGACACTGCAAAAGCTCGGCGGTCCTGTGATTATGCTGGGAGATGACTAGAAGCACCCCCCAGGTGCATGAGGGGGTCGAATGTCTGATAGAAAGCAAACCGTTGGGGAATGGCTAAGGACTGTAGCGCCCGTAAACCCCAAGGCGTGTGCGTCGTGTCGAGAGCCGTGGCGATCGACTATACGGGAGGTGCTCGAGGAACTTGCGAACGGTACGGCGGGTTCCGGTGTGACTTTGGCGGCGCTGCACAGGTTCCTGGTGAGCGATGCATTCGACGAGCAGTATCCGCTCACGCTCTCCGCGCTACGCGCCCATGTCCGTCACCATGAATCCGCCCTGCATACTGCATGGTGCGAGCGGCTCGGGGTGAACTCCGATGACCGATAGGAAAATTACCGCGCGGGAATGGGCCAGGCATACCCAGAGACCGATTGACGCAGAGCATGCCGAGGCGATCAAGGAGTGGCGTGAACGCATCCGAACACTCCAGGCACCCGACCCGTACCCACCGATGAAGAAGCGGCCGAAGCTCGGGAAGACGATCCTGGTGATCGGTGACACGCACATGGCCCCAGGTCAAGACTTGCGGCGCATGGAGTGGCTCGGCCATGCCATCACCGACCTCAAGCCCGACGTGGTGGTCTGTCTCGGAGACGCCTGGAGCATGGACAGCCTTGCATCGTTCGACGCTCCGGGTAGTAAGGCATTCGAGGGTCGCCGATATTGGGCCGACATCGACATCGGGATTTCTGGCCGACTCCGCACCCAGGCCGTCGTTGACAACTACAACCGGCCGCGAAAGAAAAAGGATCGGATCGAGCCCCGGTTCGTGGCCCTGCTAGGGAACCACGAAAATCGCATCACGAAATTCATCGAGTCGGATGTGGGCCGTCGGTTCGAGGGGATGGTTGGGCTCCACGATCTGCGCCAGACAGAACCAGAATGTGGCGCGTGGGAGCAGATCCCTTTTTTGCAAAGTCTCGAGATCGCGGGCATATCGTTTTGCCATTACTGGCCGTCGGGCTTGATGAACCGCGCGACCTCATCCACCAATGTGATGCTCAACCGCCAGCACGTTTCGTGCATTGCGGGTCACTCGCATTTGTACCAACACTCGGTCGCCACTGGCGGTGACGGACTGATGCGGCACGCGATCATGGCGGGATGTTATTTTTCGCACTTCGAGGAGTGGGCACAGCAAGCCAACCTCTTGTGGCGGCGCGGCCTGCTCTTGCTTACGGACTGTGACGGACTCGGCGACTTCGACCATACCTGGCTCGGAATGCACCAGGTGAAAGCCAGGTATGGGTGAATCGCGCAGTAATCGCGGTCGGTGTCGCCAAGTTGCCAACTGGCTTCGCGACAGGCATCCCGCGCCGTTACCTGTGGACTTGCGTTTCCTCCAGAGTGCTAATCTGTCAAAGGAAAGCAAGAAACTCGACGGCTGGGCTGACCGGATTGGCCCGCGGTGGATGATCACATTTGTCGAATCCAGTCGCACAACGAGATCGGAACTGCTGGAGGTGCTCTTGCACGAATGGGCTCATTGCATGGTTGCCCCACCCGTTCGCTGGGAAGAGCGGGCCGGGCTCACCAGCGAGGGACGCGACCGTCCCCGCGCCGACTTCGCACATGATGCGACATGGGGCATTTGTTATGCGGCGCTCATCGAAAGCTACCATGATCTTGATCCGCCTGGTCAGGTTGTGAGCCGGTCGTATCCAGACACCAACCCACCGAGGCGATGATGTTCAACGCGATAATTTTTGGTGCCGTCGGCGGCGTAGTTTTATTCGCAGTGATCTACCTGGCAATGGCAGAGGGGCGCAAGCGAGCGCGTGCCGAGGTCGAAGCCGAGAACGCCCAGGAGGCTCTCGAGGCGCACGCAGCCATGGATGAGGCGATGCAACGGAAGGTGGGCAAAAGATGGAAGCTCGTCAATTGGGCGCGAAGGCGTCTGTCATCTTGACCGTAGTGGTGTCAGGGTGTTGTCACACAGGTGCCGTTTCCGCGCCGCCACCATGCCCCACTTTCGGCGTCGATGCGATTACCGATTACGTCCGCATTTTAGACTGGGAATCCTCGGGATCAGGCACGGTGCTCCGTTCCCTGCATGAGTGGATGGAAGACCAGATGACGTACTGTATGGGGATAGACGCATACAGGGAATCACTCGACTGACAATTCGGGTCTCGTTAGCGCGAGACCGGGCGGGTTGCGCGAATCGGGGCGCGCAGCCCGCCACTTCGCGGGTGGCATATGCGCTGTGAAGATGACCGACTCGAATCCGCACGCGCCTACGCAGACCGGATGGCGCTCGCCGAAGTCTGGCCCCAAATCTGTGAGGCTCTCGGGAACTTCCCGCCGACTCTGTCTGAGCTAGAACAAATAAAACTCTTCGGCCCGCCACCAGGTTGGAGCTACCTGCCGACATGTCACCCCGGAGATCGGCACAAATTCCGCCGAATGGGTGTGGCAGCACCCCACAACTTGGCAGTGGAATGGACGCGATAGGAGCGTATATGAGTGTAGTGATAAAACTGGATCTTCGGATAGATACAGAACTTGCTTCTGCGGCATTGTCCGAACTGCCCGATGGGTATTTGGGCCGCAGCGGATGGAACGGTCGGGGACTATCAAGCCAGGTGAAGACCGGGTCGTCTCTCGAGCAGTTGCTAAACAGCATCCCTGGTGAAATGGCAAGGGCCGCGTGCTTGACCCTGTCCCCTGAATCCGAGAAGGAGATGCATACGGACAAACGCGGCAACGGACAGTGGGTTATGGGGCTTGATGTCGGGGAGGTGGTTGGGATCCACATCCCTCTCCAGACGAACGAGTCCTCGTTTATGGAGTCCGCAGACGGCCCAGTGCCTATGGAGGTCGGCTCTGCCTACGCTCTCTGCGTCTGGCACCCGCACAAGGCTGTGAACGGTGGAGCTACGGAACGGGTGCATTTGCTTCGCGACACATTTGTGGACGCGGAACTGCTCGCGCTACTGGATCCAATTCCACACGCCAGCGCACGACATGAAGAGTACAGCATCGAAGATCAGCCCAATGATGATCGCATCGTAAATTTTGGATCGATCGGGGACGAGGAGGAGGATTGCTGCGAAGAAAAGTGCGATGCCTGCGAAGACGAGTAGCGCGGTTCTCACAATCCCCATTAGCGGCCCCGACCACCCCCCCAGGTCCAATTGCTCAAGGCGCCGCACCGATCTGGCGTGGCGGGCCGGGGTCGCATTGGAGGCCGGAACTGTAGAGATGTTTCAATTTTTCCACATCCCCAAACGCCAAACGCCCCCCGACTCGGTGGGCCCAAAAGGGCTGCGGACGGGAGGCGCCAAGGGCAGGCGAATGACGAGTTCACCCACTGGTCGAAAAATACCGCAATTGATTATCCGACGCCAACGAAGGTTTTTTTCTCGGCCCGTTCGATCACTTTCGACTTCCCTATGGCGCTGAAGTCTCGGGCGACCAAGTTCTGGAAGTAGCCGGACCGACTCAATCCACGGCGCTTCGCCTGCCGATCGACCTCATCCATAACCGCCGGGCGAAGGTTGACTGTGGCCGACTTCCACCCCGTAGTGTTCGCCGTCCCACGGGGTCTACCCGCCTTTCTCGGTTTTGCTTTTGCCATTTTAGAAGCTTACGCTAATTCGTCCGAAACGGCAATCCTGGCGCGCTTTTATGCGTAGTCTCGCATACGGGAAATCCCCACCTACGAGACCCGGCGAGAATGCCGCCTCACTCCTCGCTGGATGGCCTGTGGGGCCTTTTTGACCCAAACGAAGGCCTGTGCTGCTTGGGCGAGAAGGGGGCGTCACGGCCGCCCATGGTCGGCCGCTTGGCCTGCTTCGACTCCCAAAACGTGTCAACGATCGCCCGCAAGTCGTGCGCGAGCAGTTCCTCGGGCGTACCCGTTGCCTGACGCTCCGCGCAATACGCGACGCACTCTTGCCAGCCCGCCAGGGCATGCGGCCTCTCCGCAAATGGCGACTCCCCACGCGCGATGACGATGCGCTCCCACATCGATATCCCGGGTCGCACCTCGAGAGCCCAGTCGTCGCCCCAGACCCATCCCGCACAGGTATGCCAACCGTGGGTCCACTGCTTCGCTCCGTCTGGACCCCGCTTTCCGTAGCTGGGACTAAAACGGATGATGGGTCCAAAGGTTGCGTCGATTGTGCCATTACCAGACATTTTTCTCCAGCGGGCGACCAAGGACCGAAGGTGCTGCCCCTCGACCTCTTTCCGCCCTGTGCCCAGCCGCCGATCGACCCCGCCGCCTTCCAGAAGCATTTTACCTCCTGCAGTAATTGGCGAGCGCCCAACTGGGGATGGGCGCTCGCTGGGGGTGCCGTAGGCCGCGACCCAGGGAGGCGCGGCCGTGGCAAGTTAATCCCTGGCGATCACTCCTGCGCGGATCGCAAGCAGGATTACCTGGCTTGCATTCGCCGTCCCGAGGTTCATCATCATCAACCTCCGGTGCTGCTTCACCGTGTACGTTTTGATTCCGAGCAGATCAGCGATCTCACTGTTCCGTTTGCCGCGCACGATAAGCTCAAACACTTCTCTTTGTCGCGGACTCAGTCGCTCAATTGCCTCCATGGCCCTCTCCCCCCCGCTGCTTTTGGTCTTGGTCATCACTCATCTTCGTCCGATACCGGACGGTTCTTGAATTCGGATATCCTGCGCTCCTCAAGCTCGATCCGCCTTTTCAGGTTCCACATTGCTTTATGCAAGTCCTGCAAAAATGCGTTCTTGGTTTGGCTGCGAGCGATGTACTCGATCGCGTTCGCCAGGTAGTGATCGCTGTTCAGGCCCCAGTCGTCAATTACATTGGCCGGTTCATACTTCCGTTGGGTGCCGTCGGTATTGAACAAGTAGTGAACCGGGCCTTTGACCGGATCGGGGTCAGTCACTGTGTTCCCCCGCTAGAATCAAAAATCATTACGGCAACCCCATAATTTTGTGGGTTTGTAGACTGATTCCCCACCTGGGGAACTTCTTCCAGAGCCGGATGCACTCAGCGAGTGAATCGGGATCACCGTCGAGGGGTTGGAAAAACCTTAACCAGAAATTGATTTCACCGTCGCTCCGCTCGATAAACTCTTCGGCATTGAACCCGTTCAAACCGGGAACAAGTTTGATCTCGTTTCCAAAGGTCTGGGCGATTTCTAGCGAGTGGGGTGAAACGCTCAGCCAATCCACTGGATAGCGGACAGGTCGAACACCTGAAGTCGCGAGAGCGACACTCAAACCAGCGTCCGATAACAGCATTAGCAATGGATCGAGGTTGCGATCAGTGGGTTCCCCACCCGTCAACCAAACCCAACGATTCCTACCGTTCACTTCAGGTGGGAACGCATCGGTCACGCTCTTCAAAATCTCTTCCGAGCCCATGCGCTTCTTCGACGCATAGTCGGTATCGCACCCAGGGCATCCCACAGAGCAACCCGCGAAACGCACGAACACCATGCCTTGCCCGGTGAGGTGACCCTCTCCCTGGATTGTCCAAAAGATGCCTGGGTCCGATAAGCGATATTGGTCGTTAGGAATCAAAGAGACCCTCTTGTTCCGCTTCGCCGGGATCGGCGGGGAATCGAACTGACCTCATGCATTGCTTGATCGACAACTCAATCGCCTCGTCGTGCATTAACCAGGGGCCAATGATTTTCCTCAACCTCATCGCGGAACGGAACCAAGCTGTAGAGTCAAAACTGTCGAACCGTGGGATGTACGAATAATGACGCAGCGCAAAGCCATGGACATGGAGGTCGTCGGGAATTCGCTTCAGGGTCCTCAGTAGCCAATCTTCGCGGCCCATTCTGCGACCAGAATCGTCTGGCGTGCAACCAATGCCAATCCACCCACCCGCACTTCTAGCGATGGGGATCAAATCATCCAACAGTTCTGGGGGGTCCTGGTCGTGGATGGTTGGAAAGCCACCCTTTTCGTAATTTCGGAGGCTCCGCTTGTAGTCCCCTCCGATATCATCCAGGCCAGCAAACGCATCGATGTGTGGGAACCGTGCGACCCAGTCCAAATACCCTTCGATATCGACAACCCCACCCTGCTTGTACTGAGTATAGGCTCCAGAGTCGAGCAATATCCTCTCGAACGTGCAGGCGTTTGGCATGAGGTGCTCCTGGTTAAGAGCAAACGATAGGAGAACGGGGAACCCTCGCGCCAACTCTGACTGCCGCCGGTTCCCAGGTGTGGACAAATACATGATCAACAGAATGACCCTCTGACAATCTCCTGTCTCGCCACACAGGAGTTGCACTGGCCGCACTCTTTTGACCACATGCCGGATGGCTGGACTACGGGCGTGTAGCAAGACCAAGACTGCTTCAGCAGATCCTCTATGTACCCATGCTCACGCGCCTCTCGGGCGATATCCATCTTGCTCGCCCCCAGCAAGGGGGCGCTCACGCGGATCCCGTACGTGTCAGACATAAGCCGATCGGCGGAATCGATAAACTGTCTTCGGCAATCTGGGTAGTCTTGGTCATCTGACAGGGTCGATCCAATCACAACGGTGTCGCATCCCCGTGCCGCGGCCACATTTACGCCGACGGCGATTAGCATCAGGTTGCGGGCCGCGATGACCCTTGGTCCCAAGTCACCCACCGGGTCCGACATCTCCCCTAAGATAAGGTCTGTTCTCATTGAAACGAACTCGACGCCCGCCGTTTCCGCTGCCGTCCTCGAGCACCGTCGCTCCTCGTCCCGAGACGGTTGCCGGTAATCCACAAACAGAGCAACCTTGATGTCGCTAGATGACCGATCTGGACCCACCAAAAGACTCGCCGAATCAAACCCACCCGAAAAAAGCAATACCTTACTCACTGTCCACCTCTTTGGAAACCACAGTGGTCTCATCGGACGTCTCGAGTCTGCCAATCGCAGCGACCGCATCTTCGACCAACGCATCGAATCCCGTGCCGTTGATGCGTTGGTCGATGGTGCAGAGTCGCGAAATTGACGAGTTGATGTCACGCAAGATCGAGCGCAGGAGCGCAGCGTCGTCAGGTGGTCTCCGTGCGGCCCGTCGCATCTTCTCCCGGAACGGATCCTGGCGACTGCTCATCGACCCACTCCAGACCGACGATCTGCTCTATTCCGTGCCCGCGCAATCGTTTCTGCGTCGTTTGACAAGTGTCGCTGGCCGACCCGAACGAGGTACATGGCTCGGCCGTGCAACCTCCCCACCCCGTACGCCAAGAACGAGAGAAGGATCACCAGCACGAGCCCCAGTCCGTCGAAGTGCATCATCCACCCCCATCTAAGACCAACGGTTCCTGGACGAAATACTCCC
>Ga0310342_100003349_pt1 | contig 10510 bp, 10 predicted proteins | sample S15DNA20500_MG_FD_206155 | JGI IMG/M metagenome (GOLD analysis project Ga0310342, IMG submission 206155) | Marine microbial communities from station ALOHA, North Pacific Subtropical Gyre - S1503-DNA-20-500_MG | ecosystem: Environmental > Aquatic > Marine > Oceanic | place: Pacific Ocean: North... | reverse complement strand
GCGGGACGGGGTTGCGGCCAGCAAATGAGACCTCAGACCCCTCGCTTATTTTTGGCGATCGGGTCGTACAACGCGGGACGGTGCCGGAGGCACCGATGCCGGTTCACGAAGCTGAACCGGCGGCCCGGCCAAGGATGGCCGACCATGAGCGTGACGCTCGTTGAGTCACATCTCTTTTCATTTGCCGCGTGGCTGCTGCGTGCACGCGGTACCCCGACGATCTTCCGTACGCTCCAATCGTCGCTGGTACCGATCTTGATCTGTGCCGTGGCGTCCACCGTCTCGGTGGCATCGAATGTACCGGTTGCGATTGCCCCGACTGGCCGACCGCCGGTCGCGCTGGCCCCCCCGCATCACACGCCCATGCCCTCTGTACGCCTTCCCCTTGCCACCGGAGTCGGTGGGCCGGCGGTGGCGGAAACGGCTCGCGATTTTGACCACGCCGGCGGCGGGATAACGCCGATCGCCACCTCTGCCGATCCGTCTGAGTCGGCTTCGCCGTCGCGACCGCTGCGGCCCCGCCGCAGCCCCTCGGCTTCGGGCGATGTCGACGCGGGCGCCACGCGTGGAGCGGCGGGTTGGTGGTTCAATACGGCCTGGGCGCTGGTCGTGGTGGTGGTGGTCATCGTTGCCCTGCGCGGGGTGCTCCGGCGGTTGGGTCGCTCGCCGGGGGGCGCGGGGCGTGGTGCGGTGCTCGAAGTCGTCGGTCGGATCTCGACGGGGCCCCGGTCATCCGTGCTCGCCGTCCGTGTGGGCCATCGCATCGTGATCGTGGGGCAGACGGCAACCGGGTTGTCAATGCTGGCTGACCTCAGTGATCCCAATGAGGTGGCATCTGTCTTGGCGACGGTGTCGGCGGAACGGTCGGGAAGCATGTCTCGCGGTTTTGCCTCGATCTTCAACCACGCCAGCCGTGATTACGACGAGGACGTTCGTGTCGTCGAGGAAGGCGGCGATATGGCCGAGTTCGGAATCGACCGGGCTCGCGATGAAGTCAGTGGATTACTGTCGCGGGTACGCAGCATGGTGGGGAGGAGGCCGTCATGACAACCACTGGCTGCCGTGCCGTGATGACGCGACCGGTGCTGAGGCCCACGCTGATGCTGCTTGTCTCGCTGCTGGCGTTGGGTGCTGGCGGCCGCGGGGCGTGGGCCCAGGCGGCGAGGAATCCGGCGGCAATGACGTCGACGGCCGAGGCGGTGACCGCGTCGACGCCCCAATCTCCGGTGGATTTTCAGAACCCGCTGTCGGTGCTGAAGCAGGTTGAGCAGATGATGCCCCGCGACCCGGCGGGGACTGGAAGCGGGGATCGCCAAGGGCTCAGTGCCACGCTTTCCATCCTGCTGTTGCTGACGGTACTGACGGTTGCCCCATCGCTGCTGATCATGACCACCAGCTTCACTCGGGTCGTGGTGGTCCTGGCCCTGTTGCGCCAGGCGATCGGCACGCAGTCGCTGCCGCCGTCCCAGGTCATCATCGGCTTGTCGCTGTTCATCACGCTTTTGGTGATGATGCCCACCTTCAACCAAATCAACGAACAAGCCATCGTGCCAATGAACGCCGGCGAGATCGAGCAGACCGAGGCTTGGAAATTGGCAAAGACACCGTTGAAGGACTTCATGATTGCCCAGGTCGACTATGCCGACAACTGGCAAGACGTTTACATGGTGCTGCAGTACCGCTACGGGGAAGCTTTCGTCGCCAACCCCAGCGAATTGACGTTCGATGACGTCGACATGTTGACCTTGATTCCGGCTTTCGTGCTCAGCGAACTGAAGGTTGCCTTCCTGATCGGATTCCGACTCTACCTGCCTTTCCTGATCATCGACATGGTCGTGGCCAGCGTGCTGATCAGCATGGGCATGCTGATGCTGCCTCCCGTGTTGGTCAGCCTTCCGTTCAAGCTTCTTCTTTTCGTGCTTGTGGACGGTTGGCACCTCGTCGTGGGCAACCTGTTGTCGGGATTCGCTTTGCCGGGGATCACAACGTGACGGAGGAAGTAGGCATGAAGAAGGTCGAATATTGCACCGTCGTGAGGCGCCGAAATGCCACCAGTACGGTCACTGCTTCTCCATGTAGGTTTCGAGGATTGTGGATCGTAGGGCCATGCTAGGGACGATTGGATTGGCCATGCCCCCCTGGACCCGGCATCGCCGCGTAGCGGCGGGCTCCGCTGAACGGAACCCTCGGGCAACCGCCCCTTGGAAACACGCCATGACGCTTGACCAGGCCACTGACACCGTGCGTGAAGCGTTGATGATGATGATGGTCATCAGCGGCCCCATCCTTGCCGCGGCGCTGATCATCGGGCTTCTGGTCAGCTTGGTACAGGCCGTCACGCAGATCCAGGAACAGACGCTCAGTTTCGTGCCCAAGATCATCGGTATGGCCATCATCGCCATTCTTGTTACACCCTGGGCCGCGACGCTGATCATCGAGTTCACGGCCCGCATGTTCAGGGGAGGGTGAGATCCTGCTTGGAGCCACCCGCCCCGCGAGGCGTCGTAAAGGAAGACGTGGATTGAATGCCCGCGACGTTGCAAGCCCTCGAGCCTTGGATCCGTTTCATGCCTGCGTGGCTGCTGGTGCTGTTTCGCATCACCGGTATCTTCGTCTTTTCGCCCCTTTTCTCGCACCGCGCCGTGCCGATTCGCATCAAGGTGTTTCTCACAGTCACTTTCAGCCTCTGCGTGTTTCCACTTTTGCTGGCGACGAAACCACTGTCATGGTTCGCGCTGTCGGGTTCGCTGGAAGCGCCGCTGGATCTCTGGGCGATCGCGCCCGCGGTCGCCAACGAGATGCTGATCGGGACGCTGATCGGCTATGCCGCGATGATTCCCCTTGCCGGCATGCAACTGGGGGGCCACATCGCTTCACAGCAGATGGGGTTGGGGTTGGCCGAAGTCTTCAGCCCGGGCGAAGCGGAAAGCGGAATCACCAGCCATCTATTCTATCTCGTCGGGTTGGCCGTCTTCGTGATCGCCGGCGGCCATCGCACTCTATTTCGCATTCTCGTAGGCAGTTTCGACCAGGTTCCGCTGGGGGGGGCGATCGGCCGCGGGCCGGCGCTGGACCTGATCGTCGGCCTGTTGCAAACCGCCTTCGAATTGGGCGCTCGCGTGGCCGCACCTCTGTTGTGTCTCACGTTTCTGCAGACGGTGGCCATGGGCTTCATTGCCCGGACGGTACCGCAGTTGAACATCCTGAGTGTGGGGTTCGTCGTGCGCATTATCTTGGGAGTCTTCGTGCTCGTCGGATCAATTGCCGCGGCGGGTCACGCGTTTCACCAGACGCTCGGCGGAGCGTTGCAGGATTTGGCGATGTTTCTTGGGATTTCATGAGCCTGAACCATGGCCGAAAGTGATTTAGAAAAGACCGAAGCCGCCACCCCTCGTCGCCGCGAGGAAGCGAGGAACGAAGGCAACGTGGTCCGCAGCATGGATCTTTCGGCTGCGGCGACCTTGCTCGCGGGAATCATTCTGCTGAAGCTGTTCGGTTTCCGACTGACCGAGACCCTTTCGGGCATGACGCGATGGTTTCTGTCTGGCGACCCGGCGACGAATCCAACTCGCCTGGAAGATCTGTCCGGCGTGCTGGCCCTTGGCGGCAGTGCGCTGGGCCGCTGCGCGTTACCGATGATTCTCGGGTTGGCATGCGTGGCGCTGTTGGTCACGGTGGCGCAGGTGGGTTTCCTGGTGACCGGAACCCCGTTGGCCCCGCGTCTTTCTCGCCTCTCCCCGTTGCGCGGAATCAAAAACCTGGTGAGCATGCGGGCGGGCATGCGTTTGGGCATGAGCTTGGCGAAGGTTGTGGTCATCGGGTTGGTGGCTTCTGTCCTGATCATGATGGAATTGGATGACATCCTGACCCTCGGCCAAATCGACGCCCGCAGCGGCCTTGGGTTGGCGGTGTCGATCATCTTCTGGTTCGCCGTGAAACTCGCCCTCGTCCTGCTGATTCTCGGCCTCCTCGACTATGCCTACCAGCGTTGGCAGCGTGAACGTGATCTACGCATGACCCGCATCGAAGTGAAGGACGAGATGAAGCGGATGGAGGGCGATCCACTCGTGAAGCAGCGGCGCACACGCGTCGCACGCCAACTGGCCCTGCAACGCATCAGCCACGATGTGCCGACGGCCGATGTCGTGGTGACGAACCCGACGCACTTCGCCGTGGCCCTTCGCTACGTCTCGGAAAAGATGACCTCGCCTCGCGTCGTTGCGAAGGGAGCCGATTTCATGGCGATGCGGATTCGTCAGGTCGCGGCGCAACACAGCGTGCCCACCGTGGAACGCAAGGAACTGGCCCGTGCCCTCTACCGAAACGTGGAAGTGGGCCAGGAGGTGCCGCCGGAACACTACAACGCGGTAGCCGAGATCCTCGCGTACGTGTATCGACTCGACAGGAAGGAGAGTGCGTAAGGAGGGAGGTCGGAAATGGAAGAGGCAATGCCGAGTGTCGGCCTGGTGTCACGTGAAAGGCAATCGTAAGTGCGATGAAGAATGAAGCATATAACACGAGCGGTGGGCGGCGACGGGGCATGTCTTGGTCTGCCGATTTCGCCGTTGACCGTACCTTTGGCAAAAGTCCCCGGGCCCCGTCGGTAGTTGTCCATGGCTGAACAAGCTTCCACACTCCAGATGCCTGCCTGGGTGTCCCGGTTGCGACGCTACCAAGCGATTGTCGTGCCGGTGGCCTTCATGTCTCTGCTGGCGGTGATTGTCGTGCCCATGGCCGCGGTGGTCATGGACGTACTTATCGCCGCCAACCTGGCCTTGGCGGCAATCATCCTGCTGACGACGATTTTCGTCGAGCGGCCGCTTGATTTCTCCGTGTTCCCCTCTTTGTTGCTGGTTACCACCCTGTTCCGTCTTGTCCTGAACGTGGCGACCACGCGTCTGATTCTGACCGCTGAGGCCCAGTCGCCTCAGGAAGCTTCGGGTGTGGCGGGGCGTGTCATTGAAGCATTTTCTTCTTTTGTGGCTGGCAACTCACTGGTGGTGGGCCTGATTCTCTTCGTGATCCTGGTCATCGTTCAGTTTGTCGTGATCACGAAGGGGGCGACACGCATCTCGGAAGTGGCGGCACGCTTCACCCTTGATGCGATGCCCGGCAAACAGATGGCGATCGATGCCGATCTGAACGCCGGGCTGATCAGTGAGAACGAAGCCCGGACCCGGCGGGAGGAGGTGACCCTCGAAGCCGATTTTTATGGATCGATGGATGGTGCGGCCAAGTTCGTGCGAGGCGATGCGATTGCGGGCATCATCATCACCCTGATCAACATCCTTGGTGGGCTTGCCGTGGGCATCTTCGAAAAGGGATGGCCGCTGAGCGACGCATTGGATGTGTTCACTCGCCTGACCATCGGCGACGGGCTGGTCAGCCAGTTGCCTGCCTTCGTCATCTCGCTGGCGGCCGGTCTCATCGTGACCCGTTCCAGTAGCCGACAGGATCTTGGTTCCGAGTTGACCTCGCAGTTGACCAGCCAGTGGATAGCCCTGGCGGTGACGGCGGTTTTCTTGGGGATCATGGCCTTTACCGGCCTGCCCGCCGCCCCGATGCTACTGCTGGCCGCGGGCGTGGGCGTCGTGGCCATGATGGCTCGTCGCGGCGAGCGGCGCACTGCGAAGAACCTCGCTACCGAACAGGCTGAGCAGGCGAAGCCGGAGCCCACGACCCCGGAGCAGATGCTGCGGGTCGATATTCTCGAACTGGAGGTCGGCTACGGACTCGTACGCCTGGTGGATACCGTACAGGGAGGTGGCCTGCTCGAACGGATCACGATGATCCGTCGCCAACTTGCCGCGGAACTGGGTTTCGTCATGCCACCGGTGCGTATCCGTGACAACATGCAGTTGCCGCCGAATGGTTACAACCTCAAGATTCGCGGCGAGACGGTGGCCAGCGGAAGCCTGCACCCGGCGCAGTACCTCGCCATGGACAGCGGCCTGGTCTCCCCCGACACGGAACTTGGCGGCGAGCCCACCCGCGAGCCCGCCTTCGGACTTCCGGCGGTCTGGATTGAGTCCGGACAGAAGCAGCGGGCCGAGTCGTTGAACTACACGGTTGTCGATGCGGTCAGCGTCCTGGCCACGCACATCACCGAAGTGGTCAAAGGCCATGCGGCGGAACTGCTCACGCGGGAAGAGACGAACAATCTCATCGAGCAGTTGAAGGATCGCGCCGGGAAGCTGGTACAGGAGGTTTACGGCGGCGATTCGCCCCTGGTCAAACCTGCCGAGCTTCAGAAGGTATGCCAGAACTTGCTGCACGAGCGTGTGTCGATCCGCGACATGGAATCGATCTCCGAGACACTGGGGGACTGGGCGGTGCGGACGAAGGACATCGATATCCTCACCGAGTACGTTCGCAACGCTGTGCGACGGGCGATCTGCAACCAGTACGCCGTCGCCGGCGAGCCTGATCCGACCCAGGGCGGCCCTGCGATGGGCGATCCCGCCGAGGAGGGAGCCGCCAAGCTTTACTGTGTCAGTCTCGATCCTGCCCTTGAAGATATGGTGGGTGGCTACATCGAGCGCAGCGAGGACGGCACCATGATGAAAATGCCCCCGGTGGTCGCCACACGTGTGACCACCGCGATCCTGCGGGAACTGCAGCGGCTGATCCAGGCGGGTCATCCGCCGGTCGTCCTCGCCTCGCCACAGGTGCGAGCCCAGGTACGACGCCTGCTGGAACCACACCTTCCCGCGGTGGCCGTGCTAGGTTACAACGAAGTGAGCAAAGGCATTGCCATCGAGTCGCTGGGGCTGGCGCAACTTGACGAGGCATCGCCCGGTGCTATGCAACCGCAACTCCAGGAGGTCGCTCCTTGAGCATTCGTACGTTTACCGCAGGATCGATGACCGCTGCCTACGCCTTGGTGAAACGCCGCCTCGGTGACCGCGCGGTGATCCTTCACACGCGCACCATTCGGCGGGGCGGACTCTTTGGGTTCGGCGGCAAGACCTACGTTCAGATCATCGCCGGCGACGAACGCGACGTGCGTCCTGCGCGGGGCGGTGATCGGGAAGCAAGGGCGCCCGCATCCCGCCGCGGCGAGCCAGCGGGGCAGGCCAATGCCGGGGATCTGATTCGCAAGGTGTACGCCGCCGCCCGCGCCCAGGAGGCCTCGCCCCCGACGATGGCCGACCGGGTGGTCGAGACGTCGCGCCACGATGCGGTGTCGGTTTCAAATGCCCCGCCGCCCGCCGCCGGCACGCCAACGCCGCAGCCCCGCGGCACCCCGCCGTCGGACGACGGGTTGCGGCGGGAAATGAAGGCAGTCCGGCGGATGGTGTCGCAGATGATGCATGCCCAGACGCCGGCGTCCGGGCCCGCGGCGGCTGCGGGCGGCGAGACGCCTGGAGCTGACCAACTGTTTGACCACTACTTGGGATTGCTGGAGCAGGATGTCAGCGAGGAAATCGCCGACGAAATCGTGGATCACGTCCGTCAGCATCTCTCCGCCGAGGATGCCGCCGATCCGGCGCGGGTCCGCGAGGCGGTCGCAGCACGCATCGAGTCGTTGATGCCGGTTGACGATGGGGCCGGCGTCTGGTCTTCGCCGCGTGAGCACGGATCTCGCACCATTGCCTTGGTGGGGCCGACCGGGGTCGGCAAAACCACGACCGTGGCCAAGATGGCGGCCAACTACAAGCTGAAGGGCGGTTGCAATGTCGGTCTTATCACCATCGACACCTACCGCATCGCGGCGGTCGATCAATTACGCACGTATGCCGACATCATCGGCGTCCCCCTCCACGTGGTGCTTAGTCCCCGGGAATTGGGGGAGGCGGTACGGCGATGCGCCGGCTGCGACGTGATCCTGATCGACACGGCCGGGCGCAGCCAGCGTGACGGGGACAAACTTGAGGAACTGGAGTCCTTTATGGCGGAGGCGCAGCCGGACGAGGTCCACTTGGTGCTGGCCTCGACCAGTTCCGCACAGGTCATCCTTGACACGGTTGACAGGTTCTCCAGAATCGCGGTGGATCGCGTCATTTTTACGAAGCTGGATGAGGCGGTGACCGTCGGCGTGGTGCTGAATGCCAGCAGGAAGATCAACAAGCGGCTCAGCTTCGTGACCACCGGGCAAGACGTTCCTCACCATATCGAGCCCGGCCGGGCGAGTCCGCTCGTGGCCCGCATGCTCGGTGAAGGAAAGTGACCGATGCTGGCCGACCAGGCGTCCGCCCTAAGACAACTTGTCATGGAATCGTCAGGGCGGCGGGCCCGCTATGTCGCGGTGACCAGCGGCAAGGGTGGCGTGGGAAAGAGCTCGGTGGCGGTGAACTTGGCGGCCCGCCTCTCCGGCATGGGACGGCGTGTCGTGCTGCTGGACGCCGATCTCGGCACGGCCAACGCCGACGTGCTGTGCAACGTGGCGGCCCGCGCCAACTTGGCGCATGTTGTCGCCGGCCGGCGGTCTCTGTCCGACGCGATGGTGACGGCGCCGGGCGGTTTCCGACTCATTCCTGGGGCGTCGGGGCTGGCCACCATGGCCGATCTCAGCGCTTTTGAGCGAGCTCGCCTTCTTCAGGCCATGCAGCAGATCGACAAAGATTGTGATGTGGTGATCGTGGACACGGGGGCGGGGATCGGCCCCAACGTGTTGGGGTTTGCACTGGGTGTGGACCATGTACTTGTGGTCACTACGCCGGAACCACCGGCGCTGACCGATGCGTACGCGTTGATCAAATCCGTTTATCGGTCGCGAAAGGATGTCAGCATGTCGCTCTTTGTGAACCTTGTTCACGGAGAAGAGGAGGCCCGGCAGATTTTTGAGCGAGTGAACATTGTTAGCCGCCACTTCCTTCAGTTGAGCCTTGCATATGCCGGGCATATGCCACGCGACGAGCAAGTTGTCGTGGGGGCCATGCGGCGGTGGCCCTTCGTCTTGGGTGCTCCGCAGTCGGAAGCCAGCAAGTGCATCGGTTATCTGGCACACAAACTCGATCGCCATGCCAGCGAGCCCCGGGGTCTGGGGCTCATCGGGCGGATGGTCAATTGGCTGGCTGGCTGACGGGGCTTGACCCGCCTTCGGGAGGTTGCTACGCTTCAAAGCGATCGCGATGAAGTATGAACCGCTGGCGTGCGGTTTGTGCTTCGAAGGGGCCAACGGACTGGTTCCTGCACGCAAGGGAGTGCCGTATCATTTCAGCGCGCTTTCCACCTCACGATTCTGCTGGACGTTTACCCGTCAGGGTGATCGCCACGTGCTTTGCATTAATCAGCTTCGCTGCCGCCCTTGGGGTCGGTGTGCGGGCCGGTAACGATACGCTCACCATTCTTTGGCGTGCCTTGATTCTCATGGCTGCGGCGTGGGGCATCGGTTTGGTCGTGGGGACGATTGCCATGCGCACCGTTGAAGAGCACCTGTCGCTATATCGCGTTGAACATCCCATTCCGGACGATTCGCAAATGGGAGACGAAGCAGTTTTCGACGCCGCGTCGGACAATGAAGTTACCGCTGAATCGTTATTGCAACCGGAAGGTGCGGAGGCGCCACCCCGCGTCGGATAGCGCTACCTCTTCATGGATCGCGGGCATTGGCTCGATCATGGCAGGCCTGACAGTTCAAGGAGCAGACCATGGCAAAAACATCGATGGCAACGAAGGCCACCAATCGGACGAGGGAAGCCGGGAATGGCAAGATTGCCAGGAAAGTGTCGAACGCCGCCCGTTGCTGCCCCGGTATTGTCGGGGAACTGACGATTCCCGAGATCTGGCCGCTCTACAAAAAAGATCCCACCGAGGCCCTTCGCAACATATTGATGGAGAACTATCTCCCACTCGTGCGTTACAACGCCGAGCGTATTCACGCGAAGTTGCCTGATGAGGTGGACGTCGATGACCTCATGAGTGCGGGCATCTTCGGCCTCATCGACGCGATAGCCGCATTCGACCTCGAACGCGGCGTGAAATTTGAGACCTACTGCGCGCCGCGGATCCGGGGTGCCATCCTGGATGAACTTCGCGCCATGGATTGGGTGCCGCGCCTCGTCCGCGCCCGATCAAGCCAGGTGGACGGAGCAAGGAAGAGCCTCGAGATGCAAATCGGCCGCAAGCCGACCGAGCAGGAAATCGCGGAGAAGATGAGCCTCAGCCAATCGGAGTACGACAAGATTCGCAAGGACGCCGGCGCCGTGGGTGTTGTGTCACTTTCCCACAAGCGCTACGAAACCGATTCGAGCAAGGATGTTCGGGAGATCGACGTGCTCGAAGATCCGCGTCAGGTCAATCCTCTTTCCGCCGTCCAACAGCGTGACCTGAAGGAGATGATCACCAAGGGCCTGTCCCGGGCCGAGCGCCTCATCGTCGTCCTTTATTACTACGAACAGATGACGATGAAGGAAATCGGCGTGACGCTGGATCTCTCCGAGTCGAGGGTCAGCCAGATGCATAGTTCCATACTGGCCCGGCTCAAGGCGCAGCTGCAGCACAAGAGCAAGGAATTGGAGGAAGAGACCGCGTGACGGAGGCCGTCACGCACCAGTCCGATATCGCC